>WNFI01028479.1_pt1 | contig 10183 bp, 11 predicted proteins | sample 5400471 | NCBI WGS metagenome assembly WNFI01 (sample SAMN13153348, study PRJNA577476) | soil metagenome | isolation source: 100 cm saprolite on Douglas fir-dominated hillslope | place: USA:California | collected 2013-09-17 | reverse complement strand
GCTGGGCTGTGAAAATGGAAGGGTGTAAACTGTCCGGAAGGCGGACGATTCCACGAAGCTTGAATTTTGCCCGGGACCTCTCGCAAGCCCGGGACCAGGGACAACCAAATTGTCTTCTGCAGAGGACATGAGTCTTGAGACGACCTCGCCCCCGGCCAGTTCTTCTAAGCCGCGGCTCGAAGAGCATGCGCCCGAGCCGGGAGAAGCCGAAGCACCCGAATTAAATCCAACACCAGCATTAAAAACGAACATGGTCGCGCAGGAAGTACGTGTGACCGCCGCCGGAGTAGCTCCCGGCAAGGGCACGGTTGAGCGCGAACTTTTCACCGAAGAGACCACCTCTGTATTGGTGTTTGAGAGTGGCGGCGTGATCCGCTTGTCTGCGGCGGTGGCGCCGGGGCAATTGCTCTTGCTCACAAATGTGGAATCGAAGCGCGAAGTCGTCGCGCAAGTGAAACGCAAGCGCGCGTACCGGCCGACAATTTGTTATGTCGAGCTGGAGTTCGCCGAAGCTGCCTCGCGCTTCTGGGGCCGGGAGTTTTCCGCTGCCGCCGCGTTTTTGCCAAAAGACGCTCAGGACGCGCAAGCTGCCGAGATGGTGACGTCAGCGGAAGCCACTGCGGATGAGCCCGGCGAACCGCCCGCTGCACCCACTCTTGAGGAAGTGCAGGCGTTAAGGCGGGAAGTGGGAGCGCAACAGGGACAGCCGAACCTGGCGCAAGAGGCCGCCACGAGTCAGCAAGTGCCGGCGACGGGAACAAGTACGGTTCCGCCAGCCACTCCGACACTAGGAACGATGGATGTATCAAGCCCGGGATCGACACCAAACAGTCGATGGAAGGAAGTGTCTGCCAGTGTCTTCACAGGCAAATCCCTGCCGACCGAAAACAATCCTGTCACGGCCCAGTGGACGGCCGCGGAGCAGGCGTTTCTGCCGAAGCCTTCGCTGGATTTTAGTAAATCACTGCCGAGGGCTAAGCGGTTGCGGCGGGCGCGAGGAAGTTTCACGCCCAGCTTTCGGGGAGGAGCGCTGCGTCTGGGCCTGTTCGTGTCGGCGCTGATTGTCGCCCTGGCTGGCGCGGCCTGGTCCAAGCACTGGCTTCTTCGGAAGCCGGAGGTAAAGAAAGGCCCCGTGGGTTTACTAGTGGTCGCTGCGAAGGAGAAGTCATCGCCGCCGGGAAACCCAGCGAGCCCACAAGTACATTCGGAAACTAGCAATACGAAAGTAGCGTCTGATGTGCCTGTGGCCTCAGCAAACATGCCAACGGGAAGCGTTGCGCCGGTCAACCCACTTCCAGTAAAACCGAAGGATGCGGTCGCATCCTCCACTCAATCGCTCGCATCGAATAATTCCAGAGTGCAGGCAGCCGGGAAGAAAACGCCGCCATCGTCAGGCTTGGCCGCGAATCCCTCAACGGTTAGACCAACGGCAAAAGCCACTTCTGACTCCATTGCGGCTGCTGCCGGGGAGAGCGGCATCGTGCCCCCGAAACTGATCAAATCAGTGCGAGCCCTGGCTCCCATAGAAGCCCTGCGGGACTTCGAAACGGGAAACGTTGTGGTCGACGCGGTGGTGGGCACGACGGGCGAAGTGAACCTCGTCAGCATACTCTCGGGACCTCCGTCACTGCGTTCCCCGGCAGTGGCGTCCTTGAAGGAATACCGCTACGAACCCGCCACGCGCAACGGCCAGCCTGTTCCGGCACACGTCACGATCACCATCCACTTCCGTTTCGAACCGTAAGCTACGCGCAAATCGGAAATTGACCCGCGGCCAAGGATTGAAAATTGTGGTGATTCGCATTCAAGTTTGCTATTCTTTGCGAGTGTAAGGTACAGGGCTGTATCCCGTTGGCCGGTTCGCGGCCGCCAGAATCTGGCAAAGGGAACGGCACCGGAGGCCAGCATGAGCGTTGTTCCGAATTCCGGGAACGGAAAAATCACCGTACCCGACCTCCTGCAGCGCAAGACTCAGGCCGCAGGCTCCCACTCCAACTTGCAGAAAATCACTTGCCTGACGGCGTACGACTATCCGACTGCGCGTTTGCTCGATGAAGCTGGCGTGGACGTGATTCTCGTCGGCGATTCGCTCGGCATGGTGGTGCTGGGACAGGAAAGCACGCTGGCGGTCACCATCGACGAGATGCTGCACCACACACGTGCAGTGCGCCGGGGAACACGGCGGGCGCTGGTGGTTGCGGACATGCCCTACGGCAGCTATCACACCGACCTTTCAGAGTCGTTGCACAATGCGATGCGGTTCGTGAAGGAAGCGGGCGCAGAAGCGGTGAAAGTCGAGGGCGGGGAACGGCGATTGGAATTGATTTCGCGGCTGACGGAGGCAGAAATTCCGGTGATGGGGCACGTCGGCTTGACGCCGCAATCGGTGAATGCACTGGGCGGCTATCGCGTGCAGGGAAAAACGGCGGACGCTGCCGAACAATTGATTCGCGATGCGCGCGCGGTGGAAGCGGCGGGGGCCTTTGCGGTTGTTCTAGAGGCGGTCCCTCGCGAGCTGGCTGCGCAAATTACGAGCGAACTACGCATTCCGACAATCGGCATCGGCGCCGGCCCGGATTGCGACGGGCAGATTCTCGTGGTGCACGATCTTCTGGGCCTTACGTTTGGACAGAAACCGAAATTCGCGCGCCAGTATGCCAACGTCGGGCAGATTATTTCCAAAGCCATACGCGAATATTGCGATGATGTGCGCGGAGGGACGTTTCCGTCAGATGGAGAGTCCTATCATGCGGCGCAGATGGCGATGGAGCAGAAAGAGGCGCCGGTTAACACTGACGGCGATTGGTAGAAAGCGCGCCACGAAGCAAGAATCAAAAGCAGATTCTTCGCTCGCAAATGCATCCGGAGCGCAAAAACCGCGCTTCCGCCTACCCGCCGTAGGCGGGCTCGGAATGACCAGCGAAATTTAGTCTTGCAAGTGGAGGAGGAGATGACGCCACAAGAGATGCGCGTGTTGTACGACTACAATGCCTGGGCCAATCATCGATCGCTGAACGCAGCGTCCAGCCTCACGGCTGAACAGTTCGTGAAGCCGATGGGTTCGAGCTTTGGTTCGGTGCGCGACACGCTGGGGCACATTTTCGGCGCGGAGTGGATCTGGCTGGAGCGCTTTCAAGGCCGCTCGCCGGCGTCACTTCCGGATACGACGCAGTTCAAGGACCTGGCGAGTTTGCTGGAGCGATGGAACGAACTCGAAACGCGCTTGCTTACTTTCGTGCGAGGTCTAACGCAAACGGACCTCGACCGTGTGATGGAGTACAAGACGCTCAAGTTTGGGATTTACAGCAATCCGCTTTGGCAATCGATGCAACATCTCGTCAATCACGGAAGCTATCACCGCGGACAGATAACTACCTTGCTGCGGCAACTTGGCGCGCAGCCAATCTTGACGGACCTGATGCACTTTTATCGCGAACGCGCGACTGCGGCGGGCGCGTAGTCCCAGGCGTTTTTCGCTTCGTGGAAATAATCCGAACCATTGCGTGGATGAAGGAGGCGGCGCGGCAAGCGCGCGCGGAGAGCCGCATCATCGGGCTGGTTCCCACGATGGGAGCTCTTCACGCGGGACATTTGTCGCTCATGGAACGCGCGCGGCGTGAATGTTCGCCGGTGATTGCTTCCATTTTTGTGAATCCGAAGCAGTTTGGTCCCAAGGAGGATTTTTCAAAATACCCTCGCACTTTTGAGAGCGACAGCGAAAAACTTCAGGGCGCGGGGGTGGATTTTCTTTTTGCGCCGGAACCACGAGAGATCTATCCCGATGGATTTGCGACCTACGTTAACGTCGATGGCTTGAGCGACCGGCTTGAAGGACGCTCGCGGCCGGGGCACTTTCGCGGCGTCACGACCATAGTGATGAAACTGCTGCAGATCGTGCAGCCGAATCTTGTGTACTTCGGGCGCAAGGACGCGCAGCAATCGCGGCTGATCACGCAAATGGCGCGCGACCTCAATCTGGATACGGAAATTGTGGTTTGTCCGCCGGTTCGCGAATCGGATGGATTAGCGCTTTCCTCGCGGAATGTTTATTTGAATGCGGAGGAACGCAAGGCCGCCATCGTTTTGTATCACGCGCTGGAGGCGGCGAAAAGAGAGCTCAACGCAGGAGTTCGCGATGCGTTGCAATTGCAGGCTGTTCTTCATCGCACGCTGGGCGCGGAACGTCATGCGCGGGTGGACTATGCGGAAGTCGTGGATGCTGAATCGTTTGAGCCGGTCGTGCGCGTGAGCAAGCCCTGCTACGTGCTTCTCGCTGTTTTCATCGGCAAGACGCGATTGATCGACAATTTGTATATCGAACCCAAATCACCAGGTTCCGAAGGTCTCGTGTTCCACTTTTAGCGGTCTTGGTGTGCTCTCGTTCCACTCCCGCCCGCACTTTTCTGCTAAACTTTTGCTACAGCCCCAATCCAAGTCGGAGGTGACGGAGATGAATCCACGAATTCGCAGCATCGCCGTTTTTCTGGCGGTGGTACTTGCAATACCTGCGCTGGCGCTGGCAGGCGGCACGGTTCCACAAGGAGCGAAGATTACGGTGGTGACCGACCAGTCCGTAGGCTCCAAGACGGCCAGGGTCGGCGAGACGGTGACAGGGTCTGTCGCGCAAGATGTGACGTCGGACGGCAAAGTGGTGATTCCCAAGGGAGCGCCGGTCAAGCTGACGGTGAGCGGCGTGCAGGCTTCGGGGCGCTTGTCCACACCGGCGAAGCTTTATTTGCGGTTGCGGAGTGTGACCGTGGGCGGCAAGTCGTACACGATAGCGACGAGTTCCGCTGGCAGAACACTAGGCGGCAAGGGCAAGCGCGATGCCGGGTTTATTGGCGGCGGCGCGGCGGGCGGCGCGGTGATTGGAGCGCTGGCTGGCGGCGGCAAGGGCGCAGCAATCGGGGCAGCGGCTGGAGCCGGAGCGGGAACGGCCGGGGCAGCGGCGACAGGGAAGAAGGACATCGAGTTCCCGGCCGAGACAAAGCTGGCGTTCACCACGCGAGCGGCCGTAACGATCAACTAGCGCGAATCGCGGGGGCGAGGGCCGGGCCAAGCTGCAGCCACAAACCATCAACGGCGAACTGAAGAGTGCAGATTTCTAGTTAACAATAACTGGACCACCCCCCGTATGTTTTTGTAAGTGTTGATTCTAAAGGGAGTTAAAGTCTCTTGTTTTGATACGCTTTTGTAAGTGTTGATTCTAAAGATGGTTAGACAGGTGTTTTCCGAGCATTTATGTAAGTGTTGATTTTAAGTGAGTTAGTCCGAGAGGTGCAGTTTTTTGCTTCGCCTCGATATTTGCCAGAGTTGGAGAAAGAGAGGCGGCTGCCTTAGAGGGATCCTGCAACAAGAAACGAGAGTGAGGTGGAGTGCCTAGCGAACGCGAAAGTCTCCCAAAAGGCAAATTCGGGATGCGAAAGGGACTTCACAAACGGAGAGACGTACCCCTCAATGCACGTAATGTAACAGAGTCTTGACCTGGTTGTCAACAGGAGAGTGAACGTCAAGCGAGCTTTTGCTTGGACAAGAGCTTCAAGCCATATACAGTTGGCTCGCAATGGCCATCACTGACACCGAATACGAGAATCAGCGATTTGTAGTCCTTCGCCGGTTTCGGGACATGCCAGACGCTTTCCTTTTCGGCAGTGTACTGGACTCGGCGGGCATCGAATGTTACCTCGCGGATGAGAACACCATTCGGATGGACTGGTTTTGGTCCAATCTTCTTGGCCGCATCAAGCTTTGCGTCAGAAAGACGGATGCCGATGATGCTTTGAGTTTGCTAGAACAAGGTGTTCCAGAGAGTTTCGACGTAGAAGGAGTGGGGGAGTATCAGCAGCCCCGCTGCCCGATGTGCCAAACTCTCGAGGTTTCCTTTCGAGGATTGAACAAAGCAGTGGACTACACCGCCGCGATTGTGGGCGGGCCTTGGCCGCTTCACCGCAGTCTTTGGGAATGCGATGCCTGTGGTCACCAATGGCCGGAGTCTAGCGAGAAACCGCCGAACAATTTCCTGATAGCGGGATCTTCCATCCTCCTACTTGTAATGGCAATCTCGAACCTCCTTGGGATATTGATATCGGTGATCATAACTCTCCGAGACGCGAAAAGGCGATAGAGGCGGTCGGCAAACCTTATCCAAGGGCTAACTCTTCGAGATGACGCTGAGGACTTCGGAGGCGTGGCCTTTGGCTCTGACGAGGGGCCAGAGTTCCTCGATTTTTCCGGTTTTGCCGATGACGAAAGAACTGCGGACGATGCCCATGAAGGAGCGGCCCATGAATTGTTTTTTCTGCCAGACGCCAAACTTTTGAATGGTTTTGTGAGTGGGATCGCTGAGCAACGGGAAATTGAGTTTGTGCTTTTCCTTGAACCCAGCAAGCGCTTTGACGGGATCGGCGCTCATGCCCAGGATGGCGACGTTGAGCTTGTCGAATTGCCTCTTTGCGTCACGAAACTCGGACGCTTCGATGGTTCAACCAGGAGTGCTGGCTTTGGGGAAGAAGAAGAGAAGGACGCGCTGGCCGGCGAAGTCCTTGAGGGCGATTTCCTGGCCTTGGTCGGATTCGAGGCGGAAGGCGGGGGCTTTGGCGCCTACTTTGAGCATCGGAATTCCTTCGCTTGAGATCTGGGGGCTTCCCAGGGGTAGAGAGCGGACGGCCTAGGAAGGCCGTCCCTACAAGTAAGACGCAGTATACGCCGGGATGTTTCGGCCAGGGCGGGAATCTTGGCGATAAAGCCTGGATGGGTTGACTGGAGATCGTAGCCGGATGGCCTCGGGGATGAACAGACTGTTGCGGCGGCGGTGAGGCCGGAGACGACGGAAAAGCGGCGGCGAGCCGCCGCACTCCAAAAGGCTCAGGCTTCTGCCTAGAGCCCAGTACACGACACCTTGCTGACTGGGACGCAGCATGCTGCGCCCCTACAAGGAGTTAGGGGGAGAGGAGCTTGCGGAGGATGTCGTTAACGGATTGGGGGTTGGCCTGGCCGCGGGTGGCCTTCATGACCTGGCCGACGAAAAATTTGAAGACGCCTTCGTTGCCGGATTTGAATTTGGCCACGTTGTCGGGATTTTTGGCGATGACGTCGCGAGCGGCTTCGACGATGGCGGATTCGCTGACTTGGGCGCCCAAGCCTTCGGCGGCGACGATATCGGCAGCAGCGCGGCCGGAGTCGAACATAGTGGCGAAAACTTTCTTGGCGACCGCGCCGGTGATTTTTGCGGATTCGACAAGGTTCACCAATTCAGCGAGAGCGGCTGGCGAGACGGGGCTTGCGGTAATTTCTTTGCCGGAATCTTTCAGGCAGAAGTGACGAAGCGGGCGCGCTTGGCTTCGGGGAGTTCGGGAAGCGTGCGGCGGACTTCTTCGCGCCAGGCGGCGCTGACGTGGACGGGAAGAAGGTCCGGCTCGGGGAAATAGCGGTAGTCGTGAGCTTTTTCCTTCGAACGCATGGAAACGGTGTGGCCTTCGGCTTGGTTCCAGAGGCGCGTCTCTTGCGAGATGCGGCCGCCGGATTCGAGGACGCCGATGTGGCGCTCGATTTCGTACTCGAGAGCTTTTTGGAGAAAGCGGAAAGAGTTAAGATTTTTTACTTCGACCTTGGTGCCAAATTCTTTTGAGCCGCGTGGACGGACGCTGACGTTGGCGTCGCAGCGGAGCGAACCTTCCTCCATATTGCAATCGCTGACCCCGGTGTAAAGCATGATTTGACGGAGCGTGGTGAGATAGGTGTAGGCCTCTTCGGGAGTGCGCATGTCGGGCTCGGAGACGATTTCGCAGAGCGGAGTGCCGCAGCGGTTGTAGTCGATATAGGCCTTGGTGGCGGATTGCGAGAAGCCTTGGGGAGGTCGGGGTAGAAATAGTTTTTGCGAGCGAAGCGCGAATGATCGTGGACGGTGCAATTCAGTGCAAGCGCGGCGCGCATAGCCATTTCGACGGCACGTTTGTTCAGAACGGGGAGAGTTCCGGGCAGGCCGAGGCACACCGGGCAGACGTTGGTGTTCGGCGGATCGCCGAAACGCGTGGAGCACCCACAGAAGATTTTTGTGCGTGTGAGCAGCTGGACGTGGACTTCCAGGCCGATGACGGGCTCGTATTTCGCCAGAACTTCCGGCGGGAGAGAGATCGCCTCTGGAGCGGTTTTCGCCATAAAGAGACAAAGATTATAGCAGAGCGGGTTGTCAGTTCTCAGTGGTCAGTTTTCAGCGAGAAAGAAGAATTGGATACTGCCGTGGCGAGGGGCGGTCGAAAAAGCAGATCCCTCGCTTCGCTCGGGGTGACGATTATGGCCATTGGGGGCGGTGGAAGAGGGCGCCCGCCGAGGCGGACGCCCCCACAAGGAATGGGTTTAGTTGCGGCCGGTGAAGCGATAGTTTAGGCCGAGACGGAAATCGCGGCCGAGCGCGGGATAGCCGATGGCGTCCTGATACGGCTTATCGAAAAGATTGGTGACGCGTCCGGTGAAGGAAATGCCGCGGGCGATGAGATAACTGGTGGCAAGATCGAAACGCGCGTAGCCGGGATTGTGAGTCAAACCGAGGCCGAGGAAATCGCTGTCGGTGCGCCTGCCGGAAAAGTAGCCGGCGATATTGAAATTGAGGCGACGATAGTTGGCATTGAGGCTGAGATTGCCAGAGTTTACCGGGCGACGGAGCAAATGATTGCCGGGCTGCTCGACGGCTGGAGCGTTAGGGACGGTTTTAAGAACGCGGGTGTCGTCGTTGGAATAGTTGCCATTCAAGACGAGCCAGCGATTGAGGTGAGCCTCAGCCGACCAATTCACGCCCCGGGCACGAGAAAGATCGGTATTAAAAAACAACATTTCATTTCCGCCAAAACACATGGAATTGGGCGGGCCGACTGTCTGGTTGATCAAATCACGGAACTGGTCCTCAAAGTAGGTGACTGAAACGCGAACCCGATCGTCACCAAGATATTGGTCGACGCCGACGTTGTAAGTGCGGCTGCGTTCTGGGCGTAAGGACGGGTTGCCGGGACTGCACGGGTTGGTGCTGAAGGATTCGAAAACGTTCGGCTCCTCGATGCCCTGGCCATAGGAGAATCTGGCGCGGGTATCGCCCCAAAAGCCGCGGGAATAGCGAAGCGCGTAGACCACGCCAGCGCGAGGGACGACACGCGTGCCGAAATTGGTGTTGGCTTCAGCGCGGGCACCCGCGCTGAGGGTGAGGCGCGTGAGGGGCTGCCAGCGCGCGTCGAGGAATCCGGCTTGGTTATTGCGGCGCGCGTGCGTGCCGCCGAGACTGTTGGGATACGCGTCTTCTACTTCGTACTGGTAGCCAGCAGTCGCAGCACCTTGACGGAAAGAATATGTGGATTGCTCGAGAAAGCCGGAGCGATTGAATTGATCGGTGGCGAAAAAGCTGAAATCGGGAAGGGCGTTGGTATCGAGGATGCGGGATTCCATGCCGGAGATGCGATGGGACCAGTGGGAACCGGTGGTGAAAGACCAGCTCAAATTGCTGGATAGCTGCTTCAAATTGTCGTAAGCGGTGTTATCCACCGCAAAAGGAACAGTGGAGGCGAAAAGAACCTGGCCGGGAGTTCCGGCGAAGCTGCCGTTGCTACGGACAGTGAGGCGAAGCTGATTCGAATCGGAGAAACGATAACCGAAGTTGCCTGCAAGGCTGCGGTTGAAGAAAGCGTCGTCCACACCCTGGCCGTCAGTGTGAAAATAGGAGCCAGCAGCCGAGTAGTCGAAAGCGCCTAGTTGCCCGCTGACCTGCGCACCGCTGCGAGCGGACGAGAAACTGCCGCCTTCAGCGAAGAGATTGAGTTCGGGAATTCGCGTGGAGCCCTGGTGGCTGACGATTTGAATCACACCAGACATGGCGTCGGTGCCGTAAAGGGCGCTCTCCGCGCCATGAACGATCTCCACTTTGTCCACGTTGTCCAAAGTAAGACTTGAGAAATTGATGGCACCACCCGGCTCGTTGACGGGAGTCCCGTCGACGAGGACTTTCGTGAAATTGGAATTCCCTCCATCGAGAAATATGGTTGCCAGGCCGCCGATGGTGCCGGTACGGGCGAGACTGATGCCGGTCTGCGTTGCGAGAAGGTCGGGGAGAGAGACGGCTTGGCGCTGGTCGATTTCCTGGCGGCCGATGAGGTCAACCGGCGCGGGAGTACGGTCGATCTCCAGCGGTTGCGTATTCGCC
>WNFI01217285.1_pt2 | contig 10184 bp, 9 predicted proteins | sample 5400471 | NCBI WGS metagenome assembly WNFI01 (sample SAMN13153348, study PRJNA577476) | soil metagenome | isolation source: 100 cm saprolite on Douglas fir-dominated hillslope | place: USA:California | collected 2013-09-17 | reverse complement strand
TGATCCAGTCCAGATCGCCGCGCAGCAGACCGACGAGGTGTCCGGGTTCGGTTCCGCGAGCCTCCGCGCGGGACGTCGAGGTAGCGGGCTCCGAACCGACCTTTGTGCTCGGACGCTCCGGGTCCGTCTCCCGCAACTGGCGCAGTACCTCGTCCAGCCGCTGTTTTTTCCATTGCGTGGTATCGAAGGGCAGGAAGCCAGTGAGCAACTCGTACAGCTCAACACCCAGCGAGTACACATCCGTCCGCGTATCGACATCGTGCAATTCGGGATCGGCCTGCTCCGGGCTCATGTATCCGGGTGTGCCGAGAAATGCGCCGACATGGGTAAACAGCGTCTGCCCGGGCACGGGCGCAACCGCTTTTGCCAGACCGAAATCGATAATCCGCGGCACAGGCTTGCCGTCGACTTCGGCAACCAGAATGTTGGTAGGCTTCAGATCGCGATGGATAATCGCCTTTTGATGCGCATGCTGTACGCCTTCGCAGACCTGCATGAACAGCTTCAGGCGGTCGCGAATGCCGAGTTTTTTGCGATCGCAATAGTCGGTGATGGGCGGTCCATCGACGTACTCCATCGCGAAGTAGGGTTGGCCTTCGGCGGTTGCGCCCGCGTCGAAGACCTTGGCGATCGCGGGATGATCCATGATGGCCAAGGACTGCCGCTCGGATTGAAAGCGTTTGACGAGCGCGGAGTCGTAGGTCCCGGCGCGGATGAGTTTGAGCGCGACGCGGCGGCGAACGGGTTCGGTCTGCTCCGCCAGCCAGACCTGCCCCATACCGCCCACACCTAAGATCTGAATCAGCTGGTAAGGACCGAGGACCTGGGGCTCGCGGCCAGGGTCGGCCACGGTTGACGCCCATGGACTCTGCGAGAGAGCGTCCGCGTCGGCGTGAGCTTCAAGCAGGGAATCGACTTCCGCGCGCAGTCCGCTGTCGTCCGCGCAGACCTGATTGAGATAGGAGACTCTCTCTCCCGGTTCCCGTTCGAGCGCCGCCCCGACAATCTCCTTAATCTTTGTCCACTGGTCCGGTTTTTCCACTGGTTCCCTTTTTCATCTGCCGGGTGAGCCAGGCCTTGGCTACGTTCCAATCACGCTTGACGGTGGAAGGCGAAACGCCCAGCACGTCGGCGATCTCCTCCGTTGCAAGTCCTCCAAAAAAGCGCATCTCGACAATGCGGCCTTGTTGCTCGTCGAGCGCGGCCAGGCCGTTCAGCGCGTCGTCGAGCGCGACCAGATCCGTGCTCCTTACCTGGGGCAGCACGAGCGAAACATCGAGCTGGACGGTGAGGGCGGCGCCGCGCTTGGCCGCCCCGTGAGTGCGCGCGTGGTCCACCAGGATTTGCCGCATCAGCCGCGACGCCACAGCCAGAAAATGCGCGCGATTCTCGGTGTCGAAGGGCCGCTGGTCGAGCAGCCGGAGGTATGCCTCATGAACCAGGGCTGCGCTCTGCAAGGTGTGCCCGGGCCGTTCGCGCTGCAGATGGCGCCGGGCAATATCGCGCAACTCCTTGTAAACCAGTGGAACCAGCGCCTCCAGGGCCTCCTGATCGCCCGCCCGCCAGCGCACGAGGAGTTCCGTTACAGGTTGGGTAGGTTCTTGGGACACAGGGCGGTGAATGACCAACTTACGCAACGTAAAGATAGCCTTGGGTGTCAACCCAGTCAATGCCTCCGGTGGGGCGAGAATTTCCGTCTGGAGCCAGCATTGCCCTAGTCTTTTGGGCCGCTCAGAAGATTAGTGACCCGATTTCCCTTTCCGTTTCCGCAATTTAAAACGAGGAATACCTGAAGGAGGGTTCCCACATGAAAATCCGGCTCTGCGTTTCCTTAACTCTGCTGTTCCTGCTGGGACAGTCGCATCCAGCGCTGGCAGCCTGGGGCCCATTTGTCTCCACGGGAGCCACCACCGTGAACTCCGACACCTCCTGCGCCCCGACCAACGCGGGACAAGCTATCTGCGCCGCCCGCGGCTTCACCAACAGTATGGTAGTGAACCAGTTCAACGGCTCCACTTGGTCAGGCTGGGCGAAGCTGGCGGGCGCCATCACGTCTGCGCCCAGTTGCGCCAGCGACGGAACCGGCCACGCTATCTGCGCGGCGCGAGCCACCAACAGCGGCATGGTCGCCACATTCTTCAATGGCTCCACCTGGAGTGCCGAAGCCAAGGTGAAAGTAACCTTGTCCAGCGGACTGAGTTGCGCCACTCTCGGCAGCGGGCATGTGCTGTGCGCCGGACGCAGCGCCACCGGCAGCCTGACTTCAAGCGTGTTCAACGGAAGCACATGGAGCGCCTTCGACAATCAGGCGGCCACTTCAACGTCAGGTCCGGGCTGCGGCACCGATGACGCGGGCCGCGTCGTGTGCGCCATGCTCGACACCAGCAGCAACATCATCGTCAACCGTCTCGGCGGCTTGATTGGTAACAAAGGAAGTTGTGCAGTGATCGCTTCCAACCAGATCGTCTGTGGCGTTTTCGGGGTAACTGACAGCGCTCTCTGGGTGAATGAATTCACCGGGACCCAATGGACGGGCTTCCAGCGGTTGGGGCAGACGACGGTGGGAAACCCCAGTTGTACCGCGCTCGGCGGCGGACAAGTTCTGTGTACCGTCGTCGGCGTGAATAGCAAGGTGTCGAGCATCGTTGGTCCGTAGGTTGTACGGAACGTGGTGGACAGTAACATCCTGCAAAACTTGGAGACCCCTTATGAAGCGCACCAAAAGAAGTGTGCAAGACGCAGTGATCGGAATGGCCTTGCTTCTAATTTCGAGCTGGTCGTGGGCCCAGAAAGATCCCGGCGTCCGCGGCGGAATTCAAAACACCGGCGGCGGATTGCAACAGCAAGGAATTCCGATTCCGCATCCGCCGGTCATCAGCCCGAATCCAGTCAGCGGAGCAACGATCAATGACAACGAACTGAAGTCATTTCTGGAAGGATTGCTCCGTGCCGGCCAGCTCGAATCCACTTGCGACGACTGCGCCGATGTCACCGACGGTTCCGCCGTTACAGGACTGGGCGAACTCGACCCCATGTTCCCGCAGTTCCACACGAATTCCAATGGCCTGGGCGCGCGCCACAACTCCGATCAATGTTTCTCCTGCCACGCGCAGCCCGTGCTGGGAGGATCGGGCGGATTTCTCGTTCCCAATCCCGCCGACAAGACCGCACGTGCGGCCGAGAATCCGCAATTCAACCTGATACCGCACCGCTACGGACGCCAGAACGCGGTGCCGAAGTTCGAGCATCAATATGGGCCGATCCGCGAGGTGCGCTTCAAACGCAAACCCGACGGCACGCCTGATGGCGGAGTTCACCAGCTGTGGACCGTCCGCGGCAGCACTAACGACTCGACGATTCCCAATTGCGCGCTTACACAGCCCGATTTTGCAGCTGAAGAGAAAGCTGGCAATCTCGCCTTCCGGATTCCGCTCCAGATGTTGGGACTGGGCCTGATCGAATCTATTCAGGATCGCGAGATTCTCGCCCAGCACGAGGCGACCGCCGCCCTACGCGCGCCGCTCGGCATAATGGGACATCCAAACCGCAGCGGCAACGACGGCACTATCACCCGCTTCGGATGGAAGGCGCAGAACAAGTCGATCACCATTTTCGCGGGCGAAGCCTACAACGTCGAGATGGGTATCACCAATGAAGCGTTTCCCACCGCAACCGAAGAAGATCCGGACTGCCAGGGTCCCAACAAGCCGGAACCAAACGATGTAGTCCGCACCGACGACAGCGATTTCAAGAACCAATGGTTCGACAATCCGCTGCACATCATGCCGGACTGGCAGCAGTTCCAGGTGCTGATGCGCTTCACCGATGGCCCAGCGCCAGACCCGAATCCCAGTGCAAGCGCGCAGCGCGGCAAGACTATCTTTTCCAATATTGGCTGCGCTTTTTGTCACACGCCGGCCATGCAGACCGCGCCCGTGATGATCAGCACTGTCCTGCAGAATCGGCCCGTGAATCACTTCTCGGATTTGCTGGTCCATCACATGGGCGCCAAACTTGCGGACGATATTTCCCAGGGACAAGCGGGCGGGGACGAATTCCGCAGTACGCCGCTGTGGGGCGTGGGGCAGCGCATTTTCTTTCTGCACGATGGAAGGACTGCCGATCTGCTGCGGGCGGTGCGAGAGCACTTCTCGTCCGCTTCGTCCAAGTACCCTGCATCGGAAGCGAACGCCGTGGTCCATAACTTCAACCGGTTGTCGCCCGCTGACCAGCAGGCGATTTTGGACTTCCTGCGCTCACTCTAACCACCGACCGAAGCCGCCTCTTGCGCTGGCAGGGGGCGGCTCTTTTCTGGAAACTCACATGGCCATTCTCGCAACCCGGCTTTCTCGAACGCTGCAGAAAAACTCCTGGTTGGGGTTCATTTTGGGTGGCGCGGCGGTTCACCGCTGCGATAACTGCCCTGTTCTGACCGTGGCCTTAGCCACCGAGGGCGCACCCTGTGTTCTCAAACGACTTTTTTCGCTTCCTGCTCGAAGGCGCGATTGCTTCGCCATCGTCGCCGTGCTGGTGTTGGTTTCATGGTCATCCGCACAGAGCGCCACCGAATTCCGCCGCACTCTTTCTGTGAGCGTCACTGAACCGCTGACGCTCGAGGTCGAGATTTCCAGCGGGGACGTGCAAATCCTCTACGGACGAGATGGCGAAGTCTCGATCGCAGGAACGGCCAAAGCCTCCGGGGATGCCCGCCTGGACGATAACTTTTTCCCGCAAGTTCTCACCGTACGGCAGGAAGGAAACCATCTCAGCCTCCGCCACGCAAGCATTGCCGCCTATCCCGAAAGAGGGATCAGCGTTCTCTATCGAATCGATGTGCCTTATCGCACGGAGATCATTGCGCGAACCATTCGGGGTAAGCAGACCATCACCGGAATCCTGGGGCCGGTGACCGCGGTGATCGAAAACGGTGACGTCAAGGCCTCCTACATTTCCAGGGGATTCCATGGTCAAGCAGGAAGCGGAAATATCGATCTCCAGGTAATCGGCGAGCACGCGGAGGCAAAGACCGGGGCCGGCAATATCTCGTGTGAGCGCATTCCGCAAGGCGTGAGCGCCGAAACCGGAGACGGCGATATCACGCTCATGATCACGGGCCCGTCCGCTGCCATCGTGAGGAAGGGCACTGGCAGAATCGAAGTGGGCGGCTCGAGGGGCAGCATGATCGCGTCCACCGCTGATGGCGACCTCCACGTGAAGGCGATTCCCCATGAGGACTGGAAACTCACCTCGTCCTCAGGAACGATCCGCCTGGATTTGCCGCAGATGGCCAAAGTGAACCTCGACGCTTCCACCGGCGCCGGCGAATTTCAAATCGAGCGCGATGACATTGCCAAGCCGCAACCGGGGAGTCGACGAGTCTCTCAGGAAGTCAACGGTGGCGGCAAGCGTATCGAAGTGCACACGGAAAGTGGCCGGATTGTGATCCGGTGACGGCTCGGCTGGAGCTGCAAGACTTTCGTCTTGAGAACTTGTAACTCTTCCATAAAAAATTTGCACGCTCACAGGGATGACACTATGGACTGAGCGCACCGAATATTCCTGAGCCGATTTCCCTTCGGGTTTCCGCAGTTGTTATTGAAAACAGAAGTTGGCAGCAGGGCGTCGGACAATCAGTTCCCCTCCCGGCCTGTGATCCGAACTTCGCAACCAAACTGCACCCCCAGGAGGAATCACAATGAAGTCCCGACTCGCAATCTCCGCTGTTCTAATGCTGGCGGCGATGTCCGCCACCGCCCTCGCGCAGGATCTCACTATTGACGACTTCAGCACCGGACACTACCAGTCGCCCGGATACAAGTCCGGAGCCAAACATAACAGCCTTCAATCCGGCAGCATGATGGGAGGAACCCGCGACACGAACTTCTTCGTCTGTAAGACCGCCACCGATTGCGCCGCACAGAATCCCTACAACCAGTCGTCGTCCTACGGTTTTCTTCCCGCCAACGGCGGGCAGCCGGCCGCTATGGTCCAGACCGGCGGCTACTTCGCCGGACCTCGCATTGATATGGGCTACGGCTACCAAAATCCGCTGCACGCGGATTTCACTGCCTATCAGAAAATCCGCGTCAATTTCAGCGGCCTCAGCCAGCCTTTGAATTTCAACATTCAGCCGCATAGCGGCAGCGGCGGCCCCTACGCGCAGGGAGGCTGCAACATCCAGCCCTACGCCGGCGCGTTCGCAGTCGAACTTCCACTCGACAAGTTCGTTCAGACGCAGGGCTTCACGTTTACCGACGTGGTCAACATGGACTTCATTTTCCAGGATGGGAGCGTCATCGGCGCAGTGAGCTTCGGCATCACGTCGATTGAACTCAGCAACATGACTAAGAGCGGTGTGGTCATCGACTGCCACTACTAGACGATCCACAGGCGCCGAGGGGCAAAGGGCGCGGGGCGGAGAACCAGACAAATACCGCCTCGCGTTTCACCAGACCTTACCTACTTGTGTCCAGAAGTGAGGAAGCGGCGTGATGGTTGTTGACTCGAAAGAAAGCACTCTTATGAGGGCGTGTCAGTCTGTGCCGAATGCTTGATTCCAACTGTCGCGTACGCTGCGCAGGAGTGACGGATAGACGATCAATTTGCGGAACGGGTCAACCAGGGCCATGTAGATCGGCGTGAAGCGGCCAACGTTCTGCACGTAAACGCCGAAATAAAATCGGTATGCACTTGCCGTTTCGACCAGGACGCTCAGCGCCGCAGCGTGGGCGGTGCGGTTGATCAGCTCGAGGAGCTGCTCGTTTTCGAAGCGGTACACCACCCGGAAAAGTCCCTCGCGCGTGCCCGCCGGCACAAGAGACTCTGAGAGATCAGCGGCTGTCAGACGCGTTGCGAAGGTTTCCCAGGCGGTTGCGGCCGGCTCACGGTCCCACGCAAATAGCCGGCCGGCGAAAAAACGGATGTTTAGGAGCGTGCGCACGACCGGCGAGCGTGTAAGCAGACCCCCCTTTCCTCCACGATCATGAAAGTCGTGAACCCGCAGTGGCAGCCGTTCGAACTCCTGCCTCGAGATCTGTGGCATCGGGCCTCCTTCGCCCCCTCACCCGAACTGTTGCAAATCGCCCGTGCGTTCATCGAATCAGAGCGAGAAGTACTGGCACGCGATGCGGTCCGAGTCCGAACGGGCCTGCCATTTCATGTGCTCGCTCCATTCTCTACCTGCGATTTCCTGCCTGTGCTGTGGCTTGTCGGGTCATAGCTCGCATTCGACCTGAACTGACACAGTCAATCATCTCAGCGACAGAACCCATGCGGCGGCGAAGCAGCCGGTACCAATGGCAACGCCGATGGCAGGAATGTGAAACCAGTAGAGCAGAGCGAGAAGCAGATAGGCGCAGCCGACCAAGGTCAACGCCGGCATGACGGCGACGGGGAGTCTGCTAATTCGGAAACCAGCCGAGATCGCCAGCGTGGCGAATAACAACAGACCAAGGCTGTGGCTGAAGTTAAAGCCAATCCAGGCTCGCCACATATCCGTCCGCCCACCCGACAGCCTTAGAGCTGTATTCGCCATCGCGTGTGTAACTGCAGGATCGACAGGGACAAGTCGTCGCGGGTTGCGCAGATCGAGCAGTGTATAAATGGCATGCAGAGTACCGAGTACACCGAAAACCATACCCCCGAGGACGAGCAGGATGGCGCTGATCGGAGGTAGATTTTTCGGACTCATAGGGGTCGGCGCCTATCGTACCATTTTGACTTCAGACGGGATAATGAGCGACTCTTAGTCACAGCATCGAGTAAGAGCCGCCGACAACTAGCCCAGAAGGTCGGGGTAGACACGTCCGCCTTGCCTAGGACGGTTTTCCAGAACTCCTTTGTGCCAGCTGGGCCAGTCACGCGGACGATAACTGGCCCCATACCAGGTTGGGCGACGAACTCGAATGCCAAGAAGGGGCAACACTCCCTTTCTGCCGCAATCATGTTCGCTATAATCGCAACCCACTTGCGATCGCCCGGAACCCGGAAAGCATACCCATCCGGGAGTTCCTCAATCTCGATCACGGCAGCGCTAAATTGGGCAAGGAGCGTCGCCGCACGCTCCCGTAGTTCTGCGCTCGTCAAACTGCAAGCTATTGGCACTTCATCAGAGCCATGCTTCATGGCCGGCTCGCCGGCGGCACCACGCCGTTCATGCGTAGATATTCGACCATTTGACCGTAATGATCAGCAGCATGAAACAGGGACTCCACCACTCACTCAACTGAAAAAGCCAGAAGAACATTCCCCGGTGCTTCTCCAAATCTGCTGTAGCCGGAGTTGACGTAGAGCATTTCGCCAACAACCACCGCGCCTGGTCCATTCAGGGAACCGCCGTGAGCAGCAACGCCATTGACGGTTGAAAAGTCTCGGACCGTGTCGTAGTCCCACAGCACCCTTCCCGTCTGACTCGCGTAGGCGCGCAGATGTCCATCCAGAGAGCCCGACAAAATCACGCCGGGAATAGCAGTCACGGCTGCTAGTTGAGCCGGACTACAGTGCTCACGCTCGGTGCATGCTGCGGGCGTGTAAGTGTTCCAGACTCTATGGCCGTCAGTGAGTCGCAGCGCGAACAGTCCTCCGCCTTTGTCGGGGTCTAAGTCGACTACAGACTTCCTCTGTCCATCCCTCGTCCTTTCAAAGGTCTTCCAGTCGCAGTCAGAGAGCGCTGCGTACACGTTCTGCTTATCAGCCGCAGCGCCCCATTCGATGCCTCCCAGTGAGCCACCCTTGCCAATTCGTGTCTGCCAAATCACCTTGCCGCGCCTCGTTGGGTCAAGACCATAGACGACTCCGGACTTTTGGGCGGCGACAAGAATCAAACGGCCGTTTGGCGCCTTGGCCAAAATCGGAGGCGCACCGAAATCAAAATCGGAACCCGGTTCCGCAGGGCAATTGGATTGTGTTGCATCCAGGAACGGGAAACAGGAGGAATTGTGAGCATCATTCGGAATTGTCTGTTGGGTCCACAAAACCTCTCCGGTATCCATGTTTAACGCCAATACCGCGTCGCTGGTACTGGTGGGCGGATTGGAGTAGTTGTTGCCGGTGGCCACGTACACGACGCGGCGTTGCGGATCGAGCGCAGGTGATGACCAGACGCCTGCGCCGGATGGTCCCCAAAGTTGAGTTCCTGCCTTGCTTGCCACGGGAACGTAGAGCCGGCCCTGCCAAAGCTGCGCTGTTCCGGTAATCATCGCGGCTGCATGCGGGTCGGCTTGTGCTTTCCACAGCAATTCTCCTGTCGCGCCGTCCAGCGCATAGACGAAACCCCGTTGATCGCCGAAGTAGATCGCCTTGCCGGGTATCTCTTTGGAGGTACGGGGCCCAATCGCGAATCCGGTGCGGACAGAGCCCTGCGCATGGAAGCGCCACTCGGTGCAGCCTGAATTTGCGTTCAACGCGAAAACATCCCCCGACTCGCTGCCGACGAAAAGGCTTCCGCCGAATACCGCGGGCTGGCTGAAAGCCATGGTAGCGCCATCAAACCCGAACGCCCACTTCAACCGAAGTCGCGGAACCTGATTGAAGCTCAGCCCTGCTTGGGCTGCCGGCTGGAAGCGGCTATTGTGCGGATCGACGCCCCAGCCATTCCAGTTCGGTCCCCCGGCTCTACTTGCGAGTATGGAGGCGCTGGCAGGGCAATAACCGGCAGGCGATTCCAGCCTTGCCGCCGCGAAATCTGCCCTCTGGGCCGAAACCGAGAGATAGAGCCACACCACCAGGGGAATTACCATTGCGAACACGCGCGAAAACAGGTTCGATTTCATCTTTCGGAACTCCGGGCGTTTCTTTGAGGAAAATCATCTCGCGATACACATCATAAGAATCTATGATTCGTCTGAATAGAGCTTTGTTACCAGTAGCACCGACCAGGGTGTGCGAGTGAGGGACGCGAGTCTTTCAAAGCTCCGGCTGGCCCGGCAAAATGATAGGCAACCCCGAAGGCTGTCAGAAAACGCCATGAGCAACAAACCCACGTAGAATCGAATCGGCCGTCCAGCCTCTCCATCGGCTATCGCCCGAAAATCGCCAGGCGAACAGGAAGAGGACTAGTAGCGCCGATTTGCTGTCATCCACGTCCCACAGCCAGCGGTTGCACTCGCCGCAGGATTTTGGGATCGCCTTTGTAGTGCAGGCCTGCGGCGCGCGCCTGCGCGAGGTCGAGCTTTCCGGCGAGTACC
>WNFI01070051.1_pt1 | contig 10185 bp, 10 predicted proteins | sample 5400471 | NCBI WGS metagenome assembly WNFI01 (sample SAMN13153348, study PRJNA577476) | soil metagenome | isolation source: 100 cm saprolite on Douglas fir-dominated hillslope | place: USA:California | collected 2013-09-17 | reverse complement strand
CCCGAGAAGGAGACTTCCAACATGGCAGACGACCGGCAATTGCGGGAATTCACCTGCGATCCGAAATTCCGCAAAGTCCTGGTGACCGACGGCAAGACCGCGGCCGGCCAGGCGCTCGTGCAAGCGCTCGCGAAGGCGGGCGCAGAGGTCATCTGGGTGGGATATGCCGAGCCGTGGAAGAAATTTCCTGGTTTTGATGAATTAAAGAGGATTTCCCAGGTAACGCTGCTGCCGCTCGATGTCACCGATTCGAAAAACGTCCGCGAGCTGGCGGCCGGGATCGGCGGCAAGGTAGATATCCTCGTCAATAACGCCGAGCACCACCGCGCTTTCGGCATCGGCAACCGGCCGGGCGTCGAGACCGCTCGCGCCGAGATGGACGTCAACTACTTCGGCCTGCTGCGCCTGGCGCAGGAATTCGGCCCGGCCCTGCGCGCGCGCGGCGCCGATGGCCCGGCGAGCGCGGTAGCCTGGGTGAATGTGCTGTCGATCTACGCGCTCGCCAATTTCCCGCCTCACGGCACCTTTTCCGCTTCGAAGGCGGCGGCGCACTCGCTGGCGCAGTGCCTGCGCGCCGAAATGCGACCCGCGGGCGTGCGCGTGGTCAATGTCTTCCCCGGGCCGATCGACGACGCATGGAACCAGCTCCTGCCGCCGCCCAAAGTCGCTGCGGCGGGGTTGGCCGACGCCATCGTCAGCGCCCTGCGCGATGGCGTCGAGGACGTGTACCCCGGCGACGTCGCGCAGGAATGGCTCGCGCGCTGGCGCGACAATCCGAAGGCGCTGGAAAGAGAATTGTCCTCATGAGCATCCTCAATAATCTCATTCGCGAATTGACGGCGGGGAGAATCCGGGTGGTCGACCTCACGCAAACGCTTTCCCCCGAGTTCCCGCAGATCTCGCTGCCGCCGGAGATGGGCCAGGCTTGGCCGTTCCGCATCGAGGAAGTGTCGCGCTACGACGAGCGCGGCCCCGCCTGGTACTGGAACAATTTTTCCTGCGGCGAGCACACCGGCACGCATTTCGATGCGCCGATCCACTGGGTGTCTGGAAAGGATCTGCCGAACAACGCCACCGACTCGATTCCGCCGCAGCGCTTCATCGGACCAGCCTGCGTGCTCGATTGCTCGACGCAGGCCGCAAAGGATGCGGATTTCCTGCTCACAAAGAAACATCTTTTGGAATGGGAAAAGCGCCACGGTCGCATTCCTGCACGCGCCTGGGTGCTCATGCGCACCGACTGGTCGAAACGCAGCACCGACCCGGTCGAGTACCAGAACTACGACGAGACGGGCCAGCACACGCCCGGCCCGGACACCGACGCGGTGAAGTTCCTCGTCGCGGAGCGCGACCTGCTCGGCTTCGGCACCGAGTCGATCGGCACGGACGCCGGCCAGGCGTATCACCTGCGCCCGCCCTACCCCTGCCACTACTACATGCACGGCGCCGGCCGCTACGGCCTGCAATGCCTCGCCAACCTGGACCAGCTGCCGCCGACCGGCGCGGTGGTGGTGGCGGCGCCATTGAAGATCCGCAACGGCAGCGGCAGCCCGCTCCGCGTGCTTGCCCTGATGGAGAGCAAATGAGCCAATACAGAATCTGGTTCCAGGGCGCGACCGACCGCGTGCAGCATGCGCCCTACATCAACAAGGTGGAGCCGCACCTGAAAGCGATTCTTGACCCCGGGTTCACCGGCACCTTCAATACGACTACGCCACCCGCCACGACGACCCACGCCGTCACCGAATTCCGCATCGCGCGCAATTTCATCCGCAACGCGCTCGAGGCCGAGCGCCAGGGCTATGACGCGATGGCCATTACGCATTTCCAGGATGCGGGCCTCGCCGAGGTGAAATCGGTGGTCGACATCCCGGTCCTCGGGCTCGGCGAGACGACGCTCTTCCATGCGTGCACGCTCGGGCGCAAGCTCGGCCTGGTGACCATCAACCCGGCGTTCATTCCCTGGCACGAAGACCAGGTGACCCGCTACGGGCTGCAGCAGCGCGTCATCGGCGTTCGAGCGGTCGATGCGAAGATCACCGATTTCATGGACGCGTTCTCATCTGAGGAGGGGTTCACAAAACTGCAACCCAAATGGGAGCGCGAATGCCGTATCCTCCTCGACGCCGGCGCCGACGTCATCGTCCCCGCGGGCGGGCTGCCGATGATGCTGTACGCCGCGCAACCGGGTGCCAACATGGACGGCGCGCCGATCGTGAACGGCATCACCGTCATCGCCAAAGCCGCAGAAATGGCCATAAAACTCAGAAAACTCTCTGGTATCGGCGTCAGCCGGCGCTCTAATTTCGCCAAGCCACCGGAAAGAGCGCTCAAGGAATTCCTCGAGCACGGATGAAGCAGACGCTGGCCCAGAAGCTGGTGGCGCGGGCAGCGGGCCGCGGCTCGGTCACGCCGGGCGAGATCGCCACCTGCAAGGTCGACCTGGCGATGATGCACGACTCGAGCGGGCCGCGGCGCGTGAAGCCGATGCTCGAGCACCTGGGCGCGAAGGTCTGGGATCCGGGCAAGGTGGTGGTGATTACCGATCACTACCTTCCGGCCTACGACGACGAAAGCCGCAAGATCATCCGCATCGCGCGGGAATGGGTGCGCGAAGCCGGCATCGACAGCTTCTATGATGCGCAGGGCATCTGCCACATCGTGCTACCTGAGCGCGGGCATCTCCGACCAGGCATGTTCGTGGTCGGCGGCGATAGCCATTCGCCGACCGGCGGTGCCTTTGCCGCGTACATGTTCGGCATCGGCGCCACCGAAATGGTCGGCGTGCTGGTCACGGGCGAGATCTGGCTGAAAGTGCCGCACACGATAGCTATGGAGTTCGCCGGCAAGTTCGGCGCCGGCGTCTCCGCGAAGGACGTGATGCTGTTCCTCATCGGCCGCTTCGGCATGGAGGGCGGGCAATACCAGGCCGTCGAATACCGCGGCGACGCGATCCGCGAGCTCTCGATGCAGGAACGCATGACTTTATGCAACATGACTGCCGAGCTCGGCGGGCAGGTTGGATTGATTGCCTCCGATGACGTCACCGGGGAGTATCTGAAAGCCGAAATTGAAATCTGGGACAGCGATCCCGGCGCAGCCCTCCTCGCGCACCACCGTTTCGACGCAACTGATCTTTCACCCCAGGTCGCGGCGCCTCATAGTCCGGCGAACACCAAGGATGTCGATGAATTCAGCAACGTGAAAGTCGATCTCGCATACATCGGGGCCTGCACGGGAGCAAAGCTCGAAGATCTGCGCATGGCCGCGCGCGTACTGCGCGGAAGGAAAGCCGCGGTGAGGTTGCTAGTGGCGCCGGCGAGCCTGCGTGACCAGCAGAGCGCCGAGCGCGAAGGCACGCTGCAGGTGCTGCTCGATGCGGGCGCTGAGCTGCTGGCGAACTCCTGCGGCATGTGCGCGGGCTACGGCGAGCACCTGCTGGCCGAGAATGCAGTGGCGATCTCCACCACGGCGCGCAATTTCAAAGGCCGCATGGGAGCGGCGTCGGCGCAGGTGTACCTCGCCTCGCCGTATACCGTGGCGGCGTCGGCGGTCGCCGGCCGCGTGTGCGATCCGCGGGAGATGCTCGCATGAGGGCCTGGGTATTCGGCGACAACGTCGATACGGACGTGCTCGCCCCGGGCCGCTATATGAAGCTCTCGATCGAGGAGATTGCAAAGCACTGCCTCGAAACAATGGACCCGTCGTTCGCCGCGTCGGTGCGGCCGGGTGACATCGTCGTGGCGGGACGAAATTTCGGCGCCGGCTCCTCGCGCGAGCAGGCCCCCGCGGCACTCAAGCATCTCGGCGTTGCGGCGCTGGTCGCCGAATCCTTCGCCGGCCTGTTCTACCGCAACGCCCTCAACCTCGGTTTGCCGGCTCTCGTATGCCAGCAAGCAAAACGGATACGCCCTGGCGATTCACTGACGGTGCATCCGGAAACTGGAGAAATCCAAAACTTGACCACCGGTGAGACGCTTGCCTGCGAACCGATCCCCGCGCATCTCATGCAGATGGTCCGCGACGGCGGCCTGCTGGCGCACCTCGAGAAGCGATGCAATACGACCTCCTCATAAAGAATGTGCGCGTGGTGCGGCCGAACGAGCATTCAGCGCGCATGGCCGATATCGCCGTCATCGGCGAAAAATTTTCGAAGATCAAAGAAAATATCCCAGCAGAAGAATCGAAAACCATCTACGACGGCAAAGGCTGGCTCGCCTTTCCCGGCGTGGTCGACGCCCACATGCATACCGGCATCTACGCGCCGCTCGCCGAGGATGCGGTAAGCGAGAGCCGCGCGGCGGCGCAGGGCGGCGTGACCTCCAGCCTCAATTATTTCCGCAGCGGCCAGTATTACCTCAACAAGGGCGGGCCATACCGGCGGTTCTTTCCCGAAGTGCTGGAGCTTTCCGCCGGGCGCTTCCACGTCGACTACGGCTATCACCTCGCGCCGATGGACGGCACGCACATTTCTGAAATTTCATATTTGGTGGAAAAACACGGCGTCTCTTCGTTCAAGATCTTCATGTTCTACGGCTCGCACGGCCTGCACGGCCGCTCGGACAGCCAGCGCGAGTTCCTGATGATCGGGCCCGAAGAGCGCTACGACTACGCGCACTTCGAGTTCATCATGCGCGGCGTGCAGGCGGCACGCGAGCGCTTTGCCGACAAGGCGCAGCAGATCAGCCTGTCCCTGCACTGCGAAACCGCCGAAATCATGACCGCGTATACGAAGATGGTAGAACACCAGGGCAAGCAGGGCCTGGCCGCCTACCACGGCGCGCGGCCGCCGCACTCCGAGGGGCTGGCGGTGTTCATCGCGGCCTATCTCGCCAACGAAGCCGCGCTTCCCGCGATCAATCTGCTCCATCTGTCCTCCAGGAAGGCGCTCGAGGCGGCGCTGCAGATGCAGGGCTTGTTTCCGCACATCGACTTCCGGCGCGAGGTGACGATCGGCCACCTGATGCTCGACATCGATTCGAAAGCGGGCGTGCTCGCCAAGGTCAATCCCCCCATCCGGCCGCGCGCGGACGTGGAGTTCCTGTGGGAGAAGCTGCTCGAGGGCAAGGTCGACTGGGTGGTGAGCGACCATGCCTGCTGCCGCCACGAGACCAAGGCGGCAAGGCAGGCCTTCGGCAACATCTGGCTCGCCAAGTCGGGATTCGGCGGCACCGAATACCTGCTGCCGGCGCTGGTTTCCGAAGGCGCCAAGCGCGGCCTTTCCTACAACCGCATGGCGCGCCTGTCGAGCTGGAACCCGGCGCGCCGCTTCGGCCTCAATTCCAAGGGCGACATTGCCGAGGGCCTCGATGCCGACCTGGCGCTGGTCGATCCGCGCGAGAGCTGGACGGTGCGCGCGACGGAATCCCCTTCGACGCAGGGCTACACGCCGTTCGAAGGCATCGAGCTCGGCGCGCGGGTCAAGGCGACGTTCCTGCGCGGCGCGCTGGTCTGCGAGAATGGCAACCCCGTCGGCAAGCCGCGCGGGCGCTACCTCCACAGGCCGACCGCCTAGAAAGGCACCATGGATCTGGGATTGAAAGGCAAGACCGTCTTGATCACCGGGGGCTCCAAGGGTATCGGCCTGGCTTGCGCGATGTCCTTTGCCGCCGAAGGCTGCAACCTGCACCTGGCGGCGCGAAACCGTGAGCTGCTGGAGAGCGCGCGCCGCAGGATCCGGGACAACCATGGCGTCGACGTGAGCTTGCATGCGGCGGACCTGCGCGACGGCACTGCGCTGCGCGACATCGCAAACGCGTGCGGAGACAGCGACATCCTGGTCAACAATGCGGGCGACATCCCGGGCGGCACCATCGAGTCGCTGGATGAGATCAAGTGGCGGCACGCGCGGCCTTCACCAAAGGCATGGGCAAGGGCTCGCGCGAGCACGGCGTGCGCGTCCTGGGCGTGCACCCGCCCTCCACCCGCACCGATCGCATCCTCACGCTCATGAAGGCGCAGGCGAAGGCCAAGTTCGGCGACGAAAGCCGCTACGAGGAGCTGATGGGCAGCGTGATCGAGCCGCAGCAGGTCGGCGACACCGTGGCGTTCCTCGCCTCGCCGCGCGCCGGGCAGCTTTCAGGCATTGTCTTGAATCTTGGACCCTAAGATTCGAGAGGGCTTCGTCGGCGCCGTCGGCAATACGCCGCTCATCCGGCTGCGCGGCGCGTCGCAGCTCACCGGTTGCAACATCCTCGGCAAGGCGGAGTTCCTCAACCCGGGCGGCTCGGTGAAGGACCGCGCCGCGCTCTACATCATCCTCGACGCCGAGAAGCGCGGTGCGCTCGAGCCCGGCGGCGTGATCGTCGAAGGCACCGCCGGCAACACCGGCATCGGCCTCGCGCTGGTAGGCAACGCGCGCGGCTACCGCACCGTGATCGTCATCCCCGACACGCAGAGCCAGGAAAAGAAGGACATGCTGCGGCTCTGCGGCGCGGAGCTCCGGGAGGTGCCCGCGGTGCCCTACAAGGACCCCAACAACTACGTGCACGTGTCCGAGCGGCTGGCAAAAGAGCTCGGCGCTTTCTGGGCCAACCAGTGGGACAACACCGCGAACCGCGACGGCCACTACCGCAGCACAGGGCCGGAAATCTGGGAGCAGACCGACGGCAAGGTGGACGGCTTCACCTGCGCCATCGGCACAGGCGGAACACTTTCCGGGGTAGGCATGTTTTTAAAACAACAAAATCCAAACGTGAAAATCGCAGTGTCGGACCCCATGGGCGCGGCGATGTACCACTGGTTCAAGCACGGCGAGCTGAAGTCCGAAGGCTCGTCGATCACCGAAGGCATCGGGCAAGGCCGCGTCACGCAGAACATCGAGGGCGCGCCGGTCGATGACGCGTATCAGATTTCAATCCCGCTTTCCTGAAGGAAAAAGGGCTCCCCTGCCCCGACTGGCTGTAGGTTTTCAATTTGGGTTTCCGCTTTCGGCCATGAGCCGACGTTCAGCAGCCACCTTCACGACCACGCGACGCCAAACGCATAGGGACCTCGCGGGGCTTAAGCAACCATGCCAGTTTGAGGAAACAAGGGCTTGCGGGTAGCCTTGCCTGACTCGGCCCCGCCTGCGGGGCGTTTCAACACCCCATTTAGGGGTTCGATTTCTTGTTGGGCCTAATAGGACAGAGCACATTGTGACCAAACTTACGACACCGTTCGGATTTCACTCGACAGCTTCGGATGTCATCAAAGGCATCGACCTGACCGGGAAGCACGCCATCGTCACAGGTGGCGCATCCGGTATTGGTATCGAGACTGCACGCGCACTCGCACAGGCCGGCGCAGCCATCACGCTTGCCGTGCGTCGTCCGGAATTGGCGGAACCTGTGGCGGCAGATTTGCGCCACTCGACTGGCAACCGGAATATCCACGTTAAAAACCTAGACCTTTCCGATTTGCGCTCGGTAAACGCCTTCGCCGTGGGGTGGGAAGGCCCACTGCATATCCTTGTCAACAACGCAGGGGTAATGGCTATCCCCGAGCTGGAGAAAACCCCTCAAGGGTTTGAACAGCAGTTCGGCACCAACTTTCTCGGCCATTTTGCACTGACTTACTGGCTGCACAAAGCACTTGCTGCCGCCAATGGTGCGCGTGTTGTTTCGCTGAGTTCCAGCGGCCATCTCTTCTCTCCCGTCAACTTTGACGATTTGAATTTCGATTTCATTCCCTATACGCCATTCGGTGCGTATGGCCAATCCAAGACCGCCAACGCGCTGCTGGCGGTGGCCATCACGAGGCACTGGGCCAGCGATGGCATCTTCTCCAACGCAGTGAATCCGGGCGCGATCGCAACCGGCTTGCAAAAGCACACAGGCGGATTGAAAACCCCTGTCGAGCGCCGCAAGACCCCGGAACAAGGCTCTGCGACCTCGGTTCTGCTTGCGGCCTCCCCGCTTGTCGAGGAGATCGGAGGGATTTACTTCGAGGACTGCAACGAGTCCCCTCGCGTCTCGAAGCGCCCGGCAGATTTCAGTGGCGGCGTCGCCCCCTACGCCCTCGACGCAGAGAATGCGGAGCGCCTTTGGGACGTGGCTCTTAAGCTGCTTTCGTGAGTGCGCCTTGTGCTGCAGCGTAGGCCCAACAATTCATTCAAGCCGACGCCGTTTCACGGCGCGGCTTAATTCAGGCGTTAGATTGCAGCAGAAATGACCGCCGTGGATCTTGCGACCGTCCTAAAGCAGTGTGAGGACCATCTGTTCCCCGCGCTACGACTCAGCGTCAGGGAGCGCGCCCTTTACTATCACCTGTTTCGGCACACGCACGTCGAAGGTAGGCCGTCCGCACTGTTTGCATTGCTTCCATTGGGGCAAGCGCTTGGAGTTCATGAAACGTCTGCCCGCGAAGACGTGCGTAGCCTCAACGAAAAGGGCTGCATTCGAATCGAAGACCGATCGCGCCAAGGCCACCTGATCCGAGTTTTGCTACCGAGCGAGATCCCTGGGGTGGTTCCATCGGAGTCGGCCGCGCCGACCATCGACCTGGAAGTACTCGACTTCTTTAACGGTCGACGCTTCATTAGTGCACTGCTGGACCGAGAAGATCACCGCTGCTTCTACTGCATGAAGACCATTAGCGCCGACTCGTGCGAACTCGATCATGCAGTGTCGCGGGTTAATGGCGCTGACCACACATTTCGTAACATTGTTGCTTCCTGTCACGACTGCAATACCTCAAAGCAGGCGGCCGATCCGGCGGACTATTTGCGAGCGCTCTATCGAACGAACCGCTTGTCCTCGTCCGAGCTAGAAGCCCGGCTCGGGGCGCTCGAGCAGCTTCAGTCAGGAAAATTGGTGCCGAGTGTGGCGCTTGTCGCAGCTGCAATCTAACCCCGCGTTGGACAGCGACACTTGGCAAGCGCCGCTGGCGCTCGCTCGTGCGCGTCAACGCGAACTATAAGGACTATAAGGACTTCTATAAGGACTTCCTATAAGGACTTCCCCGCTGCTGCAACGGTGGCGGAGATGACGAAGGAAGGTCGGACTGCGTCACTATAACCGGCCTGTTTGTGAGCAATGAATGCTCTGGCCCCGATGAAAGCCGCATGCCCGGACCTCGCTCGTTAGTCGGCATTCGTGCTGCCGTTGAATTTGATCAGGTTCTCCGGGCACCGGTTTGACCGATTCGTCATCGACAGGTGCAGTCTCAGCGGATGGATGCGTTCATGCCGAGCGCAGTGATTCGTTCTTGGCAAGCAGCGCCCAGGCGATACGCGCGTTCTTGTTGGCAATCGCCACGAGCGTGCGGTAATAGCCGCGGCGCGGCTGCAGCTCGAGGATCCAGCGCGACATGCGGTCCTGGTGTGCGCTGGCCGAATTCAGAACAGAGCGTGCTCCCTGCACGAGCAGGTTCCTGAGGTAGGCGTCGCCGCGCTTGCTGATGTGACCCAGGCGCGGCTTGCCGCCGGTGGAGTACTGGCTCGGAGTCAGGCCGATCCAGGCGGCGAACTGCCGGCCGTTCTTGAACTCACGCGCATTGCCTACGGTGGCGACGATCGTGCCGCGGATTTTCATCAGGCGCTGCGCCGGTTCGCAGAGTCGAGCCTGGGCTTCGATTTCCCGGTCATAGCCGCCGATGCGTTCATCGAGCACACGCAGCTGCTCGAGCAGATCGCCGATCGCGCGGCGTGCGAGCTCGGGCAGCTTCTCAGCCGCCGCTGCGGCCTGGCGGCGCACGGTGACTGAGCGCAGCGGCAGCACCACTCCGAATTCACAGAGCAGCCCCCGCAGCCGGTTGATGGTCGCGGTCCTCTCCACGACGAACCCCTGCCTGACCCGGTGCATCGCCAGCAGGGCCTGCTGCTCGACCGACTTCACCGGCACAAAGCGCATGCTCGGCCGCGTCACCGCCTCGCAGATCGCTTCGGCATCGTTGCCGTCGTTCTTGCCGCTCTTCCTATAGGGCGCCACGAACTTGGGCGCCATCAGCTTCACCGTGTGGCCGAGCCCTTGAAACCGGCGGCCCCACTCGTGCGCGCCCGAGCATGCTTCCATCCCGATCAGGCACGGAGATAAAGCTGCCACCGTCTGCATCAACTGATCGCGCCTCACTGTACGCCTGAGCACCACCCGGCCTGCGCCATCCACGCCGTGCAGCGAGAACACGCTCTTTGCCAGGTCGATCCCCACAGTAGTAACCTTGTCCATGACTTCCCCTCTCGAATTTAGATTGAAGAACCACATCTCA
>WNFI01409546.1_pt1 | contig 10186 bp, 7 predicted proteins | sample 5400471 | NCBI WGS metagenome assembly WNFI01 (sample SAMN13153348, study PRJNA577476) | soil metagenome | isolation source: 100 cm saprolite on Douglas fir-dominated hillslope | place: USA:California | collected 2013-09-17 | reverse complement strand
GTTTCATTTGATTCCCATTTATAATTTGTACTGGGTTTTCAAGTGGCCGCGGGAACTGGCCCGGTTTGTGAACAGCCGTCTGGACGCGCCGCTGATGAGACCAGATCGAACGGGGTTGGCGGTCTTTGTCGCCTTTGCCGTATTTCTTGCTCTGGACCGGGGAGTTGGCATGATTCTGCTCTTCCGGACGGCATCGCCTGCGGGGCAACTGCCTTTTTCATGAAAAAAGAAAACGGCCCGGAGAACAAGTCTTCTCCAGGCCGTAACACCTACGCAAGTTGAAGAGTCTAACTAGGGCTTGCCTGGCGCCGCCTGGGCGGTTTTCGGATCAGTGGGCGTAGCCGCACTGGCGGCTATGGGTTTCGAGGCCTCCACTCCGTAACGCGACAGGTACGGCATGAAAGGCGTGATTTCGAACGGCATCTTCTCCCGTTCTGCAATCACGCCCACCGGCTTGCTCTTGATGAGCTCCAGCTTGTCGCTCCACGGATCCAGCTTTACCCGTCCGCCGATCGGAAGCGCCACGATCTTCTGAGGATTCTCTTTCTGATCGACCGCAAACGAGGACCTCAGATCCCCAATCACCGGCACGCGATCGCCGAGGTGCGGGCTGATCAGGTTCGGAATTTCCTTTTCGCGCGTGGTCAGGGCCGTGAGGAAGAGGCCCGCGTTACCGAGCTGGTTCTTGTACGGTGAATTGTTCAGCAACTGGATCGCTTTGGCGTTCGCAGCCCTTTCCTCTTCGGGGGTGCGCGCAAATCCGAAATGGCGGAAGGTCTCCTTGTCATCAATCAGCAACTGATTGAAGAAAGCATAGGTGGAATCGAGGCGATGGCCGAGAATGACGTGGCCCAGTTCGTGCGCGACCATTGTCGCCAGGCTGGCCTCATCCGGCAGCACGTCGATCAACCCGCGGCTCAGCACGATGGTGTGGCCGACGGTGTAAGACTCGAGCGTGGAAGTCATCATCACCCGGCAGCGCACCTCCGGTTCCACGTCGATGTTGTTGGTAACTTCCAGGTTGTTGACCACCGTTTCCAAAACCTTGTCGACTTCGCCGTGTGGCGCGACCAGCCCGATTCGCTCCAGCCGGTCGATCACGTTATCTTCCGCCTGGTGGTCCCATGAGCGTTGCGCCTGAATCGGGGAAAGGTCGTTCGCCGTCTTGGTGTCGTCCTGCACCGGCGTTTCTACCAGGATCTTGCTCAATTCCTGTTCCTGGCTGGCGTGGCCGAGGTTGTAGCCCCACAGCCGCGTCTGCGATTTGAAGTCCAGCTTCTTGGACAAGGCATAGTGCAGATCTCGTTCCTCGCTATACACGAAGGATGGCATCCACTGGCCCGGCTGAACATTGGTGCGCCAGCTGTCGAAATTGAAATACCAGCTGGTGTGCCCGCCGCCGCCGTAGCCGCCGTTAAAGCGCACAATGTTGAAATCCTGATCTTCGACCCAGATGCGCCCAAGGAACCGGCCCTTGCCGGCCTTCTCCTGCGGCGTGATGTCGAACACCAGGCAGCGCACTTCGCCGAGGAATTCCCGGCGCACGTAATCGAACTTGTAGTGCTGCTTGTCGAAGCCATTGGTGTCGATGAAGATCATCTGCAGGAAGCCGTCCGGCAGGAATTGCAGAGCGAACGAAAAGAAGTTGCCGATCGAGCCGAAAATCTTCTTTCCCTTGCTGTTGATGTCCGTCAGGGAGACCAGGGCGACGCCCTTCGAGAAGTCGGCGCGCCCGAGGAAATATTTGTCGCCCGCGGGGGCGTAGCCGAGATCCTTGTCGGGCTTGAGGTTTTGGATGTACGTCTCCACCAGCGGCGAATACTGCTTGATCTGCTGGTTGGTCCGGTTTTCGTTGGTGATCACGCGGTCGATGACTTCGTCCATGGTCCGCGGCTGATCGGCCGGCTTGGGGGCCGCCGTGGCGGCCAAGGTGCCCAGCCCGCTCAAAATCAAAACGAAAATAGTTGTCGCTACCTTGCACATTTTCTCTCTCCCCCTCAGTAAGCCAGACGGAATTCGATTCGCACGCGCGCGGGGAAATCCACTGGCTGACCGTCGCGTCTTGCCGGCTTGAACTTGATCTGCTGCGCCGCGCGAGTTGCCGCTTCATCGAGGCCGTGGCCCAGACCGCTTACCACCCGGCTCACCTGAATGCTGCCGTTTGCGAGGAATACCATCTCGAGAACCACGTCGCCTTCTATTTTCAGACTACGCCCTTCCCTAGTGTACTCCGGACGCGGTTTGTCCAGGATGTTAACAGGCGTTGTGGCGCCTTCGCCGGCCGAAACTTTTTTCTTGGGCGCCTCGGTCGCCACCGTTTGATCCGCGAACCCCGTGCTTTGCAGTGTGCCACGCTTGCCGCTGCTTGGAGGTGGAATCGCTATGCCGTTTCCGAACCCGGTGCTCGCCACTGTGCCGCGTATTCCTTTGTCGCCGCCGGTGCCATTGCCGTATCCCGGTCCACCTGGCAACGCGGGTGAGCCTAGACGATTGACGTTCGTGGCTTTGTTCGGATCGCCCTTGCCGGGGATTCCGTTGGGATCGCCAAAGCCCCCGGTCTGTACTTTCTCCAGCGGAGCTCGCACGGTTGCCGGAGCGGCACTGCCGGATCCCAGGTTGCCGACTTTTACGTCATCTTTCGGCCGCTTCGGCTGGCTCGTTGGCGTATTGATCTTGACCTGGTCGAAAACAGGATTGAGTTCCACGGGCTTTGCTTCCAAGGTCTTGATCTTGGGTGGCTCGGCTTTCGGCGCGAGAAAAACGTGCGTTTGTTTGGGGTTCAGCTTCACCGGTTCGGGCGCGACTGGCTTTGGTTCCGGCGGTATAACCTTAGGCTTCACTTTCGGCGGTGGGGGAGGCGGCGGCGCAACCGGGATTTCCGTAACTGGCTGCATCAGCTCCACGATGCGGTAGTTCAAAGTCGTTTTCATCTGCTGCGGAAAGAGCAGTGGAATCATGAGCAAGAAACCCAAAATCGCGAGTTGTCCAAAGGCACTCAAGCCGATGCGGTCCCAGCGTGATCCGGAATCAGGGAGCAAGGCCAGGCGCGCCGCCACCGGTTTGGTGCCAATGGCTCTCTTCCACGCCTGGGGATCTCCTGCGCGGTCGCGGTTGGCCTCAAAACCGACGCCCATCGTCGTCTTCCGTGGTGGATCTGCAAGCATGGTACTCATCCGCGTGCGGCCTCGTGAAGTTTCCGGTCTGGCAAACAGAAGTTATCTTGGGCGTGCAACTGCTCCCAATTCCGCTTGCAAAGAAGGAAATGCGCTCTAGCAGTACGAGAGTACTGAGAAGGCTGAAGGAGCTCGAATAGAACTTTCGTACTAGCGTCGCGAAGTCGCTAATGCACCCGCGAACGCCCCTTCGCGCACTTTGTTCCAACCCGGCGAGGCAGTTTCGGTTGCGGATCTGGGGACGCAACACTCTTTAGGATACCGCAATTCCGGAACGGGTTGTTCACGTTTTAGCCGCCACTTTCCGTCTGCTGGGCTTATGCTCTAGGATGCAACTGATGGACGGGCCGTTGGTTCCTGTCCATCGGGGCTTTGCCCCTCTCGCTTGGTAAATGACTGAAAACGCGCCAAAACGCGGCAGTCAGGATGCGGTGGTGGATCTCGCCCGGCCGCTCGACTGCCAGACCCCTCTTCTGGAGTGGTTCTACGCCCAGTCCCAGGCGGGCCGCTGGGGCCTTCCGCGGGAACGATTCGCTTCCGCGCTCCAACGCAGCGCGAAGAAAGCCTTGACGCCTGGAGCGGTGACTCCGCAAAAGCTCGAACAATATCTCCGCGGCTTGCATCTCGAAGATCTGGCCCTGGCAGCCGCTTGCGCCGAAGGAGTCGAAGCCGCCTGGGAGCATTTTTTCACCACTTATCGCGGTTACTTGCGCACCACGGCGGCCGCCATTCTTCGCTGCAAGGCGGGTTCCGCGGAAGCCTGTGATCTCGCGGATTCCATTTTTTCGGAGTTGTATGGTTTGTCCGGTAGCAAGGGCGCGGAACGGTCGCTCTTCCGTTACTTTCACGGACGCAGTTCGCTCAAGACCTGGCTCCGCGCCGTCCTTGCCCAGCGGCGCATCGATTCCATCCGCGCCGGCCGCCGCTTCGAAGAACTTGATGAGGGGGAAGCTGGCGACGCGGGTCCGAAGAACTTGCTCGGACCGCGGATGCAGCCCGGTGATCCGCATCGGGAGCGCTATGTCGCATCATTCACGCGAGCCTTGCACACCGCCCTCGAGCGCCTCGATCCGCAGGAAAAGGAAAGACTCCGCCTCTATTACGCGGAAGAAAAAACACTTGCGGAAATCGGAGCGCTGCTCGAAGAGCACGAATCCAGCGTTTCGCGTCATCTGGATCGCGTGCGGCGCGATTTGCGGCAGGCCGTGGAGGTGATTCTTCGACAAGGCATCGGCGCAGCAAACGGTTTCGCTGGTCAGCCTGGGCTGAGCGATGCAGAGATCGCTCTCTGTTTCGAATACGCCGCGGATGACAGCCCCATCGATTTGGAAAAATTGCTGCCGCGCTCAAACTCGCCGGGCCCGGCACCCGGGAAGAGGACACCGTGACCGCACAGTGCAAGAAAACGCCGGAATTTCGTACTAAGCATGGAGAAGCCTATGGCGTCTGACGAACGCGATCGGAGTTTTGACAGGGCGCTCGCGCGCCATCTGCGTTCCGATGGTTCTGCGCGGGACGGTGCCATTTCGCCTTCCCGCGAGTTTTCTCCCGCCGGCGAATGTCCCGATCCGGAGACGCTCGCGGCCTATCACGAACGGTCCTTGCTCCCCGAACAACTGAATTCCTGGAAAGAACATATTGTGGGCTGCACGCATTGCCAGACGATCCTCGCGCAACTCGAAGCCACGGACGATATTTCACTACAAGCCGTTGAGCAAGAGGAAGTCCTCTCTGCGAAGGAACTCGCGCCGGTGAAGGTCGCGCGGGGTCTCGAACCATTGCCAGCGGCGGAGGCTCCGGGACGGCGCCACCTCGCAACCGGAGCGGCACCACCGAAGAAATCGCGCCGGGTTCTTCTTCTGCGGGGCGCGCGCTGGCGGTGGCTCGCTCCCGCGGGAGCCCTCGCCGCCGGCTTACTCGTTTGGATCGCGCTCCATGAAAACCAGCATCTGCCCCTTCCGGCCTCGTCCGAAAGTGAAAACAAGGTCGCGCTAAATCAAGCGCCTGCTCCTCTAATTTCTGCCGGTTCCCCACGGCCGAGCACACCCGTTACGAAGACTCCATCCTCAGTCGATGAAATTGCCGCCGCGTATGCCCGCGGTGCACGGGGCGCGATGAAACCAAGTGAGAAGCGGGATTCTCTTGCACAAGTTCCGCCTTCGAAACCTTTGGCCGACAAAGACGCCAACTTGCGAAAAGAAACGGAGAGCGGCTCCGCGATGAATTTGCTTCAGACTGAAAATCAGATGGATCCCGATGCCAAGACCCCGTCAGCCGGAAAGCAGGAAAATGCTGAAGCGCAATTACAAGCGCAAGCAACAAATGTTCAATCTCAGAATCAATCCAATGCCAACGCACCAAAGCTCGTCAGTCCCGCCCCGCTCGGCCAGACCGAGGCGAAGAAGATGAAGGCTGCTCCTGCTGCGCCGCCGCCTTCGCCGGCCGCAGGAGTGGTCGCGGGGATTGACTCCACGGCTTCCATGGAAGTTGTGGCGATTTCCAATTCGCGTTTGATCTCGCCGCCGGGCTCAAGCGTTGTCTGGCGCCCCGGCCGCGCCGGCCTGATCGAATTCTCCACCAACAACGGAACCTCTTGGTCGCGGCAAACCAGCGGCGTGCTCGCCGACTTGCTGACAGGTTCCGCTCCTTCGGACAAAGTCTGCTGGATCGTGGGCCGCGTGGGAGCCATTCTTCGGACCACCGATGGCGGCGCTCACTGGACGTTGATTTCTTCGCCGTTGCCGGAGGATCTTGGCGGCATCCGCGCCACGGATGAGTTGCATGCCAGCATTTGGAACGCCCGCGGCACGATAAATTTCGAAACCAGCGACGGTGGCCTGACCTGGAATCGCGTCTCGAATCCGTGACGGGAAAGGCCCCGGCCGCAATCTTCCTGTGCAAGAAATTTCGCCCGCATCGTTCTAAGAGGGAAGGCCAATCCACATTGAGGTGAATGTGATGAAGATCTCCGGAAGTCAGGCGTCGATTCGGCTATTTTGGATGATTTCTGCTGCTGCGGTTCTTGCCGCCGGCGCGGCAATTCTTTATCCCGCGGTGCGTGGCAGCAAAGTCTACGCCGCACAGGAAAACGCATCCGGGCGCGTCGCCAGCGTCGATCAATCCACCAGCTTGAACGATCAGACCGATCTGAACGTCACCGTTTATAACTCAAATATCGCCCTCATTCGCGATGTCCGCAATCTCGCGCTACCCAGCGGCGCGTTTCGCCTGAAATTCATGGATATCGCCGCGACCGTCAATCCCGCCACCGTCCATTTTCGTTCGCTGAACGATCCGGAAAAACTCGGGGTCATCGAGCAAAACTACGAATACGATTTGCTTGAGCCCGCCAAGCTTCTCCACAAGTACGTCGGCAAGGAAGTCACGCTCGTCCGCTCCTATCAGGAAAACGGCACCACCAAGCGCGAAGAGATCAAAGCAACCCTGCTTTCTGACAACAACGGCCCGGTCTGGAAAATCGGCAACGACATCGTGACCGGAATGTACGCTGAGAGCTTTCGCTTCCCCGAAGTCCCCGCGAATCTGTATGAGCGCCCCACGCTGCTGATGTCGCTCGAAAATTCCGGCGTCAAAAAACAGCAGATTGAAGCTTCCTACCTCGCGAGCAATTTGTCCTGGAATGCCGATTACGTTCTCACCGTCGCGCGCGACGACAAGAACGCGGACCTAGATGGCTGGGTCACCGTCGTCAACAACAGCGGCACTGCCTTTCACAATGCCCGTCTCCAACTCGTCGCCGGCGAGCTGAATCGTCTCCCCGCGGCAGGTACTCGCGGTGACGTAGCCGAGGCTCGACTGATGAACAAGGCCGCTGCAGCGCCACAGTTCCAACAAGAAGCCTTCAGCGAATATCATCTCTATTCCCTCGGCCGCAAAACTTCCGTCGAGGACAAAGAAACCAAGCAGATCAACCTTCTCCAGGGCTCCGGCGTTCCCGTCGAAAAAATCTTCATGGTCAACGGCCAGAGCTATTACTACCGCAATCAACAGACTCCCGGCGCCCCGCTGAAAGATCCCGTCCTGGTCTATTACAAATTCCGAAATGAAGAGAAGAACGGACTGGGCATCCCGCTTCCCGCCGGTAACGTCCGCGTCTACCAGAAAGACTCCAGGGGCGGCATTCTCTTCGCTGGCGAAGACCGCATCGATCACACACCGAAAGACGAAGACATCAACATTCATATCGGCAACGCCTTCGATGTCGTCGCCGAACACAAGCAGACGGACTTTAAGCGCATTGACACCCACGTTTGGGAGATGGAATTCGAAATCACGCTACGCAATCACAAGGACGCACCCGTCACCGTGCAAGTGAATGAACCCATCGGCGGCGATTGGGAGATGCTTTCTTCCACCTATAAGTACACGAAGACGGCGGCCTTTGCGGCGCAATTCATCGTGCCCGTCGCCAAAGACGGCACGTCCGTCCTGAGATATCGCATCCGCGCGCGCTGGTAAGACCGCAGGTCACGCAATAGGATCGCCCCGGCTCGCTCCAACCATGTGGTATAATATCTTCAGGTCAGACTGTGACCTGTTATAAAGAGCGGCAGCCTCGGCTGCCGTTTTTTATTTGGGATGTGGCAGCTTGGTTGCCCTGAGGTTCGAAGAGCTGCCGCTTTCATTCTTGCCCGGTTCGCAAGAACTCACAAGCCTCGACCCCACTGCGGGTCATCCCCCACCGCGGGCGTCGTCCTGAGCGCATCGATCGAAGATTCCGACCTTGTCGGAAAGGATCTCAATCGCTCCCACGCTCGACAGAAACGAGACGCTGACAATGCCCCGCCATACAGGCTCGGTTTCTACGCGAACCGGGCTCACAGATGCCCAGAACTATGTCAACCTCTAAGTCTTTTAGATGCAACACTTCTCGGCCACCTCGTAAGTGTTGCAGACAAAGCACTTACACAATACCTAAGTCCTTTAGATGCAACACTTACAAAAAACAGGGGGTAGGGCCATCTAGCCGTTCTCTACGGTTTTTCCGCCACAAAGATCATTTCCGGTGAATCGTCCCGGATAGGCGTCCGGTCAAAATCGCCATATTCCGCCGCAACCTTGAAACCGCATCGCTCCAGCAGATGTTCCACTTCGTACCGGAAGAAATACCGCAGCGGCCAGGCGAAAACCAGCCTCTCCTGACGGCCGCCAGGATGCGTGATGGAAAAAATCATCTCCACGTCGTTCCGTTGCTCCGCGCGATGGAACGACGCGATTCGCTCGCTGATGCGCACTTGCCGGCCGTCACCGGTTTTGTACTCCGTAACAAGCGCTTCCCGCATGTGTACGGCATCGTGCATGCGCTCGGCACCCGTCTGGAATACATCCAGAATCAGCCGCCCGCCCGGCGCGAGATGCTTGCGCACGCAGTCCAGGCAATCCATCTGCTGCCGCACTTCCAGCAGGTGTTGAAATGGCCGGAAGGGAATGATGACCAGCCGGAATTTTTCGCCGAGATCGAACCGCGCCATGTCCGCCTGAACGAGATGAACCCGCTCGCGCGCCTCGACGCGGAGCGCCGCGCGCTTTTTTTCTGCACGCTGCAGCATCCGCTCGGAAAGATCCAGCCCGGTGACTCGCTTTCCTGCCTCCGCCAGCGCCATGGTGATGCGCCCCGTGCCGCACCCCAGCTCCAGGATGGGATCGCCGAAGTCCCGCGTGGCGTCGCGATAAAACGCCACGTCCTGCAGCCGCCCGCTCACGACCGGCGACTCGTCGTAGTAATCCGCGATGAAGGAATCATAAAGCGCGTTGGTCATGGACTATCTGCAGCTGGCGGCGACTAATCAACTCTCTGGATGGGGCCGCTTCTCCTTTACTTCATCTAACTCCTTTACTTCCTTTACTTCCTTTCCCTCCTTTCCCTCATTCCACCACCGCGTCCGCCTCGATCTCCACCAGCATTTCCGGCGCAATCAGCTTGCTTACTTCCACCATGCTCGTCGCCGGCCGTATCTCTCCGAAAAATTCCCCATGTGCTCGCCCCGCCTTTTCCCATTCGGCGATGTTGGTCACATAGATGCGCGTCCGCACCACGTCCTTCAAACTCGCGCCGGCCTTGACGAGCGCCGCCTCGATATTCCTGATCGTCTGCACTGTTTGGGCGCGCAAATCCCCTACGCCAACGATCTTTCCGTCCGGCCCCGTCGCCGTTGTTCCCGATACGGCAATCACGTTGCCGATCCTTACCGCGCGCGAGTAGCCCACAATCGGTTCCCACGGCGCACCGCTCGAAATATTCTGACGCGTCATTTTGGTCTCCTCTTCCTCGAAATCATGGAAAGGATAATCTACTCTATTCTTGTTTGAACCTAAGAAAATGGTTGGCGCCGCTCAGTAGGGGAACTCCTCGGGATGATGCTAAACTGATAGCAATTCGGCGGAGAAATCGAGACGACTGATGAAGTGCAACAACATTCTGGAAGCGGTTGGTCACACGCCCCTGGTGCGCCTGAACCGCATCAATCGGGGCCTGAAGCCGCAAATTTACGTCAAGGCGGAATTCACCAATCCCGGCGGCTCCGTGAAAGATCGCATCGGCATCAGCATGATCGATGAAGCCGAGAAGAAAGGCTTGCTCAAGCCCGGCGGCACGATTATAGAAGGCACTTCCGGCAACACCGGCATGGGCCTGGCGCTGGTCGCGGCGGTTCGCGGTTACAAGTGTGTTTTTACCACCACGGACAAGCAGTCCAAAGAAAAAGTTGATCTCCTGAAAGCTCTCGGCGCCGAAGTCATCGTTTGCCCCACCGCCGTCGAGCCGGAAGATCCCCGGAGCTACTATTCGGTAGCGAAAAAACTCGCTCGCGAGATTCCCAATTCTTATTATCCGAATCAGTACGACAACCCGATGAATCCCGAGGCGCACTACCGCACCACCGGTCCCGAGATTTGGGAAGACAGCGAAGGCAAGATCACGCACTTCGTCTGCGGCGTGGGCACCGGCGGCACCATTAGCGGCGCGGGAAAATACCTGAAGGAAAAAAATCCCA
>WNFI01282939.1_pt1 | contig 10186 bp, 13 predicted proteins | sample 5400471 | NCBI WGS metagenome assembly WNFI01 (sample SAMN13153348, study PRJNA577476) | soil metagenome | isolation source: 100 cm saprolite on Douglas fir-dominated hillslope | place: USA:California | collected 2013-09-17 | reverse complement strand
GCCGAGCTGGCGGCGTTCGGCTTGCCGGCGTTCCGCGCCCGCCAGATCTGGCACTGGCTCTACCATCGCGGCGCCACCTCCTTGGATCAGATGAGCACGCTCGCCCGCGACCTCCGCCTCCGTCTCAGCGAGCGCTACCGGATCAGCCGGCCTGGGATCGCGCGCGCGCTCAAGTCGGAGGACGGCACCGCCAAATGGCTGCTGCGCTTTGCCGACGGCAACGAGATCGAGAGCGTGCACATCCCCGAGGAGGATCGCGGCACGCTCTGCGTTTCCTCGCAGGTCGGCTGCACCTTGAGCTGCCGGTTCTGCCACACCGGAACCCAGCGGCTGGTCCGCAACCTGACCGCCTCCGAGATCGTGGGCCAAGTGCTGCTCGCCCGCGACGAGCTCGGCGAATGGCCCTCGCCTAAAGAGGGCCGCATGCTCTCCAATCTGGTGATGATGGGCATGGGCGAGCCCCTCTATAACTTCGAGGAGGTGGCGAAGGCGCTCAAGATCGTCATGGACCATGAGGGCATCGCTATCTCCAAGCGGCGCATTACGCTGTCGACCGCGGGCGTGGTGCCGATGATGCAACGCTGCGGCGAGGAGCTCGGCGTCAATCTCGCGGTCTCGCTGCATGCGGTCACCGACGAGATCCGCGACCGCATCGTGCCGCTCAACAAGAAGTATCCCTTAGGCGAGCTGATCGCCGCCTGCCGGGCCTATCCCGGGATCAACAACGCCAGGCGCATCACCTTCGAGTACGTGATGCTGAACGGGGTCAATGATTCCCCGGCCGATGCCCATGCGCTGGTCCGGCTGATCCGTGGGATTCCGGCCAAGATCAACCTTATTCCCTTCAATGCCTGGCCGGGCGCGCCGTTCGAATGCTCGAGCCCGGAGGCGATCCAGCGCTTCGGCGATATCGTCAACGACGCCGGCTATGCCTCCCCCGTCAGGACCCCCCGCGGCCGGGATATTCAAGCCGCCTGCGGACAGTTGAAGAGCGACAGCCAAAAGCCCCGGCGAGGTGAACTTCTGGCAGCCGCGGCCGCTACTTAGGCCCGGCGGCTCGACTACAGGCGCCGCGTCAACTAGAATGCCAGCCGGGTTCTTCCAGGACCCATTGAAGGGCGCGGCCTCCCCCCTCAAATAACATGCGGCGGTCGACTAAGGACCGTCGGCTTAGAGAGGAATCCTATGGAAACCGATCGCAGATATATGACAGGCGCGCAAGCCGATGCGGCGCTGATCGACGTCGGTCTGCGCCAGCATATGCTGCGCGTCTACAACTATATGGCGAGCGGCCTGGCGCTGACCGGGCTCGTCGCCTACATCGCCGCCACCTATGCCATGAACGACCCGCAGGTGCGGCAGCTGCTCTATCTCTCGCCCTTGAAGTGGGTGATCATGCTGGCCCCGGTGGCGCTGGTCTTCCTGTTCGCCGCCCGCATCCAGCAGATGTCCTATGGCACTGCCCAGCTGGTCTTCTGGGCCTATTCCGGCCTGATGGGGTTGTCGCTGTCCTCGATCTTCCTGGTCTTCACCGGGGAGAGTATCGCCCGGGTGTTCTTCATCACCGCCGGCACCTTCCTGGCGACCAGCCTGTGGGGCTACACGACCAAGCGCGATCTCTCGGGCTTCGGCTCGTTCCTGTTCATGGGGTTGATCGGCATCGTGCTGGCGAGCGTGGTGAACATGTTCATCGGCTCGACCGCGATGCAGTTCGCCATCTCGGTGATCGGCGTGCTGGTGTTCACCGGGCTCACCGCCTACGACACCCAGTCGATCAAGGAAGAATACAGCGAGCTCTATGACGACGGCACTGTCGGCAAGCTCGCCATCATGGGCGCGCTCCGGCTCTACCTCGACTTCATCAACCTGTTTGTCATGCTGCTGCAGCTGTTCGGCAACTCGCAGCGCAACTAGGGCCCGGCGGACTCTCCGCCCCCGAACAGCCGCCCGGGCGAAGGTCCGGGCGGTTTTTTTTAACTTTATTTTAGCCTCCCCGTAGCACCCTGCCTAAAGAACCATTAATCTAATCCTCGCGTCTTGGCGTTTGCGGGGGGTCCTTCGACAGGTCCGAGCGTCGGGCGCCAACCACAAAACAGCAATGATTGCCAGGGTAGGGTGCGGGACAACAGGGCAAGCGCGGAATGGATGTTTCACAGCTAATTTCCGACAATGGCTACCTCGCGATCCTGATAACGACCTTCTTCGAAGGCGAAACCATCCAGATTTTCGCCGGCTGGGCCGCCCATAAGGGCCTGCTGACCTATCCTTACGTGGTGCTCGCAGGCTTTGCCGGCTCGCTCGCCGGCGATCAGCTCTACTACTGGCTTGGTCGCCGCTTCGGCCGGCCGCTGATGCATCGGTTTCCCCGGCTCGAGCGCTCGAGCGAGCCGGCCCTGGCCCTGCTCCGCCGCTACGACAACTGGTTCATCCTGGGATTCCGCTTCGTCTACGGGGTGCGCAACATCGCCCCCTTCGCCTGCGGCGTGGCCGGCATCGGCGTGCTTCGCTACACCCTCCTCAACATGGTGGCGGCCGCGGTGTGGGCCAGCACCTTCTGCACCATCGGCTACTTCTTCGGGAAGGCGATCGGGCGCATGGTCGATCACTACGGCTTGACCGTGATCTTGCCGTCGGTGGTGGCGATCATCCTCATTTCCTGCTTTGCCCATCGCATCGGCGGCTGGATCGCGCCCAGGCGGGCGGCCTTGTCGAAAGCCGCGGCGACGGCGGTCACCGCGGTCGGCGGTGGCGGCGTCTCGAAGCCGTCCGCGGCACTTCCGTCCGCCAAGGTCGACTAGCGCCCCTTCTTCCGACTCGCGCAGACATATCAGTGTATTGAGGCCTAGCTGAGTGATGGCTCGGTGTGCTTTCATCAACTAACTTTGTTTTGCAAAGTACTCTGTGATAAGCTGATCGCTGAGCCACTCACCAAGCGAGGACGCCATGACCCAAGACGATGCCCACCGCGATCTAGCCTTCATCCGCCAGGTCATCGAGGAAGGCCGGGGCTATGCCGCGATCGGCGCCGGCTATCTGGTGATCTGGGGGCCGCCGGCATCAGCCTGATGTCGCTCTATCTGGGAGCGCGCCTCTTGGATGCGCCGATCGCCATCATCATGCCGGCGCCGGCGGCGGTCACCATGGGTCTCGTCTTCTTCGTCAGCTCCTTCCTCTGCGGCCTTGGGTGGCTGCGTTGGATCGCGCTCGGCTGGTGGCTGGCGGGTCCGCTGCTGCTGTTCTTGCGCCAGGATCCCTCGATCCTGCTGGTGGTAGCCACCCTCCATATCAGCCTGCTGGCGTTTTCCGGCCTCGTGCTCCTGCGCCGCAGCGCGCCGGTTGCGGCGCCGGCATGAGCGAGACGCCGCCGCCCAATGCCTACGCCTACGAGACCATCGACGATGTCATCCATGGCCGGGTGCGGCTCGCCATCGTCGCCTATCTCGCCTCGGTGGATCGGGCGGAATTCACCATCCTCCGCGACGTGGTCAAGGCGACCGACGGCAATCTCTCGATCCATCTGAGGAAGCTCGAGGACGCCGGCTATGTCGCTGTCGACAAGCGCTTCGTCGACCGCAAGCCGCAATCGCTCTATGCGCTCACGCCTGGCGGACGCGAAGCCTTCCGCCGCTATGTCGACCGTCTCGCCGGCTTGCTCGGCACCGAAAAGCCGCGCTGAGCCCTGAAGGAAGACCGACCATGACCTCCTGGAGCCGCATTGCCGCAGTGTGCACAGTCCTCGCGGTCGGAGCCGCGCCGGTTTCGGCCCACGCCCACGACTATGCCGCCGGTCTCGCCCTCCTCACGCTCGTCGATCCGGTCGAGAGCGGCCGGATGCCGGTCGCCGTCGCCTATCCGAGCGAGGGCAGCCCGGGCGTCACCACGCTCGGTCCCTACCGCATCGATGCGGCGCGCGACGCCGCTCCCGCCGACGGACGCTTCCCGCTCATCGTCGTCTCCCACGGCACCGGCGGCGACGCGCTCGGCCATCACGACAGCATGACGGCACTCGCCCGCGCCGGCTTCATCGCCGCCGCAGTCCAGCATCCGCGCGACAACTACCGCGACGATTCCGGCTTCGGCACCGACCTGCAGACCTTCGGTCGGCCACTTCACATTGGCGCTCTCATCGACGGCATGATCGTCGATCCCAAGCTCGGCGCCCGCATCGACCGCGAGCGCATCGGCATGCTCGGACATTCCGCCGGCGGCTACACTACAATGGTCGTCATCGGCGGCCGGCCGAACTTTGCGCTCCGTGCCGACTATATGAAGGCCAATCCCAACGATCCGTTGATGCGTCGCGCCCAAGCGATCAACCAGGAGCGACGGCGACCCGATCTCGCGCTCAAATCCGATCCCAGGGTCAAGACCGCGATCGTCATGGCGCCGGCGCTGGGCTTCGTCTTCGACGCCGATGGGCTCGCCCCGATCAAGGCGTCGCTCCGCATTTATCAAGCTGAAGCCGACGAGGTGCTGCCGGGGCCGTGGAATGCCGAGCGTCTGCGCCGGCTGCTGCCGATCGCGCCCGAATATGACGTCATCCCCGGCGCCGGCCATTACGTCTTCCTGGCACCTTGCACCGAGGCGTTCGCGAAGATGGCGCCGATGATCTGCACCGACCCGCCGGGCGTCGACCGCGTTGCCATTCACATGAAGCTCAACGCCGAGATGGTCGAGCCCGATGCAGTCTATCGGGCGGAGCAGCGCGCCCTCTCGATCGGCCGAGTCTATCGGATCTACCGGCAGGACGGCGGTCTCGCCGCCTATGTCAAACATCCGGTCATGACCTTGCTGGAACGGTTCACCATCTTTGCCGACGAAGGCGAGACGCAGCCGCTGATGGGCGTGAAGCAGCGCAAGCTGCTCCAGGTCAACCGCTGCTTCGACCTATTCGATCCGGCCGGCGCACTGATCGCGACCCTGCAGCGCCGCGCCATGCGCTCGATCCTGCGCGACCGCTGGGACCTCATCGATGCCTTGGGCCAACCCATCGGCTCGGTCGACGAGGTTGGCTTCGCGCTCGCCCGCCGGTTCATCAAGTTCTTGCCGCATCATTGGCGCATGCATCTGGCCGGCGATGCGGTTGCCGCACTTGACCAACGCTTCACGCTGGTGCGCAAGCGCGTTGAGATCGACCTCACGCCCAATCGTGGCCGGATCGACCCAAATGTCGCCTTCGCCGCCGCGATCCTGCTGATGCACGAGGTGCATTCGGCGGCATCGGATATCGCCTCAGATGCAGCGCCCGCCGTCGACCTCTAGGGCGACGCCGGTGATGAAGGCGGCCTCGTCGGAGGCGAGGTAAAGCGCGGCATTGGCGATGTCGGCGGGCGTGCTCATGCGGCCCATGGGAATGGTCGCAAGGAAGCGCTGGCGATTCTCGGGCGTGTTTGGCACCCCCATGAACATCTCGGTCAAGCCGGTCTCGCCGATGACCGGACAGAGGCAGTTGACGCGGATGTTGTCCTTGGCGAGTTCGGCCGCCATCGACTTGGTGAGCGTGATCGCGGCACCCTTCGAGCCGTTGTACCAGGTCAGGCCGGGCCTGGGGCGGAGTCCGGCGGTGCTGGCGGTGGTGATGATGTTGCCGCCGCCCTGGGCGCGCATCACCGGAACGACATGCATGGCCGCGAGGTAGATCGCCTTCACATTGACGGCGAAGATACGGTCGAACTCCTCCTCGCCCACCTCCAGCATCGGCCGGTTGCGATGGGTGATGCCGGCATTGTTGACCATGCAGTCGACCCGGCCATAGCTCGCCAGCGTCTTCTCCACCATGGCCTTGACCTCGGCGCCGACGGCGACGTCGCATTTGAGGAACATGGCGGCACCGCCTGCCGCCTTGATGTCGCGGGCGACCTTGTCGCCGGCCTGGTGATTGACGTCGTTCACCACGATCTTGGCGCCCTCGGCGGCGAACTGCTTGGCGATGCCTTCGCCGAAGCCGGAGCCGGCGCCGGTCACGATCGCCACCTTGTCCTTGAGTCGCATGCTTCATCTCCACTTGGGACGGGGTCGGGAGCGGGCCGGGAGTGTAGCGACCGCCGATGCCGGGGCAAGAGCGATACCAAGGCAGTGCGCATGACTTTCCGCGTATTTCCCCGGCATGGGCGAATGCGATAGGTTCGCTGACCTTGGCACTTGGGGGATGAGTGGCACGCTATCTCGTGACCGGCGGCGCCGGCTTCATCGGATCGCATCTCGTCGATGCCCTGGTCGGGCGCGGCGATTCCGTGCGCGTGCTCGATGACCTCTCCACCGGCAGCCGCGCCAACCTCTCCGCCGGGATCGAGCTCGTCGAAGGCGACGTGGCGGACGCCGCTACCGTCCGCCGCGCCATCGCCGGCTGCGATGGCTGCTTTCACTTGGCCGCAATCGCCTCGGTGCAACGCTCGGTCGAGGATTGGATTGGCACCAACCGGGTCAATTTGACCGGCTCTATCGTGGTCTTCGATGCCGCGCGGAGCGCTCGGCCGGACGCGCCGATTCCGGTCGTCTATGCCTCCTCGGCGGCGGTCTATGGCGAAGGCGCGCCGGGAGCTCTCGCCGAGTCGGCGGCGATGCGCCCCTTGAGCGCCTATGGCGCCGACAAGCGCGCGAGCGAGCTGCACGCCTATGTCGCCCAGAGAGTGCACGGCGTGCCGACGACTGGCCTGCGCTTCTTCAATGTCTACGGTCCGCGCCAGGATCCGGCCTCGCCCTATTCCGGCGTCATCTCGATCTTCGCCGGGCGCATTTGCGCCGGGCGGCCGGTCATCGTCAACGGCGACGGCAAGCAGGTCCGTGACTTCATCTACGTGGGCGACGTCGTGCGCTTTCTCTGTGCCGCTATGGCCAAGCGCCCACACGAGCCCAGCGTCTACAACGTCGCAACCGGACACGAGACGTCGATCCTGGATCTCGCCTCGATCCTGATGGCGATCACGGGGCGCGAGGTCGAGATCGAATTCGCGCCGCCGCGGCCGGGCGATCTCGCGCACTCTCTGGGCGATCCCGCTCTCGCCCGACGCGCGCTCGGCGTCGGCGCCGAGATGGCACTCGCCGATGGCCTCAAGCACACGATTGCCTGGCAGCCGAGCCCGGCCTCGGCGCGCTAAGCACCCGCCGCCGGCGATGATCGTTCTCTTCACCGACTTCGGCCTCGAGGGGCCCTATACGGGTCAGATGAAGGCGGTCCTTCAGCGCATGGCGCCCCGGGTCGCGGTCATCGATCTGTTCGCCGATGCGCCGGCCTTCGATGCCAAGCGCTCGGCCTATCTGCTGGCGGCCCATGCCCGCGAGCTTCCCCAGGGCAGCGTCATCCTCGGCGTCGTCGACCCGGGCGTCGGCGGGCCGCGCCTGGCGCTCTCTGTCGAGGCCGACGGGGTCTGGTTCGTTGGTCCCGACAATGGATTGGCTGAGCTGTTGTGGCGACGTGCCCGCCGCCGTCGCGCCCTCCGCATCGATTGGCGGCCGGAGAGGCTCTCGGCCTCCTTCCATGGCCGCGATCTCTTCGCCCCGGTGGCGGCACGGCTGGCCTTGGGCGAGCAGCCGCAGGCGACCGCCTTAGAAAGGCCCTGGTCCAAGGCCGCCCAGTGGCCCGACGATCTGGCCGAGATCGTCTACGTCGATCGCTACGGCAATGCGATGACTGGGCTCCGAGCCGGCGAGCTTGGCCCTGAGGCGCGTCTTAGCGTCAATGGCGTGGCACTCCGCCGTCAGCGCACCTTCGGGTCGGTCGCTCAGGGGGCGGGCTTTTGGTATGAGAACGCCAATGGGCTTGCCGAGATCGCGGTCAATCAGGACCGCGCCGACCGGGTCTACGGCCTCGCCATCGGCAGTCGGATCAAACTCGATCCGGCGCCGGGCAAGGCCAAGCGAGGCCGGGGGCTCGCGCGTCGGCATCGCGCGAAAAGCTTCCGGACTTCTTGAAAGCTGGAGAAATTGATAAACTGGGCGTTGATGACTTGGTCAATCGGCGCCAGGAGTTGCAAGCCCGAGCGGGGCAAAAGCCGCTCGAGCCGCTGACCGGCGAAAGGCCAAACTGCGCTCAGCACTAGATTTTACTTGAATTATAGACTAATCCCCTAGGTGCGGCCGAGAAGCGGCGCGTACAATTTGGAACGACCAGGCCAATGGCGACACTATTCGAGGTCCATACTCTGAAGGGCGGTACGTGGATGATCGATTCCACCTACCCAGACCGCGAGGCCGCGATCGACGTCGCCAAATCGTTGCATGGCGAGAAGCGCTTCGAGGGGGTCAAGGTCGTCAAGGACATGTTCGACCCCAAGACCAATGCGAGCAAGGAGATCGTCATCTATGACACCTCCAAGCCCGTAGCCGAGCGCGCGCCGCCGCCGCCCAAGGTGGACAAGGCGGCGAAGCCGGAAAAGAAGGCCGAGGTCGATTTCAAGGGCAGCCAGCCGCGCAAGCCCGTGGTCAAGCAGGGCTCGTCCTTGACCAAGATCGTGGTTCTGGTCTGCGTGCTGCTACTGACCGGGGCCATCGTGCTGTTTGCCGCCGGCCATATGGTCGGCTTCGTCAGCAAGCTCTAGCCCTTAGTTCACGCCAAAATGAACGCGGCGCCGGGAGCTGTGCTCCGCGGCGCCGGCTCTAGTCGACATTTGCGCGGCCCGGTGGCGCTAGCGGCCGCCGGTCGATGCCGCGCGGTTGCTTAGAAGCGACCGCCGCCGCCGCCGCCGCGGGGGCCGCGATCGAAGCCGCCGCCGCCGCCACCGCCGCCACGCCGGGGTCCGCGCATCCTTGGCCGAGACGACGGCGCCGAAGGGTGTGAACATCTCCTTCAGCTCCTCGGAATTGACCGAGTAGGGGAGGTTACCGACGAATAGTTTCACTTGCATTGCCTTAGTCCCTTGCCTGGCCGCCGCTCATAGGGCAGGGCCCCCCGCGGGTTGGTGATGCTGTGGCGAAGGGGCTTTCGGCAAAGATAACGGAGCCGCCAACGCGTATCCGCACTCGCTTGACCGGGAAGCAAGGATCAGGAGCCTCTGAGCCGCCGCGACGTCCTTGGAGAGGACGCAGGACGAGCGGCGCTGCAGCTTTCGGAACCTTCCGAGGAAAACGGCGCACACCACAGCTGTCTTGAGTAGCAGACCAAACGCGCCGCATGCGCCCCCGCCCCGCCACTCGATTCGTGGATGCCGATGATGGCGATTGCGGCAATTTCCGTCCAGCTCAAAGTTGTTTTGAGCGAGAATTCTGTGCAATCAAGCGCTTGGCGTTGCCGGCAAGGCTCACTCCGAGGCGTCTTCAGGATCGCCGCTCTTGGCCTCGGGGCGATGCTTGGGGCGCCGGCGATAGGCCTTGGTGCCCTTGCGAGCCTTGACCGCGCGCGGGCGAAATTGCGGGGATCTGACCGCTTTTGCCGCAGGATTTTTGGTGCGTGCCATGGTTTGGACCTGCGAATTTCATTGTTTGCGCCCGATTGGGGCGCAAAATCCCGCTAATAGACGGTCGAAGCCGGTGGTTTCGGCCAGCTCGCCATCAGAACCCGGCTCAAGGACGCCCGTCGTCGCGCTTCCGATTCCTGCCACAGCGTCTTGGCGACGGTCCAGCCTTCGGAATTGCATTCCGCGAAGGTGAATCGCTCGACCGCAACGCCGTTCGGCAGCCGGCGCGACACCCGGAGCAGCACCACCCGGCGATCATAGTCGACTCCGGCCACGGTCATGTCGTCGGGCGGCGGCCCGAACTCGGCGATGTACGCGTCGAGCACTTGGCTGTCGCGTCGATTGTCGGTGCGCTCCGGCGGATGCAGGCGGCGCCAACGCTCGGTATCGGCCTGGTTGATCATCGCGTGTGAGGACCTAGCACCCAACCTGGCCGCGCTCAAGGGCGGGGTTGCGCCTTTGTTCCCGATAGCGGCAGCGCCAGACTGTCCAGACAAGGGCGAGAAAGGCCGTTGCCGAGACGGCGCAGCAGGACTATGCGACGGGCGCATCCCTTGGGGAGTAGCCGCCCGGCGCTTCGGCCGGGCCGCGCGTCAACAGGCTTGGCGAGCATCGCCATGGCGCGCGGGGCCTCCAGACCGTAATGCGACATACGGGCCGGGCATGGCGAGACCAACGGTTCGATCGTTCCGCATCCGAGCGGGAGCGATTGGCCGTTCGGTCCCTTCGCTCGGCCCGGAGCTCTCGATGGAAGCCTTCCTCGTCTCGTTCACCACCGTCGCCATCGCCGAGAT
>WNFI01485596.1_pt1 | contig 10187 bp, 9 predicted proteins | sample 5400471 | NCBI WGS metagenome assembly WNFI01 (sample SAMN13153348, study PRJNA577476) | soil metagenome | isolation source: 100 cm saprolite on Douglas fir-dominated hillslope | place: USA:California | collected 2013-09-17 | reverse complement strand
GGCCCGCCAGCCCTTGCCGGTGCTGTCGCAGCCGCTGCGTCGGCGACGGTCAGTACGGCCAGGGGCGTGCCCATGGAGACGAGTCCGCCCTTCTGCACCAGTAGCCGCTCGATGACGCCCGCAACCGGAGACGGCACGTCCATCGTCGCCTTTTCGGTTTCCAGGGTCAGCAGCGGGGTGTCGAGCTCGACGCGATCGCCCGGCTTGACGAGCACGTCGATGATCGCGACGTCCTTGAAGCCGCCCAGATCAGGCACCTGAATTTCACGCGAGGCCAAGCAGACTCCTGCGAAGCGGTTAACTGGTGAAGGGATCTGGCTTCGCCACGTCGATGCCGAGCTTCTGGACGGCGTCAATCACCGTGCGGCGATCGATCTGGTCCGCGTCCGCCAGCGACTTGAGAGCGGCCAGGGCGATGAAATTGCGGTCGACCTCGAAATGCCGCCGCAGCGGCGCTCGCGCATCGGAGCGGCCGAAGCCATCGGTGCCGAGCGTGACGTAGGCGCCCGGGAGCCACTGGCGGATCTGATCGGGCACGGTGCGCATGTAGTCGGTGGCCGCCACGATCGGCACGTCGGCCGGGATTTTGAACTGCTTTTCAAGGATGTCTGCCGCCGCAATCACTTCCCGCAGGATGGTTCCGCTGCCCAGCAGCACACTGCGCACCTTGCCCTTGCCACCGCTGCGCAGGCGGTAACCGCCCCGCACGATGCCGGCTTCCGCTCCCGGAGGCAGCGCCGGTTGGGCGTAGTTCTCGTTCATCACCGAGATGTAATAGAAGACCCCCTCGCCCTCCACGTACATGCGCTGCATGCCGTGCTGAATGATGACGGCCAGCTCGTAGGCGTAGGCCGGATCGTAGGCGCGGCAGTTCGGCACCGTGGTGGCCAGCAGCTGGCTGTGCCCATCCTGGTGCTGCAGCCCTTCCCCGGCGAGCGTGGTCCGCCCCGCCGTGCCGCCCATCAGGAAACCGCGTGCGCGCATGTCGCCCGCCGCCCAGATGAAATCCCCGACGCGCTGAAAACCGAACATGGAGTAGTAGATGTAGAAAGGCACCATCGGCACGCCGAGATTCGCGTAGGAGGTCGCGGCGGCGATCCACGAGCAGACCGAGCCGGCCTCGTTGATGCCCTCTTCGAGCATCTGCCCCTGCTTGTCCTCCCGGTAGGACATCAGCTGATCGGCATCCTGCGGCGTGTAGAGCTGCCCCATGGAGGAATAGATGCCGATCTGGCGGAACAGTCCCTCCATGCCGAAGGTGCGTGCTTCGTCGGGCACGATGGGCACCACATGCCGGCCGATGTTCTTGTCCTTGAGCAGCACGCCCAGGATGCGCACGAAAGCCATGGTGGTGGAGATTTCGCGCTCGCCGGTGCCCTCCAGTATGGCCTGGAACGCCGCCAGCTCCGGAACCGCCAGGCGCAGCGTGCTCGGACTGCGCTGCGGCAGGTAACCGCCCAAGGCCTTGCGCCGCTCTTGCAGGTAACGCATCTCCTCGCTGTCAGCCGCCGGCTTGCGGAACGGCAGCTTGGCGATGTCCTCGTCCGCCACCGGAATATTGAAGCGGTCGCGCAGTTCACGCAGCGATGCGTCATCGAGCTTTTTCTGCTGGTGCGCAACCATCTGGCCCTCGGCGGCCTTCCCCAGGCCGTAGCCCTTGACGGTCTTGGCGAGAATGACCGTAGGCTGGCCCGCGAATTTCACCGCCGCGCTATAGGCCGCGTACACCTTGCGGGCATCGTGTCCACCGCGATTGAGCCGCCAGATGTCCTCATCGGACATATTGGCGACCATTTCCTTGAGCAGGGGGTTCTTGCCAAAGAAATGCTCGCGCGTGTAGGCGCCACCCTTGGCCTTGAAGTTCTGATACTCGCCGTCGACGCACTGTTCCATCACCTGGCGCAGCAGCCCCTCGGTGTCGCGCGCCAGCAGCGGATCCCAGCGTGAACCCCAGATGACCTTGATCACGTTCCAGCCGGCACCCAGGAACGCGGCTTCCAGCTCCTGAATGATCTTGCCGTTGCCGCGCACCGGCCCATCGAGCCGCTGCAGGTTGCAGTTGACCACGAACACCAGGTTGTCGAGTTTCTCGCGCACCGGCATGGTCAGGGCGCCCATCGACTCCGGTTCGTCCATCTCGCCATCGCCGCAGAAGGCCCAGACCTTGCGGTCAGAAGCCGGCACCAGACCGCGATGCTCCAGGTAGCGGATGAAGCGTGCCTGGTAGATCGCCATCATGGGCCCCAGGCCCATCGAGACGGTGGGAAACTGCCAGTAATCAGGCATCAACCACGGATGCGGGTAGGAACTCAGCCCACCGCCGTCGACTTCCTGGCGGAAGTGGCGCAGCTGCTCCTCGCTGAGGCGGCCTTCCAGATAGGAGCGCGCGTAGATGCCGGGAGAGGAGTGTCCCTGCAGGAACACCAGATCGCCCGGATGCTGCTCCGAGGGCGCGCGCCAGAAATGATTGAAGCCGACTTCGTAGAGCGTCGCCGATGAAGCGTAGCTGGCGATGTGCCCGCCATACTCGGTGGACTTGCGATTGGCCTGGACGACCATCGCCATGGCGTTCCAGCGGATCCAGGCTTCGATGCGCCGCTCGAGTTCGCGATTGCCCGGATACAGCGGCTGCTTGCCCACCGCAATCGTATTGACGTAGGCGGTGTTGGGACTGTAGGGCAGGTAGGCCCCGGAGCGTCGAGCGTGCTCGACCATGCGGTCGATCAGAAAATGCGCACGCTCCGGTCCGGCGGCACTCAGGACCGAATCGATAGACTCGAGCCATTCGCGGGTTTCTACCGGATCGAGGTCGCCCGCTGCGGTGACTTGGCTCATGGCTGATGAAAATACCTTGTAGGACGCTGTGTTAGGATGCAACCTGGGCTCGAGCCCGAGGTTCTTTTCTGCCCCGCCGGCGAGGCCGGATGATCCGCATAATAGGCTGGCGGGTCAAGCCAACCCACCCTCCCCGCAGGCAAACTCTGGTCACCATGCAAGAACTGACGATACGCCGTCCCGATGACTGGCACCTGCACCTGCGCGACGGCGACAGCCTCCGGGCCGTACTGCCCTTCACCGCGCAGCGCTTCGCGCGCGCCATGGTCATGCCCAATCTGAATCCGCCGGTCACGACCACCGCGGCGGCGCTTGCCTACCGGCAGCGAATCCTGGACGCGCTCCCCGCCGGTGCGGAGTTCACGCCGCTGATGAGCCTCTACCTGACCGACGCCACGACGCCGGAGGAGATCGACCGCGCCGCCGCCTCCAGGGCCATCTCCGCCTGCAAGCTCTATCCGGCCGGAGCGACGACTCACTCGGAATCCGGCGTGACCGATATCCGCCGCCTCGACGCCACTCTCGAGCACATGAGCGAGCGCGGCCTGCCGCTGCAGGTGCACGGCGAAGTCACCGCGGCCGATGTCGATGTCTTTGATCGCGAAGCGCGCTTTATTGACGACGTCCTGGTCCCGCTCAGGCGACGCTGCCCGCAGCTGCGCGTCGTATTCGAACATGTGACGACGCGTGCCGCCGTCGAATACGTATGCAGCGCGCCGGCGGGGATCGGCGCGACGATCACGCCACAGCATCTGCTGCTCAACCGCAATGCGCTCTTCCAGGGCGGCATCCGCCCGCACCTGTTTTGCCTGCCGGTGCTCAAGCGCGAGAGCGACCGCCTGGCGCTGCTGGCGGTAATCGCAAAAGGCGACCGGCGCTTCTTCCTGGGCACCGACAGCGCACCGCACGCCCGCAATGCCAAGGAGAGTGCCTGCGGCTGCGCCGGGGTTTTTTCGGCGCACGCGGCCATCGAACTGTATGCCGAGATCTTTGACCAGTCCGGGATGCTGCCTCGGCTCGAGGACTTCGCCGCCAGCTTCGGCGCCGACTTTTACGGCCTGCCGCGCAATCTCGGCACGCTGACGCTGCAGCGGCGCGACTGGGCGCCGCCGGCCACTTACCCCTTCGGGAGCGCGGAGCTGGTGCCCCTGCGCGCCGCCGAGCGAGTCAGCTGGGCGCTGCGGGCATGAACACCGAGCAGGGTGCCGGCCGCATGGCGCGGCGCTTTCGCGGCTTTCTGCCCGTGGTCGTCGACGTGGAAACCGGCGGATTCAACTGCCAGCGCGATGCGCTGCTGCAGATTGCCGCCGTGATGATCGAGTTCGACGACTCGGGTCGCCTGGTGCGCGGCCCGACGCATTCCTATCACGTGAAGCCCTTCGAGGGAGCCAACATCGACGCCGCGTCACTGCAGGTGAACAAGATCGATCCCTGGCATCCACTGCGCCCGGCCCTCGAGGAACGCGAGGCACTGCAGCGCATCTTCAAGGAAGTGCGCGCCGGCATGCAGAGCGCGGGCTGCAAGCGCGCCATTCTCGTCGGCCACAATTCCTGGTTCGATCTGTCCTTCCTGAATGCCGCGGTGGAGCGCAGTGCCGTGAAACGCTGCCCGTTTCACCCGTTCTCCAGCTTCGATACCGCGACGCTCGCCGGCGCAGCCTTCGGGCAGACGGTGCTGGCCAAGGCGGCAACCATCGCCGGCCTGGGCTGGGACACCGGTTCGGCGCACTCGGCCACCTACGACGCCGAGCGCACCGCCGAGCTGTTCTGCACGATCTGCAACGAACTGGCGGGGAGCTTTCAGTGGGCGGAAAACCGCGCACGCACGCTGGGGTGGCACGAAAGCCCTGGCGCCGCGGCGGACAGCGGGACCGACACCGTGGACGAGCCTTAGGTATGGAAGCCCTGTGCAGGGCTCCCAATCGCCGTGCAGACACGGCGTCGGCTATGCCCTTTCTGAAGCAAGCGTTACATGTAACGCGTTACATGTAACGGGTATCAGCCAGAAACAGAGACCACGCACGCAGGGGTCTGAGCCAGGGCGCCTCGCCCGGCCCGCGCACAGAGGCCCTGGTAGATCAGGCAGTGGCCTTGGCAGCGCCGAGGGCGCCTGCGGATGCCAGCAGGCTCTGCAGCTCGCCGTTCCGGTACATCTCCATGGCGATGTCGCAGCCCCCGACCAGCTCGCCCTGGACAAAGAGCTGCGGGTAGGTGGGCCAGTTCGAGTGCTGCTTGAGCGCTTCCCGCATCTCAGCGTCATCGAAAATATTGACCGCGTGGAATTGCGCCCCGAGCTTGCGCAGCGCGCCGACGGTCTGCGCGGAAAATCCGCATTGCGGAAAGTCGGGCGTCCCCTTCATGAACAACACCACCGGAGCCGTCCCCAGTTCCTTGCGAATCCGTTCTGCGACATCCATTGCTATTGCACCTTCAGTAGATTGTTCACTGTCCTCACTCCGACAACCGTGCGCACCAGCCGTTCGGCGCTGCTGCGCGCTGCGCTCGAGGTCACTACACCGCTCAGCGTGACCGTGCCGGCCAGCGCGCTCACGTCAATGAGCTCGCTGCGCAGTACCGGATCGGCGGCGAAGCGCGAACGCAGCCGGCCCGCGAGTGCAGCATCCGCGCCGGCGGTCGGCGCGCCCGGGGCGCTCCGGCCGCGCGTATCGGCGGCCGTACCGCTGTGGGGCGAGTTGGCGATGACTGCCGCTACGCAGCCCGCAAGCAGCGGCACTGCCGCTACCATCGCCGTGGCGAAGCCCAGGCCGCGCATGATCACTCCTGCCAGACTCCCGTTGAATTATGGGGGGCGGTGGCCTATTCTTCAAACTCGCTGCACCAGCTGCACATCAATCAAAACAACGACTTAGCGAGGCCTGCCCATGAACCCACTGAATTCCGTGCGCGGCTCGATCATCACGGGCGTGATCATCGCGCTGGTCATCGCCTTTGCGATACCGCCCACCACGTTTCACGAACTGGGCCTGGCACGCTGGCTGCACGTGATGTCGGGCGTCATGTGGATCGGCCTGCTGTATTACTTCAACGTCGCGCAGACTCCGGCCCTCGCGGCGGCGGCCGCGGACAAGGGCGGACCCGGGGGCGCCGGGATTACGAAGTACGTCGCACCGCGCGCCCTGCTGTGGTTCCGCTGGGCCGCGGTGGCCACCTGGTTCACGGGCGCCTGGTACCTGGGCCGGGGTGCCAACTTCCTCAACGCCTTCACTTTCGGACACTTCGGCGAAGACTATTACGGGATGGTCATCGGGATCGGTGCCTGGCTGGGCACGATCATGCTGTTCAACGTCTGGGTGCTGATCTGGCCCAACCAGAAGAAGATTCTGGGCCTGGTTCCGGCCACGGACGAAGAGAAGGCGCGCGCCCGCAAGGTGGCGGCGCTGGCCTCGCGCACGAATTTCGTACTCTCGATTCCAATGCTGTTGTGCATGGCCTCGGCGGCCCACGGCCTGCCCTTCTGACGATCGCCGCCACGCCGCAGCAATGGGCGGGCCCGCTGCCCGATGACCTGCCCGAGCAGGTCTCCCGGGCGCTGCGCGAGGACATCGGCTCGGGCGATGTCACGGCGAGGCTGATCGATGCGGATGCCCAGGCGCGTGCGCGCGTGCTCTGCCGGGACGCCGCGGTAATCTGCGGCACGGCCTGGTTTAACGAAACCTTTCGTCAGCTCGACCCCGCGGTTCAGGTCCATTGGCAGCTGCGGGACAGCGCCGCGGTGGCGCCGGGCACGGTGCTGTGCGAGCTGGAGGGCCAGGCGCGTGCCCTGCTGACGGGTGAACGCACCGCGCTGAATTTCCTGCAGCTCCTGTCCGGCACGGCCACCACCACGGCGCGCTACGTGGCAGCCGTGGCCGGCAGCGGCTGTCGCGTGCTCGATACGCGCAAGACGCTGCCAGGTCTGCGCACCGCCCAGAAGTACGCGGTGCGCTGCGGCGGCGGGCAGAACCACCGCCTGGGGCTCTACGATGGCGTGCTGATCAAGGAGAACCACATCGCAGCCGCCGGATCCATCGACGCGGCCGTGCGCAACGCCCGCCGCCTCTCGCCCGGCCTACCCGTGGAAGTCGAAACCGAAGATCTGGAGGAAGTCGCCGCCGCCCTGGCCGCCCGCTGCGACGTCATCATGCTCGACGATTTTCCGCTCGCCGCCCTGCGCGAGGCGGTAAAGCTCAATCGCACGGCACCGCATGCCGCGAAACTCGAGGCCTCGGGCGGAGTGAGCCTCGAGCAGATCGCGGCCATCGCCGCCACGGGCGTGGACTTCATCTCGATCGGCGGCCTCACCAAGCACGTGCAGGCCGTCGATCTGTCGATGCGCCTGATCTAGCCGAAGGCTACTTCTTCCGCGCGGGCTTGCGGGCCGCCCTGCGCGCTGGCCGGCGGCTGCGCGCCGGCTTCTTCGCTTTCCTGGCTTTCGCCTTTGAGCGCGGCTTCGCCTTGGCTTTCGGCTTGGCCCTGGCTTTGGCTTTCGTTTTGGCTTTCGCTTTGGGCTTTGCTCTGGCCTTCGGTTTTGCCTTGGCCTTCGGCTTGGCTTTGGGCTTTGGCTTCGCCTTGGGCATGGCCTTTGCCGCGGGCTTTGCCACGGCCTTCGGCTTTGCTTCAGCCGGCCTGGCCTCCCCCGGTCCAGCCATCGCGGCCGGCATCGAATGGGCGGCGAACATCACGCCCTGCGGGTCCAGCAGCTGCACGATGCGGCCGCCTCCCGGTACGTCCATCGGACCGTTGCCCACCTTGCCGCCAGCCGCGACGACCGCCACCGCGAGCTTGTCCGCGCTGGCGTGATGCATATAGGGCAGCCACGACGGTGGCATCGGATTGCCCGCCGGAATGGTATAGATGCCGCCGATATCCGGCCCTCCAAGGCCAAAGGTCTGGTACATCATTCCGCCCCCCATATCCATCGGAGGCTTGGCAACCCAGCCAAACAATTGGCGGTAAAAGCCGAACGCCGGGTCCCGGTCCCGTGCCGCCAGCTCGTTCCAGTCGAAGGCGGCGGCCGTCGCCGCGCTCGCACCCGCCGCCGGCCGGTACACCCCGAATCGCACGCCCTGCGGATCGATCAGCAGTGCGGCGCGTCCCACGCCCGAAATATCTTCGGCCGGCTTCAGGGTCCACGCGCCCAAAGCCAGCGCCTTGGCCACCGTGGCATCCACATCGCCACTGCCGATATAGCCCAGCCATTGGGCCTTGGCGCCCATGGAACGCGCCTCATCGGACAGGCGCATCGCGCCCGCCAGGGGCACGCCGTCGCCGGCGGAAAAGATTGTATAGGGCGAACCCGGACTCATGGGTCGCGCCTGCCAGGAAAATAGGCGGCAGTAAAAGCCGGTGACGGCCTCCGGATCGTTGGCGAGCAGTTCCTGCCAAATGAACCGCCCGTGATAACTGGGCTGAGCCATGTCGGTCCCCTTGAAGCTGGTGGTGATGGGCGAAGCCGGCGGCTTCTTCTACCCGAGACAATAGCCCATATCAGGGCCGCCTAACAATCGCGGGATTCACTTCGACTGTAACGTGGACGATCTCCTCGTGGGCCTGCAGCAGCGAACGGAAATACTCGGGCGTCGCCGGGGCCGCGGTGGTGACGCTGAGCAGGCAGGCGTACCGGCCCTTGCCGACCCTCCACACGTGCAGGTCGTCCACTTCGGCAGGGAGCGGTGAGTCGCGCAGGGTCTGGCGGATTTCCGCCACCACCGGTGCGTCCATCTCGGCGTCGAGCAGGCTCCGGCCCGTAGAGCGCAACAGCGCGATCGCCCAGGCCGCGACCAGACCGGAACCAAGCAGGCCTACGGCCGCATCGAGCCAGGGAATCAGCAGGTACTTGGCTCCCGCGAGGGCTCCTATGGCCAGCACCGAGGTCGCGGCATCAGCGGCCACGTGCACGTAGGCTGAGCGCAGGTTCAGGTCGGAGCCACTGTGATGGTGCGCCTGACCCCGCGCGTGCGCCTGGGCATGCTCGTGATCGTGGCTCCGGCCGGGCGCAGCTTCCGCGAGCATCCAGGCGGAAACAAGATTGACCAGCAATCCCAGCACGGCCACGGCCAACGCCTGGTTGTAGGCAATGGGTCCGGGATGGAGCAGTCGTGTAACGCATTCGTAAACCATGAACAGCGCGACAGCGATTAGCATGAGCGCGCTCGTGTACGCGCCCAGCACCTCGACCTTCCAGGTGCCGAAGGCGAAGCGGTCGTCATCGCGAAGCCGGCGCGCGAAGGCGTACGCCGCGACGGACAGCCCGAGGGCGATCACATGCGAACTCATGTGCCACCCGTCCGCGAGCAGCGCCATCGAATTGAACTTCCAGCCGGCCAGGAGCTCGGCCACCATGGTGATCGCCGTAAGCGACACGACCCAGCGGGTGCGCCGCTCGGCGAGGGGATCCACCTCATCGAACTGGTGGGTGTGCGGCGCCCTCGGCCCCTGCGTGTCGCTGGTCATGCCCTTTTTTTCCCGATCACTCCGGGCTGAACCCGTATACTCCGCGCCACTATAAACCAGCCGGACCGGCCTCTCATGCAGCGAGCGATCCGCGATCACCCCTTTGCCTTCATCCGTGACTTTGCGACCCGCTGGGACCTACTGGCGCTGATCGTGGCGCTGGGACTGGTGGCCTTCCTGGCGGAGGCCAGCCGCGGGCTACTGGAGCCGCTCTCGCAGCTGGACGCCACGCCGCTGTCGCTCGCTCCCGTGCACCTGCCCGTGTACGCCGCGCGCACGACGCTGCGCATGTTCGCGGCCATGGCGCTGTCCCTGGTCTTCACGCTCAGCTACGCCACCTGGGCCGCCAAGAGCGCGCGGGCTGCGAAGCTGCTCATCCCGCTGCTCGATATCCTGCAGTCGGTGCCCATACTGGGTTTCATCTCCATCACCGTGGTGTTCTTCATGTCGCTGGTGCCGGGACGCGTACTGGGCGCCGAGTTCGCCGCGATCTTTGCAATCTTCACCAGCCAGGCCTGGAACATGGCGTTCAGCTTCTACCAGTCGCTGCGCACCGTTCCCACGGAGCTCAGCGAAGCGGCCGACAGCTTTCACCTCACGCCCTGGATGCGTTTCTGGCAGCTCGAGGTGCCTTTCGGACTGCCCGCGCTGATCTGGAACATGATGATGTCGATGTCGGGCGGCTGGTTTTTCGTGGTCGCTTCCGAATCGATCAGCGTCGGTCACACCTCTGTGGCCCTGCCCGGCATCGGCTCCTATATTGCGCTGGCGATCCAGCAGCGCGATCTGCACGCCATTGGCTGGGCCATCGCCACCATGGCCCTGGTGATCCTGGTCTACGACCAGCTGCTGTTCCGGCCGCTGATCGGCTGGGTCGATCGCTTTCGCGTCGAGCAGGA
>WNFI01127697.1_pt1 | contig 10187 bp, 6 predicted proteins | sample 5400471 | NCBI WGS metagenome assembly WNFI01 (sample SAMN13153348, study PRJNA577476) | soil metagenome | isolation source: 100 cm saprolite on Douglas fir-dominated hillslope | place: USA:California | collected 2013-09-17 | reverse complement strand
TAAGTGCTTGACAATCAGTGGACCCAGCTGGGCACGATCCAGCGACCCTCTGATTATGAGTCAGATGCTCTAACCAACTGAGCTATGGGTCCATGCCTTGCAGGCGCTGCAAAAATAGAAAATTCGGGTTAAGGCAGAAAATATAAATCTCCGGACACCGTTCAACTGACTTTAAAGAAGGGCCGGGCCCGGCCGGTAGGGTATATCGGCGAAGCCAGGCTAAGCAGCATTGAGCTAAAAGAAACTGTCTATATACATTGTCTGCAAATTCTTCTTAATATTGCTAAATATTGAGCTAATAAGTAGACTTATTGCTTTGCCAAATGTTAACTGCCACCAGCCTTCAAGACTTACAACTCCGGATCGCCCGTTTCGACGATCAGCAGGCTTATAAGGAACTCTACACTTCCCTTTATTCCTACCTGTACCAGTTTGCCAAATCCTTCGTGAAAACAAAAGAACCCGCCGAAGAGATCGTCTCCGATGTATTCATCAAAGTTTGGGAAAAACGGAAAGAACTGGAAAAAATAGAGAACCTGAAGGTCTATTTATATGTTTCCACCAGGAATATAGCCTTTAATTACCTGGATAAGCAAAAACGGAATATTACCAATTACCTGGAAGATTATCACGCAGAATTCACCAGTGTCTATTTCGATCCTGAACAATTGCTCATCACGGCCGATATGCTGAGACTCATCCAAAAAGCCATCGACCAACTCCCACCCAAATGTAAAATGATATTCAAACTCGCTAAAGAAGGCGGGCTCAAATACCGGGAAATCGCCGAAGTGCTGAATATCTCCCCAAAGACCGTTGAAAATCAACTGGCTATCGCCCTTCAAAAAATTGGGAATGTCGTCAGCTTCGACATCCAAAAGACCGTCCCCTCCTCCATCCGGCATCCAAGATGACCCTATATCCCCCCTGACTTCCCCCGGTTTCTTTTAACTGTTAAAATATATTTAACATTTCTTTGGGGGTATCCATGCCTTTTGCCTGTCCTACAGATTTACTACTACACATGGGACAAGAACACAAAGAATATACGTGGAATCTTATAGCCAAACGCCTCAACGGAGAAGCCACCCCCGAAGAACTGCGGGAACTGGAAGACCTGCTAAGATGCAACCCGGAACTGCACTATCCCATGCAGACCATTAGCGATCTCTGGAACGACACCAGCTTACCCGACCGGCAAATGGCTGAACGGGCATTCAACCGGCATATCGACCGTATGCAGGAGCTGAATATCGATTTTAGTCCCCGCCCATCAGTCGGTGAATACGTCGAATCCACAACCTATCCCTTCGCCCCTGCCCAACCCCGTTCCAGGCGCAAGACCCCCCTGCTGATATCGTCTTTTGGCGTTATGCTCGCCCTGGCTTTCGGCTGGTTTTACTACAGACCTTCCACACCCCTGGTCGCCCCGGCCATAGCCATGGCGCCAACGCAATCGGGGAACGAGATCTTCACCGGCAACGGCTCCCGGACCCATCTGGTGCTGCCGGATGGAAGCGTGGTCTGGTTAAATGCCGGCAGCCGTATCAGCTACGGTAAAAATTACGGGACCGCCGCCCGGGAAGTCAACCTCACCGGGGAGGCTTTTTTCGATGTGGCGCCCAATTCCAGCAAACCCTTTGTCATCCATACCACCCGTATAGATATCAGGGTACTGGGAACCAGTTTCAATGTCAAATCCTATCCCACAGAAAGGACAACAGAGACCACCCTCATCCGGGGCAGCATCGAAGTATCCATAAAAAACAGGCCCAGCGATAAGATCATCCTGAAGCCCAATCAAAAACTGGTAGTGGCGGATGATAGCACCCTCCGGCAGCCATCCCCCCGCCGCCGCGAGATCCCTACAGCCGAATCCCTGGTCACCATCAGCAAACCTACCTACGAACATAATTCCGGCGCGATCATAGAAACCTCCTGGATCAATAATAAGCTCATCTTCCAGGACGAGGAATTCAGTGAACTGGCTAAACAAATGGAACGCTGGTATGGGGTTTCCATCCGTTTTGACAACCTCCGTCAGGAAGATTGGCGCTTTACCGGAACTTTTGATAAGGAGACGATCCAACAGGCATTGGACGCATTAAAGTTGACAGCCAATTTCAACTATACTATCGAAGGAGCGCAAATAATTATACATGATAAATAAAATATAACAGAAGAATGAATAACAGCACCTAATAAAAAAAAAGCGGGAAATGTTGGCGCATTCCCCGCAAGGTTACATAGAAACCTGGCAGTGCAGTAGTAGCAGCGCAAGTTTCACTTTTTTAATAACCCACAAGATTAAAAGTATGAAAAAAATTCTAACGATTGGGGGCATCAGCTCCCATGCCGTAAAAAAAGCTCTTTTGGTCATGAAACTAACCTTTCTACTGATATTCGTAGCCTTCCTGCAAGTGTCGGCCAATGTCAACGGGCAGGGTAGGGTCTCTCTCAGGCTTAACCAGGTAGAAATTTCACGGGCTCTTAACTCTATTGAAAAACAAGGTGTTTACCGTTTTCTCTACAACAGCCGGTTAAGCGATATCCGGAAAAAGATCAATATCGATGTTGAAAATGCCGAAATAAGGGAAACCCTGAAAAAGCTCTTTGACAACACGGATCTTACTTTTAAAGTGCTGGACAACAACCTGATCGTGGTATTGTCCGGCACAACCACGGATAATACCGGCAGCTATACCCTCACCGTCCCTGAAAAATCTACCCTGCTCATCTCTTATATAGGCTACCTGAGCCAGGAGATCCCTGTCAATAGCCGGTCCGTCGTAGATGTAAAATTAGTCGCTTCCAAAAAGGTCATGGACGAGGTGGTGGTCATCGGCTATGGCCAGGCCACCAAAAGGGACCTGACCGGCTCCATCGTCAAGATTGACGGAAAGGAGGTGGCCGACAAGCCCAACTCGAACCCGATAGCCTCCCTGCAAAGCAAGGTGGCCGGCTTATATGTTGTAAATGATGGCACACCAGGCTCACAACCGGACATACGCATCCGCGGGACAGTAAGTATTGGCCAGGTACATCCGCTCTATGTAGTGGATGGGATCTTTAATGACAACATAGATTATCTGAATCCCAATGATATCGAATCCATGGAAATTTTAAAAGATCCATCCTCATTAGCCATATTTGGTGTTAAGGGCGCTACAGGCGTTATTGCCATCACAACTAAAAAAGCCAAAGCCGGGCAAACTATTATTAATTTCAATACGAGCTATGGGTTCAAAAAATTAGTGAATAAAATTAAAATGGCCAATGCCAGCCAATTCAATACACTTTTTGGGGAAGAAAATGCCAACAATGGCGTCACCACGCCCGATTATTCTTTTTTAACGGCCAACACAGATTGGATCGACGCAGTAACAAGGAACGGACGGTTCTCCAATAATAACCTGAGTATTTTAGGGAGTTCGGAAAATAATAGATTTAATATGAGCCTTGGTTATACCTATGATGAGGGTATAGTCCGGCACGAGCAATTGTCAAAGATCACGCTTTCCTTTGGCGATGAATTTAAGGTCAATAAGGCAATCAAGTTGGGAATCAACTTCAATACCGAGAGAATTAATCATCCCTATGATGTCACCCAGTATGGCACAGATGTTTTGAATAATGCCAGGAAAGTAATGCCACAGATCTCGGCCGGCACAAAACCCTTTAGTGTTACAGACCCTTACAATAATACCCAGACGCTGACTGCGAATTTATATTCCACCGTGGATCCCGCCCTTCAAAACTCGGGAGTTCAGAACCCCTTGATCCAATTGGAGAACGAGTGGGATAAGCATATTAATATAGAATACAGAACGGTAGGGAGTGCTTATGCAGAAATCAGTTTCCTGCGACATTTTACTTTCCGGTCGACTTTTTACGCAGATATCAGCGAACCGAACAGTCGTTCATACGTACCCCTTTACTATGCCTATCAACCAAGGGCAGCGGGTGATACCATCAACTTTATCAGCCCTAAAACCCAGGTTCAGGAAAATGACAATACCTATAGAAAATTTCAGCAGGACCATGTGCTGAATTACAAGAATCATTTTGGCGAGCATAACCTGACCTTAACGGGTGGTTTCACCACCTACTATTTCGGCTATTTTGGCAGGCAGGGCCTTGCCAAGCCCTATACCACCGGAACGGCGCTCCCCATACCCAATGACAAAAGGTTCTGGTACGTCACCAACGGCTTTGAAGATCCAACCCAAACCTTCGCCACGTCCAGTCAGAACGAATACAGCACCGTTTCTTATCTCGCAAGGGTATTATATAATTATAAAGAGAAATATTTCTTAAACGCTTCTTTCCGCGATGATGGGTCTTCCCAGATTCCGACCAAAAACCGCTACCAGCAGTTTTGGGCAGTAGGTGCCGCCTGGGATATCAGCAGGGAGAATTTTATGGGCAATCAGAAAATTTTCGATTTTTTAAAGCTGAAAGGTTCCGTCGGGGTTTTAGGAAACCAAACTGCTACAGATGCTAATGGTGTTCCTATACCTTATGTGGCTTATCCTCGACTAAATACAAATGTTGGTGCCCCTTTTGGAGCACTCGTTTATAATGCGGCGGTAAAAACATATATTCCTAATCCGGATCTGAAATGGGAAACCGTATCCGCCCAGGAGATTGGCATAGAGGCAAATGCGTTAAATAACCGCCTGCATTTCGAATTCAACTATTACAACAAGACCACCAATAATTTAATGACGTATGTGAACAGGTCGACCCTGGGTTTGTCGGATGAGCTGATCAATGGGGGTAGTATCCGGAACTGGGGCGAGGAATTGGCCGGCACCTGGAATCAAAACATTGACAAGGACCTGTCGCTGAGCATCGGAGGCAACATCACCTTTCTGAACAACGTGGTAAAAAGCCTCGCAAAAGATTTGCCGACAGGGTATCTTAGCCGGGGATTCCAGAATAATGGAAGCGCAGAAAGCAGGACCCAGGTAGGACATCCCATCGGTTCTTTCTTCGGCTATGTGTTGGACGGTCTTTATCAAAGCAATTTGGATATCCTGAAATCTCCTCCCGCCTCATCCATAGGATCTTACGGACCCGGAGACTTCAAATTCAAAGACGTGAACGGGGATGGTCAGATAAATTCCAGTGACAGAACGTTTATTGGCAATCCTTCCCCAAAATTCTTTTATGGAGGCTCTATTAATGTAAATTATAAAGGATTTGGCCTGAGCATTGACGTGGGAGGTGTATACGGCAACAAAATTTTCCGCACCTGGGGTTCCCTGGAATCTCCGTTCCAGCGCGTAAATTATCCTGCTTTCAAGATCAACAGTTGGCACGGGGCAGGCACGTCCAACTGGGACCCGATCATCAGCCAGGGACACAGATTCAACTATAACGGGTCTACTTACAATATTGAGGACGGATCCTATTTCAGGATCAGAAATCTTCAGTTGAATTATACTTTTAGTCGATTCACGGGACCGAAATCATTGATTAAGAATCTGAAGGTATATGTCAATGCGCAAAACCTCAAGACCTGGAAACATAATTACGGCTATACGGCCGAATTTGGCGGTGATGCAACGGCATTCGGATATGACAACGCAGGCGGCGCCATTCCTGTTGTAGCAACTGCAGGGTTAAACCTGACTTTTTAAGCAATTACTAAAATTAAAATTTGGTTATGAAAACATACAAACAAATTTTATGGAGCTTAGCGGTAATCAGCACGCTGTTAATAGCAGCGACTGGCTGCAAGAAATATCTCGACCGCACGCCCCTGACGGCAACCCTGGAAGATCTGCACCAGGGTTCCCTCGAAGCCCAGAGTTTTGGCTTGTACAGCACGCTTCGCACGTATGCCGGTTTTTCCGTGCTTCCGTGGCTCGATTTTAACAGCATCCGGGATGATGATGCACAAAAAGGCAGCAGCACGACCGATGGCGCTGAGGTCAATACGGAATTTGAGACCTTTCAATACACTAAGAATGATTGGGCTACCGATACGTATTGGAACGATCATTATTATATGATCAACCAGGCCAACCAGGAACTGCACATTGCGGATTCCCTCAAGGCCACGGACGAGGCTTCTCTGCGTAACATAGGCGAGGCTCACTTTTTCCGCGCCTATTCTTATTTTGACCTGGTAAAGGCCTATGGAGACATTCCTTTACTGGATTTTTTTTCTAATGATGCCAAAGCTAACATCAAGCCCAAATCTCCGGCAGCGGCCATTTACCAGCTGATCGATTCTGATTTGACTGTCGCAACAAAATACTTGCCGGTGAATTGGGTCGACGTCAATAATAATAATAAATACCCTGGCCGATTGACCAGCGGCGCCGCTAACACCTTGTGGGCCCAGACCTATTTGTTCCGGTCAAACTGGCCGATGGTGGTATCGCTTTGTAATAAAGTGATCGCTTCAGGCCAGTATTCCCTACTGCCTAATTTTCCTGATGTCTGGAAGGACGGGGTAGGCGGGGCCGGCAAGAATAGTCTGGAATCCATATTTGAGATGCAGTCGCTCGTAGGTCAAAATGGCACATCTTATTATGGGGTTCAGTGGGGAACCTGTCAGAACGTGCGACAAGGGGGTAGTCCTACTACCTGGAACCTCGGCTGGGGATGGAATACGCCTACCCAGGTATTGCAAAACGCATGGGATTCTACAGATCCCCGCAAAGCTGAAACCATATTGTATTCGGGTCAATCTGATGGAGGTCCGGCTACGGGCGGCTACGGCGCTACACTGCCGCCATATAAACCGGGAGTTGCCTTGGATCAACCCTATTGGAATAAAAAAGTGTATTCAGATCCCCAGATGCGCGCATTTACGGGCGAAATCGGCCCGAGTGGCGGCGCAGATTGGATCAATCACAGAATATTACGCTATGCCGATGTATTGTTAATGCTCGCAGAAGCTTCGAATGAATTGGGTGATGGCGGTACGGCAGAAGCAATGGTTGAGCAGATCCGGGCCAGGGCAAGAGGAAGCAATGCCACGGTGTTACCTCATATAGCCTTCCAAAGCCAGGGGCAGATGCGAACTGCTATAAAGAACGAGAGAAGATGGGAATTCGCCATGGAAGGATACCGGTTTTATGACCTGGTGAGATGGACGCCTGCCGCGGATAAAATTGATGCGCCCAATGCACTTGGAAGCCTGGGTTATATACCCAGAAATGCCTTATACCCCATTCCGCAACCGGCTATCGATCTGTCTGGCGGCGTTTTGGTACAGAACCCTAATTATTAAAAAACAAAAAATTTGGGCTATGAATAATAGAAATATAGTAATCACAACCACGGCGCTGGTCATTGCGACATGTGCCGTGCTGATTGGCTGTCAAAAAACAGTAAAGCCGGGTTTGCCAAAAGACTATCCGACAGATAATGTTACGCTACTGGGCGGCAACCTCCGTTTTTATGTAAATTTTGACTCAACCACACCAGCTGATAAGCAAATTAATGTTCGCTTCAAGGATAGTATTTCAAACTATCCCAGCTTTTTCCCGGACCCCTCCACTACCGTTGTTCCAGGGGTGCACGGCACTGCGTACCAGGGCTCGACCGGGACCTTTCTGCATTATTTGAACGCCAACGATTTTCCTTTGGCAAAAAGCTTTACGATAGCTTTTTGGTTGCAGGCGACGATTGCTGAAAAAGATCATAGCAATGCCGATGGGGTTTTGGCCTTATCAAGCACAAAGAACTTTTGGAGTAATGTTGTTGTTTTTGCAGATCATGAAACAAGCACTTCAGATTCTATGGTATTGAAATTCCATTTTGCCAATGGTAGCGGGGATAACTGGGATTTTGCAGGTTATTCCGGCCCAAAAAGATGGCCCAATTGGTTGTCGGCGGTTTTCAGGAAGCTGTAAATATTGTCGACACCTATGCTAATAATTCGTGGATGTCAGGCTTCCCGGGCGCTATCGATCAAATCAGGCTTTATTCAGCTGCCTTATCTGCGTCGGATGTACAAGCATTGTATACTAATAAACAATAAGAAGGTAGTGTACCTTTTTATTGCTTCAGTCAAAGAAAATAATGTATAACCAGAAGGGCTGAACTATTATTTCAGCCCTTCTTTTTTCTTTTATTGGCGTAGTTTTTTACGCCAGGTGTTTTCGCGTTTAATCGATTGATCATGTTAAAAGGAATACATTACCGTCGGTCACTGCTCATTTGTTCCGGTATAATTCTTTGCACTTTTGCCTTTGTAAAGTGTATTGATCGGGAAGCAAATCATCCCAAACCTGCTGCCGGCATACAATATGATCAATTTTCCGGTTCCATGGTTTGTGCCAATTGCCATAAAAATATTTATGATAACCATATTCATACGGCGCATTACCTTACGACAAGGCCTGCTTCGGAAGAATATATTAAGGGAAGTTTTGAGCCGGGAAAAAACAGGTTTTCATACGACCCTGATATGACAGTCGTCATGGAGAAAAGGGATAGCGGCTTTTACCAGGTTGGATATTATAAGGGTGTTGAACGAATTGCCAAGCGTTTTGACATTGTTGTCGGGTCAGGCTCCAAGGGCCAGACCTATATAACCCGTTCTCACGACCGGCTTTATCAATTGCCCGTATCGTATTTCACAGCGGCCGGCAAATGGGCGAATAGCCCGCAATTTCCAACTCATCCCGTTATTTTCAACAGGACTATCACATCCCGGTGCCTCGAATGCCACAGCACGTTTGCCCAAAAAATACCGGCCTCTAACCGGCAACCCGAAGAATTCAGCCAAAATCAGCTTATATATGGGGTTGATTGCGAAAAATGCCACGGCCCTGCCGCTAAGCACGTCGAATTTCAATCCCAAAACCCAAAGGAAACAAAAGGGAAATATATTATTAATCCCGCTGCCTTTTCCAGGCAACAAAACCTGGATTTGTGTGCTTTGTGTCACGGAGGAAGGCTGCAGAAGACCAAGCCTTCTTTTGAGTTTGTTTCCGGGGATAAACTATCCGATTATTTTGTCGTGGATACATTGACTCCTGCCCCCGATGAAATAGATGTGCATGGTAATCAATTAGGGTTGCTGCGGTCAAGTAAATGTTTTAGAATGAGCCAATCCATGACATGCACAACTTGCCACAATACCCATGAAAATGAAAGGGGAAAAATCGTATTATTTTCCCAACGATGTATAAGCTGTCACAATCAAGAACAGGGCATTTCCTGTAAAATGAACGCTTCCTTGGGTGCTGTTATAAATCAAAATTGTATTGACTGCCACATGCCCTTAAAACCCTCTAAATCTATCACTGAATTGCTGCCGGGGGAAACTAAACCCACAGCGGCCTTGATACGCTCGCATTTTATAGGCATTTATCCTGATGAAACGACAAAGTATAAAGACAGATCACATAAACCGAATTAAAAGAAATGCTATGTCCAGGAAAAAATTTGCGATCCTTTTTTTAAGTATGTCTTCCTTAGTGTTTTATTCCTGCCACCGGTCCGACAATTTGTTTGTTAATTTACCCCCTTCCAAAACGAATATTGATTTTGCTAATAAATTGGAAAAAAGAAACCTCTTCAACATACTTTATTTTCTCTATTATTATAATGGCGGCGGTGTGGCCGTTGGCGACATCAACAATGATGGACTGCCCGATATGTATTTCACGGCAAACAGTTTGGGCCATAATAAGTTATATCTAAACAAAGGCAATTTTGAATTTGAAGATATTACTGAGAAAGCCGGAGTGGCGGGCAGCTCAGACTGGTGTACCGGCGTTACGATGGCTGATGTGAACGGGGATGGATTATTAGACATTTATGTTTGCGCAGTGCAGGGAGAACATGATTTGCATGGACGCAATGAGCTTTTTATAAATAATGGGAATGGCACTTTCACTGAAAGCGCAGAAAAATACGGGCTTGGGCTGGCAGCCTTTTCCACTCAGGCCGTTTTTTTTGACTATGATCACGACGGAGATCTGGATTGTTTTATCCTGAACCAATCTCACCATCCCAATGAAAATATAGTTGACACGGGCAACCGGAGAAGATTCGACCCCAACGCAGGAAGCCGCCTGTACCGGAATGATATCAGCACAACCGGAAAATTTACGGACGTATCGGCGCAAGCGGGTATTTATCAAAGCAGCCTGGGATACGGCCTGGGCATCTCTGTTGCCGATTTGAATAATGATGGGTGGGATGATATTTATGTG
>WNFI01093704.1_pt1 | contig 10188 bp, 11 predicted proteins | sample 5400471 | NCBI WGS metagenome assembly WNFI01 (sample SAMN13153348, study PRJNA577476) | soil metagenome | isolation source: 100 cm saprolite on Douglas fir-dominated hillslope | place: USA:California | collected 2013-09-17 | reverse complement strand
CGTCGTGACGCCGGACAGCGTGTTCGGGGTGCTCACGTCGGCGCAGGCGCTGATCGTCGCCCTGTTCGGCGGCGTCGGCACCCTGTGGGGGCCGCTGATCGGCGCTTCGATCCTGATCCCATTGAGCGAGACGCTCCAGGCGCAGCTTGGGGACGTGATCCCAGGGATTCAGGGGGTCGTCTACGGCATCGCGATCATCCTCGTCGTGCTGCTCGCCCCCGAAGGCATTTTCTGGCGCGTGCGCGACCGGTTCCAGCGTCCATACGCAGCGGGCGCAGTGCCGATGATACCGGTTGCACCGCCCATTGTGGCGGCCGCACCGAGACCGACGATGCCGCGCAACCGCAAACCGATCCTGGTCGTGAGCGGGATTTCGAAATCGTTCGGTGGTTTGCGGGCGGTTGCGAACGCGAGCTTCGAGGTTAGTGACGGCGAGATTGTCGGCATCATCGGGCCGAACGGCGCCGGCAAGACGACGCTGTTCAACCTCCTCAACGGCTTCCTGCAGGCGGACAGCGGCAAGGTCGTGTTCGCCGGCCGCGAGCTCATCGGCCTCAAGCCGAACCGCATCTGCCGGCTTGGGGTCGGTCGCACCTTCCAGGTCGTGCGCGCCTTTCCGCGGCTCTCGGTGCTCAACAACGTCGTGGTCGGCGCCTACGCGACGACGACAAACGACCCAGACGCGTTCGCGGCGGCAAGTGCGGCACTAGCGCAGGTGGGGCTGATCGGGCGCTCCGACGCCATCGCGGGTGGGCTCACCAACAAGGAGTTGCGACTGATGGAGCTCGCCAGGGCGCTGGCGGGACGGCCGCGCCTTCTCCTCATGGACGAGCCGCTCGCCGGTCTCGCTAGCCAGGAGATCGAGGATATGCTCGCGGTGATCCGTGCGCTCGCGGCGCAGGGCATGACCGTCGTGATCATCGAGCATACGATGCGCGCCATGGTGCGGCTCGCCGAGCGCTTCGTCGTGCTCGACCATGGCGCCATCTTGGCAGTCGGCCAGCCGAGCGAGATCATCAACGACGAGGGCGTCATCGAGGCCTACCTCGGCAAGAAATGGGCGGCGATCCGTGCTCGCGGTTGAATCCCTCTCCGTCGCGTATGGCGGCTTGACCGCGCTCTGCGAAATTTCGCTCGCGGTGCGCGCGGGCCAGTTCGTGTCCATCGTCGGTCCCAACGGCGCCGGCAAGACGACGCTGTTCAAAGCCATTTCCGGCACGGTGTGCCCGAGCGGCGGCTGCATCCGCTTCGAGGAGCGCGATCTGCTCGCCGTCGCTCCGTCGCAGCGTGCCCATCTCGGCATCGCGCACGTTGCCGAAGGCCGCCAAATCTTCGGCTCGATGACGGTCATGGAAAATCTCGAAATGGGCGCCTATCCGCAAACCGGCCGGCGCGAATGGGGGCGCAATCTCGAGCGCATCTTCGCGATGTTTCCGATCCTCGCCGAGCGCCGCGGCCAGGCCGCCGGTACGCTTTCGGGTGGCGAGCAGCAGATGCTGGCGATCGGCCGCGGGATCGCGTCCTCGCCGCGACTCTTGATGTTGGATGAGCCGTCGATGGGGCTCGCCCCGGTCGTCGCCGACCTGATCTTCGAGCGGATCAGTGACCTGCATCGCGACGGTCTCACCATCCTGCTGGTGGAGCAAAGGGTCGCCGAGGCGGTGCAATCGTGCGATTTCGGCTATGTTCTGGAGACCGGCCGCGTGGTGCTCGAAGGAACCCACCAGGCCTTGCTGTCGGACAACCGGATCAGGAGCTTCTATCTCGGCATGTGAAGAACCCCAAACCGTGGAGGAAAGCGATGTCGCAAAGACGCAGATGGCTCACCGTATCCATGCTGACCATCGCGGCCGTCATTGCCGCGGCCGCGACGCCCGCCCCCGTTGCGGCGCAAGCGCCGAAGGAGGTTGAAGTTGCGCTGATCGTTCCGCTCTCTGGGCCGTGGGCGCGGCAGGGGGTGCTCGAGCGCATGGGCGCCGAAATGGCGATCGACGACATCAACAAGTCGGGCGGCATCAAGTCGCTCGGCGGGGCGAAGATGAAGCTCATCATCCTTGACACCGGCGATTCCGCCGAGAAAGCCAAGAACGCGGCTCAGCGCCTCGTCGCCCAGAATCCGAGCGTCGTTGGCGGCATCGGCGCCTGGCTCAGCTCCTTCACGCTCGCGGTGACCGAAGTCACCGAACGCGCGGAGCTGCCATGGATCACCCTGTCCTATTCCGACGTGATCACCGGCCGCGGCTTCCGCTACGTGTTCCAGACCTCGGCGACCGGCGACCGCCAATCCGAGCTCGCCTTGCCGACGATCATGCAGCTGGCTGAGAAGTCGACCGGCAAGAAGCCAACCACGACCGGGGTCATCCAGGACAATACGGCCGCGCCGGTGAGCTTCATGAAGCCGATGCGCGCGGGCGGATTCGAGAAGGCCGGGCTCAAGGTCCTGGTCGACGAGATCTATACGCCGCCGCTGTCCGATGCGACGCCGCTCGTCTCCAAGGTACGCACGTCGCGTCCCGACTTCGTGTGGGTAATCTCCACCAGCATTCCCGACGATTCACTGCTGATGCAGAAGTTCGCCGAGATGGGAATCGGCGCCAACAAACTGCCGATCGTCGGCAACGGCGCGCATTTCGGCGCTCCGGAGCTGCTCAAGGTCGCAGGCGCCGACGTGCTCGAAGGCGCCCTCATCACCGTCGCCAATTGGAGCAATGACAGCCAACGGGCGCTCATCGACGAGTTCAAGAAGCGCACCAGCGAGCCGTGGCTCACCCAGGACAGCCTGTGCGCCTATGGGCACGTGTGGATCCTGAAGGAGGCCGTCGAAAAGGCGGGCGTCGCCGACCGCAAGAAGGTCGCCGAGGCGATCCGCGCCATGGACACAAGCGAGGGCGCGGCGCGCTACTTTGCCGGCAACCACATCAAGTTCGACGACAAGGGCCGCCGGGTCGACGCGCCGCTGGTGATCTTCCAATGGCAGCAGGGCGTGCCGGTCACGGTCTACCCGCAGGGGCCGGGCACCGCCCAGCCGCGGTGGGCGTTGAAGTAGCGGCCGCGGCGGCAATTGCGTGCGTCATGCCTGGCGGCGGGGTCCGGCCTCCGGCCGGTCCGAGCGCAAAGCGTATTCACGCGAGCATCCGTTCGAGCTCCGGCAGCAGATAACGTCGGAACTCGGGATAATTCTCCACCATCGGGAAATGGCCCATGCCGGTCATGACGGTGAAACGGGCGCCCGCTATCGCTTGGGCGACGGTGGCGGTCATCGCCGGGGTGCAGGAATAGTCGTATTCGCCGGTGAGCAACGCGACGCGGCATTTCGTGGTGTCGATCCGGCGCACGTCTTCGCGGGCATCCCAATCGTTGCTGTAGAAGTGCACGTCGCCCTGATAGATGCCCGGCCCGGACTGGCTGTAGTACCACCAGTTCTCGCGCCGATTCGTCTCCGGGCTGAGCGGCGAGTTGAGCCCGTAGGTGTAGCTCGCGCACAGCTCGCCGCCGTGGATCGCCGGATGGTGGAGAAAATCGTTGTAGCGACCCGGCGCATAGGCGCCGCTCTCCAGGCCGATGATGCCGCGCAACTCATCCTGATGCTCGGCCGTGAGCTTGAGCACGATAGCGCCGCCCATCGAGCATCCCATGACCACCGGACGTTCGAGCGCGAGCGCCTTCCACACCGCGCGGACGATACTAAGATAGAGCTTGGTCGTCAGCCGGTATCGCATGAGCCACCAATCCGCTGGCGGATTCGAGCGGCCGTGCCAGGGGAGATCGAACGCGACGACCCGGAACCGTCGCGCCACCTCGGAATCGTTGAGGAGATGCCGGTATTGCCGGCTGTCGGCGCCAGCGGTGTGCAGGCAAAAAAGCGGCACGCCGCTACCCGATTCTTCGACGTAGATGCGGTAGTCGACGCCATCGCACGACACCGTGAGGTAATGACCGACGATCGGTTCGAACTCAATCACCGTGCACCTCCGCACCGCGCATCAGATTCATCATGCGATGCAGCGCGCGCGCATTCTGCATGGCCACGAGACTGTCGCCCTCGAGCACGAATTCCGGGACCCGCATCAGCATGGCGAAGAAATCGTGGTAGAGCGGCGGCGGCGTGGGGCTCAGAAACTTCCTCCAGACTTCGAGAGGGGCGCGGAACCCGAATGCCGCGCGCACGTCGATCCGCGGGTTCGGCACGATCGCGTCGATGCGCCCATTTTCGACGCGTAGCACGTAACGCGTCTCGCCGAAGGTCAGCGCGATCGACGTAGTGAAAAACTCACCCACGAGCTTCATTTCCGGATCGGCGTTGACGCGATCCCGGAACACTTCGAGCCAATCTAATCTGGGGAAATCGAACATCCGATAGTCCCGGATCAGCCGTGCACCGTCATGGGACAAGAATGCCGACGCCGCTGCTGCGTCTCGCCTGCAAATCCTCATGCGCGCGCGCCGCCTCCGTCAGAGGATAGGTACGGTCGACCTCCATCTTCACCACGCCGGCTTCGATGGCGCCGAACAGCGCGTTGGCCCGCCGCAGCAACTCGCTTCGTTCCTGTGTATGCGTCACGAAGGCCGGGCTGGTGACGTAAAGCGAACCGAGTCGATTGAGCTCGAATATGTCGAAAGGAGCAATCGGCCCCGAGGCGGTGCCGAACGAAACCAGCAAACCGCGCGGCGCCAGGCAGCGCAGCGATTTCTCGAATGTATCCTTTCCGACCGAATCGAAGACGACTGCGACGCCGCTGCCCTGCGTCAATCGCAGGACCGCGCCGACGAAATCCTCCGTGCTGTACACGATTGTCGCGTCGCAGCCGTGCGCGCGGGCAACCTCGGCTTTTTGCTCGGTCCCGACCGTGCCGATGACCATTGCGCCAAGGTGCTTGGCCCATTGGCAAAGAATGAGGCCGACCCCGCCTGCCGCGGCATGGACCAGAATGGTGTCACCAGCCTTGACCGCGAACGTGGTGAATATCAGATAGTGGGCGGTGATTCCCTTGGTGAAAATCGCCGCCGCGAGTGAATCCGGGATTGTCGGCGGCAGCGGCGCCAGACGATCCGCTGGCATTAAGCGTAGGTCGGCATAGGCGCCGATCGGCATTGAGGAATAGACAACCCGATCGCCAGGCTTGAACGCGTGGACCTCGTCGCCGATCGCGTCGATGATGCCGGCACCCTCCATGCCGATGGGCGAGGGATAGCACGGGAGCGGATAGCGGCCGGTGCGGTGCTGGATGTCGATGTAATTGAGCCCGATTGCGGTCTGTCTGATCAGGACTTCGTGCGGCCCCGGCGTCGCGATCTCGTGCTGCTCGTAACGCAGGACCGAGGGCGGCCCGGGGCCCGTCATGACCACCCGGTTGGCACACATGCCCGAGGCCCTACTCCACACGATCAGCCAATGCTAACGGCGTCGTTTGGGCCTTGCAATGCGCCGCACCGGCGTGGGCTTTGTGACTTGAAATCAGCGATTAAGCTCGGCTTTGGCAAGATCCCACAGGAGTCGATAGGTCCCGAACGAGATCGGTTCGCAATCCGGAAGCTGCGCGCGCGATCCGAAACGCTGATCGCCGGCCCACTGCACAGCGTCCGCATCCGTTCCCTCCACGACCACATACCAATCTCCTGAGCCTGGTTGGCGGCTGGCTTCTCCCCGCGGATTCGAGAGCATGGGATCGGCCTCAAGCAGGTGCGTGGAGATGATCCGGTCGAGACCAGCGACCGAATCGAATCGCGCCAGGATGGCTTTTCGCAACTCGCTTTGGCTTGATCCCGACGGGCGAATGCGGCTGAAGGCGAGCGTGCCGCCACGTCCCTGACCTTTGCTCACCGTCACCCGCGCCGCCACGCGCGTGTAGTTGCGAAATTTCGAACTGTGATGCCTGGTCCACGGCGTCGCATTTTGCAACTTGTCGCGATAGGCTGGACTGTCCAGGGTCTCGAGCTTCTCCGTGCTGTATAAGTTCAGGTACTTGGGAGACGCCAGAGCGGCGACATAACGGCGGGCTTCGAGAAAACCCGCAATCGCCACCCGCTCGACGATGTGCTCCCGGTCGTACCACTTATTGAAATCCTCCTCTTCCGCCGGATCGGCATCCATCACCGTGATCAGCATCCCCTTCCCGGAAAGCGGCATGCGGTTGCCTCCTTGCAGTCCGTTGGTTCACGATACAGTGGAAGCACGCATCTTTCACGAACCATCCGTGACAACGCGTTCAATCGAAACAAGGAGCAAGACCACATGCCCATCAACTCGAAATATGTCTTCGTCGCAAGCATGGACGTGGACTTGGACAAGGAGGATCTTTTCAACGAGGTCTACGATACCGAGCACATACCGAACCTACTCAACGTTTCGGGAGTACATTCCGCCACACGCGTCAAGGGAGAACCCTTCGCCTTGAGCATTGGCGGCGGTAAGACGAACATCCCACACGAGGGAGCGCGTTACAGCGCCGTCTACGAGATCGATGGTCCGCACGTCCTTGTCAGTCCCGAATGGGCAAAGGCGGGGGAGGCCGGCCGCTGGCCAACTCAGGTGCGCCCCTACACGCGCAATCGGCGGCACGCCCTGTACAAGGTCCTTTAGTGTCCGGCAGGTTCGGCGTCGCCATGAGCAAGACGGCTTACATGGTCAGATTCGGACATATGATCAGACCAGAAAACACTTATCGGAAGCACGATTTGAGGTAGTGTCTTGCAATGTCGATGCGAGGTCGAACTTGCGAAGGCGGCCATGATCGAGAAAATGTCGGCCGAGAACCAGGCTGCGTCGTTGACCGGTTGGCTTCCCTCTTGCAGTATTCCCGACGAAAGGCGCAAGACCGTGGCATCCTATCGGCGGATCGAAGTCAAGCCTATCGCAGGAGCGCTCGGCGCTCAAATCGCCAACGTCGACCTGGGTAAGTTGGATGATGAAACGTTCAGGGAAATAGAGGCCGCCTGGCTCGAGCATCTTGTGGTCTTTTTCCGCAACCAGACCGTCACGCCCGAGCAACAGATCGCCTTTGCTAAGCGTTTCGGCGAAGTCCACTATCACCCGTTCATGAAAGGCATGGACGAGCATCCCGAGATCCTCGAAATCATCAAGGAGGAGGGTGACACCAGAGCATTCGGGGAGGTCTGGCACACCGACCAGATGTTCAATCCGAAGCCCGCAAAGGCGACGATACTTTACGCCAAGGAGACGCCTGATGCGGGCGGTGATACGCTACTTGCCAACATGTACCTCGCTTACGACGCGCTATCCGATCCGATGAAAGAGATGCTCAAGGGCATCAAGACCTGGAATGTCGGGGACCGGAAGAAACTGAGCCGGAACGACGAGATAGGTTCTACGAGAGACGGCCGTTACGCCGGCAACGACAAGATGGCAGCCAAGGTGCGCGACCCCGGCGACCTGCAGACGGAATCCGCGCATCCGCTTGTGCGGACCCATCCTGAGACCGGCCGCAAAGTGCTCTACATAAGCAATCACACGCAAACGCTCGATGGGTTCAAGCGCGCCGAGGCACGGCCGATTCTCGATTTTCTGATGACGCATGCCGTTCAGCCAGAGTTTACCTGCCGATTCCGCTGGGAGGTTGGTTCGCTGGCGATCTGGGACAACCGCTGCACCCAGCACCGCGCACTCAACGATTATCCGGGCAAGCGTCGGCGTATGCATCGGATCACCATCGCGGGTGATGCGCCGTTCTGAGGTCGGGAGTCATTTCCATTCTTCGGTGTGCCCACTGCATCCATGAAATTTGCAGGGCCGATATCGGTTTGATGCATGTCGAAGCTGGCAGCTTGACGAGGTAGGTTATGTCCCCTTCTGGCACGGACGAGCTGTGCCGGCGTCATACTTGGTGAGTCCACAGTTCGAGGTGAAGCGGCTGTACAAACAGTCTCTGAATGCCCTTGTCACCGTCTCGTTCGCATTCATACGAATAGGCCATGCAGCTTCAGGACCTCGCGCAAGTAGTGCGCAGCAAGAACGCCGGCCCGCGTCGCATCACCTTGGATGTCATCTTCCGCAGCGACGCGGATTATCAACGGGCGACGCAGTCGGAAGCGCTCATTGCTGAGAAGATCGCGCCACTTTACGGCGTGGCAGTCGACGCGGTCACGGTGATCAACTATCCGCTCGGCCGTGCGATCAAGATCGTGGTGCCGCGCCAAATCATGTCGGGTGACCCCGGCGACCGTGACGTCTATGGTGCGCAACAGCATACGCCGCTCCTGAGGCTTGAAATATGACCGCGTCCGCGCGGATATTGGACCATTTTTCCAAAGCGAACGGTTCGGAGCCGATCCGAATTCTTGGCGCCTCTGGGCAGCTCGGATACGGCGTGCCGACGCCGGCGTTTTCGGCGGGACTTGAGCGGAAGCCGCATCTGATCGGTTGCGACATGGGATCGATCGACATCGGTCCCTATTATCTTGGCAGCGGCGAGCTCGCGACCGCGCTGGCTGCCACGCGGCGGGACCTGCGCAAGGTGCTGCTCGGCGCCCTGAAGCTGAAAATTCCCCTCATCATCGGCTCCGCCGGATCGGCCGGGGCCAAGCCGCATCTCGAGCAGACGCTGGCGATCATTCGCGAGGTAGCTCGCGAAGAGGGGCTCAGCTTTCGCATGGGCGTGCTGCGCGCCGACATTGAAAGGACAGTGCTCAAAGTCGCGCTTCGCTCGAATGGCGTCGTACCGATCGACGGCATGCCGATGCTCGACGCGACGGAAGTGGACGCTGCGGCCAATATCGTTGGTCAGATGGGTATGAGCGCGTTCCAGCGCGCCTTGGCTGCGGGCGTCGACGTCGTCGTTGCCGGCCGCGCCTGTGACACGGCGATCTTCGCGGCGTTGCCGGCGGTGGCTGGCTTTCCCATCGGACCGGCGCAGCACATGGCCAAGATCATTGAATGCGCGTCGCTGTGCTGCGTTCCTGGCGGACGCGATTCGATCCTGGCAACGCTCGATCAAGAGGGTTTCGAACTCGAAAGCATGGCGCCGCAACGCCGTGCGACGCCGGTGTCGGTGGCGGCGCACAGCCTCTACGAGCAGAGCGATCCGTTCACCGTGCAGGAACCGGAAGGTCGGCTCGATCTTGCGCGCGCTACGTATCATGCCCTCGACGACCGGCGCACACGCGTCGTCGGCGCGGTCTGGGAGGAGGCCAGAGAGCCATGGGTCAAGATCGAGGGGGCGCGGCATGTGGGGGAGCGCGCGATCCTGCTCTGCGGCACTGCCGATCCCCGCTTCATCGCGCGCCATGAGCAACTTCTGCAAGAAGTCGAAAGCGTGGTGCGCGATCTTGTCTGCGAAGATGGGGCCGAAGATTACGTGCTCACCTGGCGGGTCTACGGGGCCGCTAGGTGAAGCCTTCATCCTCGGCGAATGCATCGCGCCCACGCGGGCGCGGGCGGCCGAAGTGGTCCGGACGACCAAGCAATATCTGCTGCACCATGGCTATGAAGCCAGGCTGTCTACAGCCGGGAATCTCGCCTTTCCGTTCACGCCGCCGGAAGTCTCGGTTGGGCCCGCCTACCGATTCAATGTCTATCATCTCATGCGGGCAAGTGACCTTGATGCGCTGTTTCCACTTGAGATCGAGACAGTGTAGCGCCATCTCGGCGCGCAGGTTCCTACCCATCAGTCCATCGTGCGGGCCGACCGGACGCTCGGCCTTGAAGTCCGGCCGACGCTGGTCGGCCGCGCCGACGAGGTGATCGAATGAGGAGGCGCGAGTTCATCACGTGCTGGGCAGCTCGGCGGTCGCGTGGCCGCTCGCAAGCACGGCCACACGAGCCGCTTCGAGCCCCCGACTCAGTTCAGTCGAAGCTCCGTAATGTGCCGTGGATCGGGCTTGAGCTCACCTCGCTCGACGCGCTTGACGATGTCAGTCAGCACATCGTTGGCGCGGCACGCTAGACCCACCTTCTCACCCTCCCGCACCACCAGGCCATTGAGGAATTCAATTTCTGTGCGCCGGCCCTTCTGCATATCCTGGCCCATCGAAGGGCGTTGTCCGGCAACGGTGCGCTTGCCCTGCCTGAAGCGCTCCTCGTCGCAGGCACGCATTGCAGCTTCGTCGCCTTCGCCGGCGCGTGCAATCGTCTCGGGCGGCAAGTGATAGATCTCCTCAAGCTGGTAGCCGAGCGCTTGCCCGACGCGGATCGCTTCGCTGCCGACGCGGGTGGAGAAATGCCGGATCGGATCG
>WNFI01078729.1_pt1 | contig 10188 bp, 7 predicted proteins | sample 5400471 | NCBI WGS metagenome assembly WNFI01 (sample SAMN13153348, study PRJNA577476) | soil metagenome | isolation source: 100 cm saprolite on Douglas fir-dominated hillslope | place: USA:California | collected 2013-09-17 | reverse complement strand
TCTGCCACCGGAGATGGTGGGCGAGTACACAGGCGAGCGCAAGGATATTTGTCCTATCACTGTCAGTACCTACCAGATCCTCACCTATCGTCGCACAGACACCGAAGATTTCCCTCATTTCTCGCTGTTCACCAGCTTTGACTGGGGACTGATTATCTATGACGAGGTGCATTTACTTCCCGCACCGGTTTTTCGAATTACAGCAGAAATCCAGGCTCGTAGACGTCTCGGTCTCACTGCAACACTGGTACGTGAAGATGGGCGTGAAGCTGATGTCTTCAGCTTGATTGGTCCAAAAAAATATGATGTACCATGGCGCGAACTGGAGCGGCAGGGCTGGATTGCAACGGCTGAATGTCATGAAATCCGCGTCAGTATGACTGAAGACGAACAGCTAAATTATGCTATTGCAGAAGAGCGTGAGAAATATCGCCTGGCAGCAGAGAGCCCGGCTAAGTTGACTATTACTCGCCATCTAGCCCAGCGCCATGAAGATGACCAGGTACTCATTATCGGGCAATATATTGAACAGCTTAAAATCCTGGCAGAGGAACTGGAAGCGCCTCTATTGACTGGACGGACCTCCAATAAGCAAAGAGAAAAGCTGTATGATCAGTTTCGTCGCGGCGAGCTTAAACGCCTGGTGGTCAGCAAAGTGGCGAACTTCGCTATTGATCTCCCCGATGCAAACGTTGCCATCCAGGTGTCGGGGACCTTCGGTTCACGCCAGGAAGAAGCCCAACGCCTGGGTCGTATTTTGCGTCCGAAAAGCGATGGCAGCTTAGCTTACTTTTACTCTATCGTCACACGTGACACCCGTGACCAGGAATTTTCTGCCAATCGTCAATTGTTTTTGACTGAGCAAGGCTACCGGTATGTAATCGAGGATGCTGAGGAATTGCTGGTATCATAAACATATGTTATTGGAAGCTGACAAGCTCTTCCTTGACAGTCATTCCCGACGAGTGATACTCTTTTGGGGGGACGACCAGTACTTATAATTTGAGAGATGAAGAGGATACAATGGCAGGCAACTACATAGATGTATCAGACCAGGATTTCGCAGAAAAGGTACTCGAAGTACAGCAGATGGTGCTGGTAAATTTTTCGGCTGAGAGTAGTGCTGCATGTCAGATACAAGATCCAGAATTTGCAGCGATTAGCAAAGAGTACCAGGGACGTGTAGTATTTGCTAAAGTCAATACCGATAAAAATCAAGAAGTGATTAGCCAGTGGAAGATTGATGGCATCCCTACAATCATCTTTTTCAAAAGCGGCCGGGAGATTAACCGTATCAAAGGGATTATCATGCGTGATCGGTTGCGTCGTCAGATTGAAGGAGCTTTGCTTGCAAATTAGGTGAGCTGCCGGGTTGACGATCTGTTGAAGCTTCTTTCATTATGCTTCTTCATAAAAAATACTTTGCAGGGGTGAATTGTGGTTCGTTTGCATCCTATCAGGTTAGAAGCATCGTTGCATGAAACTATCTGGGGAGGACAAAGGTTAGGCAGCGATGGCTGGAAACAGTTGCCATCGCCGGAGATTAAAATTGGCGAGGCATGGGAGACTGAGATAAGCACAGTTGCCCAAAACGGCCCTTACAAAGGGAAAACGCTAGGCGCACTGGTAGACGAGTTGGGCGTTGCATTACTGGGGGAGCAGTCTATTGCTGTGTTCGGCAAGCGCTTTCCATTACTGGCAAAATTCATCGATGCTAACGCCCAGCTCTCAGTGCAGGTACATCCCGATGATAACTTTGCTGCCCAATTTGAAGGCGGCAAGTTAGGCAAAACCGAGTTCTGGTATATCCTCTCCGCGGAACCTGGTGCGACTATTGTTCATGGTTTCAAGCAACCTACCACCTCTGCTGATGTCCAACGTGCCATTGCACAGGCAACACTCGAGGAGCTTCTCCACGAAGAAGAGGTTGCAGCCGGTGATGTAATCTTTGTCCCTGCCGGCACAGTGCATGCTATAGGCAGCGGTATCATGCTCTATGAGCTACAAGAATACTCAGATATCACGTATCGTATGTACGACTACGGACGTCTCACAGCTGCTGGCACTCCCCGCGAACTACATGTACAACGATCACTTGATGTCTCACATTACCGCGTTTCTCGCAATGTTAAGGCCAGACCTGTTCAATTGCCAGGGGGAGAAAACTTTACAGAGCGCTGCCTTGTGGCCTGCCGTTATTTTGTCTCACGTGAGATTATTTTAGGCCAAAACATAGATCATCCTGGCTATATGAAAGGTCAAACTACGAGAAGTTGCCTCATCCTATCTTCGTTAGGAGCCGAGCTACAGGTGCATTACGGTGACAATTTTGCATATGCTGAAAAGCTCACACCTGGTCAGACAATGATATTACCTGCTGCTCTAGGCGCCTATCGCCTCGAAGGTAGTGGCAGGCTGGTGTTTTCGTATGTTCCCACACCGGGTGATGAAGCCTGGCGGTTATGGGAAGCACAAAATAGGAGAGGGGATTAGCAAACGCAGCTGGTTATCATTCTCGCCTACGTTTCTTACGCTCCTCTTCCAGGTCTGTCACAGAACCCTCGACGACCTTACTATCATCTACATCTGACCGTTCAAAAGAGTTAAAAGAGCGGCGCATGGTAAAACCTTGCTGCATGCGGTTGACATCTGCAACTGTTTGTGAAAAACGCCTGGTAACATTGAAAATAAATAAGGTTCCAACCAGCCCGAGCCAGACTCCTAAGCCTACAAGCAGCGTGACAACTCCTCCGATGATACCGTTGACCAGACTTTCGTAGATGACTCCTGCCAGGATAAGAAGCCAGAAAAAACGCGCAAGGACCTGCAAGGACCAATGGATGAACCAGAATACGGCCTTAACAGGATCAGCGGGCATTTCCCAGGCGGGTATCACATTACGGCTACGTTTCATGTTACTCATTGCAGCGTATCCCTCTCGCTAAGTTGCCAGCTTTGAGCTAAGCATATTGTAGCAGTAAAGACACATCTATGCTAGTAGGTCAATTTACTGTGATATGCTTTTGGCCACTCCTCAGATCACCTCCTGGCTTAAATCCTCAGCGCCTGTGGTCCCACTCCCCAACGTTTTTGTGAGAGGAGAAGCTTTTTGTTGGTCCTACGCCAGTGAAGTTGTTATACTATCCTGTCCATTCGTTGTCCTCAGCACTATATGTTGAGAATCTGTCGTAAGATCGGTCTGAAAGTGGAGGGCACCAAGCGACGGATGGAAGGGAGTTGTTGTGTATATTTGTCCCTTAAGTGTCACCCGGGTAAATGGTGCGGGAGGATTGGATAGTTCAAATGCTACATAGAGTTGATCCCCTGCTCGCGTGGAGGTAAAAGTACAGAGACTCCTTTGAGTGACAAGCATTCCATTATCAGGGAGTGCCATCATTGCATAGTTGTAAGTTATGCGACTACCTGGAGGCAATGAACGCAGTAGTTCCCAACGTGTAACCAGCCAGGGCGATTTATCCCGGTTCGATTGATATCGCTGCAGATTAAGTAACTGCAAAGCGCCAGAAAACGTTGAGGAAGCAGCAACAGTCCTTGGCGCAAGACTGGATGACACAATATACAACTGGAATGGTGGCGCGCCCAGACGCGTCGGTCGATCAATCAGTTGTGCAGAAGCGTACTGATGCAAAAGAGATAGCGTCAATTGGGCATATGGGCTGACAAGAAGCACAGCCGGACCATCAGCAACGGCAGGCAAAACCAGGCAGCGACTATCGTCAAAGAGCGTTGTTGGAGTTTGCATCTGCTGAGCAAGATAGCTGATGGCTGTTTGTGTATAGATATCAGTAGTGACATAGATCCTATTCAAGTGACGTTGTTGGGCAAGCTGGTCTGCTTCTGTCAGGGCGCGTTGGAGCGATCCAAGATCATTATATGTTTTACCATGAAGGTTGGCACCATCCGTGGCATCGATCACGGCCGCAGTAGACGTCGTAATTTGAGCGATAATAGTCAAGGCAGCTATAGTGTATAGCGCATAATGGAGACCACGCCAATACCATGCATGCCGACGCGTCCAGCTGATCAAACGGTCAAAAAACAAGCCCATGAGGATAAAAGGGCCAGGCATAAGAATCAGGAGATAGTAGGGAAAAAGAACGACAGTATGGCGTAAGAGAAATAAGAGTGGTACGATCTGCCAGATACATAGAAGCGTTAAGCCGCATCTGTAAGGATCTGCACGAAAAAGTCCTCCTGCTGTTACTAAACCTCCAGCAACCAGCAACCAGAGTATATAGCGGAGCCTGGAGAGAATGGGGGCAAACAGGCGCAAGCTTGATGCAGGATTTGCGGGTATTTGATAATAAGAGCTAAAGCCGTTAGGGCTGAGAAAGAATCTATAGAAGTAGATGACAAGGTTATCAACATGAGCATGTAATTTAGCTACATTTAGAACGATTGGCACATCTGAAAATTGTGATGAGAACTCCCATATAATATATGGTGAGAAGATGACGAGTAAAGCAACAAGAGCAAAGGCAAGGTCACGCCAGCGAATCGTGCCAGGTGCAAGTAGCATGGCAACTAACAGCGGAATGGCAAGCAGAGTGGAGGTTTCATGGAGTTGATAGCAAATGCCCAGGAGCAATACAGCCGGTAAAACCCAGCCTTTGCGCCGCTCTACGACGCCATAGAAGAGGGCAAACATGAACAGAACGATCAATGGTGCCAGCATGTTTTGTTGCCACAGGAAGCGTGAGTAGTTGAGGGGTTTGGCAGCGGCAGCATAGAGAAGAGCGGCGCATATTCCCGCAAAACGTCCATAGTAACGGCGCGTGAAAAAATAGGTGAGCAGCACCGCGATAGTATTGAGTAAGCCCACCATGACAACAGCCCATAAGGGATTGGCGCTCAAAGCAGCAGGAAGCATCAAGAGATCAATAACCGCGGGTGGGTTCTCAATGCCAATGGAGGCGCGAATACCAACAATAGGCACGAGTCCAAAATGGACAGCCTCACGTGCCAGGCCAAAAATCGCCGCCTGATCACCATCAAACTCAGAGGTATCGAGATAATAGAAACGTAAAAAGCCTGCTACCAGGGCAATGACATAAATTTCCCAGCAGTAAAGCCAGGGCAATATGTCCTGCATACCAGGACGTTTTGACAATTTGTCAGAGGAACCTGACTGTGAAGGCTTTTTTTTGGGGATGGCGAGGCTCATGCCAGTAAAACCTTCCGCACTGCATCGATGGTCGCCTCAACCATCGTCCCATCATTGCCTTGAGGAATACCCGTTATGCTATCCTTCAGCAGGTTACCTGTGAGGATACCCACTACGCGTTCATCGCGTTTGATTACACCCCGTCCCACCAGCTTACGTATACCAGCAAGGGTTGCCGCGGAAGCAGGCTCGCAGCCAATACCGGCACAATCGATGACCCTTTTCGCTGCCAATATTTCTTCATCGGTTACTTCTTCAACAATACCATCGCTCTCTTCAATTACACGACGAGCGCGTGTATAGCTAACAGGGTTGCCAATTTTGATAGCTGAAGCCACAGTATGAGCTTGAACGTGTTCCCTTCTGGCAAAACCCTGTTTGAAGCTGCGGTAAAAGGGATTTGCACCTTCAGCTTGAATTGAAGCAAAGCGCGGTATATGGCTGATTAACGAGAGTTCATACGCCTGGCGAAAGGCTTTGCCGATCGCCGAAGTATTACCAAGATTACCGGCTGGCAGCACCAGCCAATCAGGAGGCTGCCAGTCAAGCTGTTGCAAGATCTCAAAGCCAATGGCTTTTTGTCCTTCAACACGGAAAGGATTCAGGGAGTTGAGCAAATAGATATCAAGTTCAGCGCAGACTTGTTCGACCAGTTGCATAGCGGCGTCAAAGTCGCCATCTATCTGGATGGTTGTCGCACCATAAGCCAGCGTTTGTGCCAACTTGCCACCAGCAACATTGCCTGCTGGCAAAAAGACAATACCGCGCATACCTGCCTGTGCAGCATACGAGGCAAGCGATGCGGATGTGTTTCCAGTTGAGGCACAGGCTACGGCCTGTGCGCCTAGCAAACGGGCCATGGTTACGCCTACAGTCATACCACGATCTTTGAAGCTACCCGTGGGATTTTCACCCTCATGCTTTAAAAAGAGTCGCTCCAGTCCAGCGTAAATACCAATCTGCCGGTGACCAACACGACTTGGACCACAGTTTTCCATCCCCACTGGGTAGAGCGTTGTATTGCCTTCGGGCCGACTAACGATGTATTGTTCAGGAGCCGGTAGGATTAGTTCACGATAGCGCCAGACACCACTATGGTCCAGCAAAAGTTTATCCGCGCTAGTAGACCAGATAGGAGGAATAGAGGCTCGCTCGTCAAAAATTTGACGCAACTTTGCCCCAGCAGGAGGTACCTGATCGCTATCAGTTTCAAAGTTCAAGTACTCATTAAGTGAAGGAGTTGTCTGGCTCTGGCTGCGAGGGCGGCTAAACTTCGTCTCTACGTCGAGGACACCGCCACAATCACAACGATAGCGCGGAGAAGCGCCAACCTCTATACCTGGATAGAGGGCGGCGCATTCGACACATCGCAATGAAACTGTACTTAAGGCCTCAACAGCCTCCGCGGCCTGGGCATTATTGGTTAAGTGGGAGTTCTTCACTTGACCTGGCTGGTGGCCAGTAGAATTGGTCTTCATTACGGGCAGTTGCTTCCTTTCTCATGCGGCTCCGAGATGTATTGAGTATTCGTGCTCCATGCTGATCTGCACGTAAAATGGCTCCCGTTCCTTCAACGCCTGCCGCACGAGCAGTTTTCTGCATAGCTTGCAACACCTCTCTAAAACGAGAGCTGGCGAGAGCAATTAATGATGAGCCACCACCAGAAAGACTAGCTCCGTGTGCTCCGGCAGCAATTGCCGCATTGATAATATCAGGCATAGCCGGGAAAAGCGCCTGACGATATGGCTGGTGCAAGCGATCCTGCATAGCCTCGCCAATTAACTCATACCGCCCGGTCTGTAGCGCGGTCAGGAGTAATGCCACCCGCCCAGTATTAAAGGTCACATCGGCTTTTGAATAGCTAGCGGGCAATAACTTTCTTCCAGCTACCGTATCCATCGGAAATGATGGTGTGAAAATGATTGCCTTAAGCGCATCCGGAAACGGTGTTTTCACCGCGCGGATCTTTCCATCTACGTTGGTCGTTGCGACCAGGCCGCCTAATAAAGCAGGAGCCACGTTATCGGGATGATTGCCTGCTTCGGCCTCCACTGCTAGTTCTAATAGTTCTTCTTTGCTTGCAGCCCTGTCTTGCAAGCGCAAGAATTCATTCGCAACGACCAGTCCACCTACTACTGCGGTAGCACTGCTTCCGAGACCACAGCCAGGTGGGATGTGGATAATCATACGAATGCGCACAGCAGGCAGTTTCACCTGTTGTCGCTCAAATAGCAAAGCGAAAGAGCGAAAAAATAGGTTATCCGCTCCTGTAGAAAGGCCTGTGCCTAATGTACCTTGCACCTCAATACTTGGAAGATGCGGATCACCGCCGCTTTCTTCCACCTGAAAACGATTATAGAGTTGTAGAGCCAATCCCAGACTATCAAAACCTGGTCCCAGGTTAGCCGAGGTGGCTGGCGTTAAAACCGTGACTGAGGCAGGAAATACCAGTGCCATCGCCAGTACCCTGCCTTTCTGATGAAACACGCATAAATTATTCCTTTGTAGACAAGACTATTTTATCATGAATAACAACAATTGTAACTGCGTAAGTACGAAAGTCACACTTAGTAATCAGCCAGGACGGCACCTGTATTCGCCGAAGTGACCATTGCGGCATAGCGACGCAGCCATGAGCTCTTCACACGCTCACGGGAGTAAGAAACCGTCTTGAGGCGCTGCTGGATTTGTTCGGGAGTCAGGTCTACATCGAGGCGACACTCGAACAGATCGATGTTGATCATATCTCCATCAAGCAGGGCTGCAATAGGACCACCAGCAGCCGCCTCAGGAGAAACGTGACCAATGCATGCTCCACGGGTACCGCCAGAGAAACGACCATCGGTGATAAGTGCCACTTTCTCGCCCAGGCCCATACCCATAATGTTCGCAGTGGGTGCAAGCATCTCTTGCATACCTGGACCTCCGCGTGGCCCCTCATAGCGAATTACCACGACATCTCCAGCCTGGACCTGACCATTCAAGATGCCCGCACAGGCTTCTTCCTGAGAGTTGAAGATTCGTGCCGGGCCGCAGTGACGCTTCATCGTGGGCGCTACAGCTGCTACTTTGACTATAGCTCCATCAGGCGCAAGATTACCAAAGAGGACTGCTAATCCGCCCCGCTCACTATGTGGATTGTCCAGGGGATGGATAACTTCAGGATCTTCGATCTGAGCATCGGCAATATTCTCACCCAGTGTCTTCAGGGTGACGGTAGGTCGATCCAGGTTCAGCGCTCCTGGTTTCTGCGCAAGTTCGTGTAAAATTGCGCTGATTCCTCCGGCGCGGTTCACGTCTTCCATATGCCACTGACCAGAAGGGCTGACTTTGCAGATATGTGGGGTGCGAGCCGCGACCTGGTTGATACGTTCCAACGAATACTCTATACCGGCTTCACGGGCCAGGGCCAGGGTATGTAAAACTGTATTTGTTGAGCCACCCATGGCCATATCAAGGGCAAAAGCGTTATCAATGCTCTCAACATTGACGATCTTGCGCGGTGTCAAATTTGCTTCAATCAAACGCATGATCATATGGCCCGCTTTCCGTGCCAGTTCTTTACGTTCCTCGCTTATCGCAAGATATGATCCATTGCCTGGCAAGGCCAGACCAAGGGCCTCCATCAGGCAGTTCATAGAGTTGGCAGTAAACATCCCGGAACACGAGCCGCACGTTGGGCAAGCCTGCTGTTCCAGTTCCAATAATTCCTGGTCATTGATCTTACCTGCCTGATATGCTCCCACGCCTTCAAAGATGCTAATAAGGTCAACAGAACGCCCATCAGCCAACTTACCCGCAGCCATTGGTCCGCCGCTAACAAAAATAGTGGGAATATCGATGCGCATGGCAGCCATAAGCATGCCAGGCACGATCTTATCACAGTTGGGTATACAGACCATACCATCAAATCGATGAGCCTCAACCATCGTCTCAACGCAGTCCGCGATCAATTCTCGGCTGGGCAACGAGTATTTCATGCCAATATGTCCCATAGCAATACCATCATCAACCCCAATGGTATTAAATTCAAATGGGACGCCTCCTGCTGCACGAATGGCCTCTTTGACAAATTTACCAAAAGCTTGCAGGTGTACATGTCCTGGCACAACATCGACATACGAGTTGCAGACGGCAATAAACGGTTTTTGAAAATCGTTTTCACCAACTACACCGGTCGCGCGCAGCAATCCCCGGTGTGGAGCTCGCTCAAAACCGAGCTTGATCTGATCTGAACGCATATTTATTCCTTCTGGATTTGCTCCTACTAATTCTCATAAACTGGTGTTACCCAGTCACGATACCGCTCATCCTCACCCCGGCAAGCTTTGAGATAGCTCGCTTGCAGTTGCATGGTGAATGCTCCAGGGCGTCCTGTTCCCACCGGCCGATTGTCTACGCTCGCGACCGGTGAAACCTGCACGCCAGTTCCACACAAGAACATCTCATCAGCGGCATAAAGTTCTGTGCGATCAATGCGCCGCTCTTCCACCGTCATACCAAACTCTTTACCGACCATCTCAATCAAACAGTTGCGCGTGATACCCTCAAGAATATCATCAGAGATGGCAGGCGTAATAAGTTTACCCTTGCGGAGGATAAAAAGATTGCATGAGCTGCCCTCAGAAACGAAGCCGTCGTGGGTGAGCAAAATAGCTTCATCAAAGCCCGCGGCAGTGGCATCATCTACAGCAAGAGAGCTATTGATGTATGCTCCCGAAACCTTGGCACGGATAGGCATAGCGTTACTGTTGGCGCGCCGCCAGGATGAGGTACAGACCCTCAAGCCAGCATCGATGTCAACATAGTTGCCCATGGCAAATGTATAGATAGTGACGGCGTCTTCGAGCGAATTCAATGTGAGTTTGATTGTGCGTGCTGCTTTATATGTCAATGGGCGCACGTAGACATCCGAACGATAGCCATGCTTACGCACGAGTTCAACCGTGATCTGGCAGAGATCATCAACGCTTTCGCGCGGATGCATGCGCAGAGTATTCCAG
>WNFI01678828.1_pt1 | contig 10191 bp, 4 predicted proteins | sample 5400471 | NCBI WGS metagenome assembly WNFI01 (sample SAMN13153348, study PRJNA577476) | soil metagenome | isolation source: 100 cm saprolite on Douglas fir-dominated hillslope | place: USA:California | collected 2013-09-17 | reverse complement strand
TGTTTAAATACTTAACATCTCAAAATTTAGTTAACCTTACTTTCTCAGAGGAAAGGGATACTAATTTTATAGACTGGAACACTTCTAAATTCTCTTTAAACTATGTAAGTAATTTCATTACTGGATATAAATTATCAGGTAAAGGTGTAGTTAAGTTTCAACCTACTTATGTTTACGTTTACTCTAATAACGGAACAAATACTTCCTATCAGATTCAAGGTCTATGGGACTATGCTATAAGTAGAGACTCCCATAGATGGGGTGTACCTCAGACGATTAATAATTTTCTCAATACTCTTAACTTTAGTAAGTTATTTCGAAAGCATAAAATAAGAGGTAAAGGATTAGTTCTTCAATTTCAAATTCTATCCGTAGATGGTAAACCATTTGATATAATGGGTTGGACTGTTATGGATGACACACAGGAAAGAATGTAATGTTAACGACAGCATTTGGTCTAGCAGGTTTAGGTACAGAGTTAGCCGGTGGTCTAATGACCATGGGTGCTCAGAAAGAAGAACACGCAGCATCCGTAGGTATAACTCAATTAGAAATGCAAGCTGATCAACAGCGTAGAAGCGCTATGGAATTAAGTGCCCAGCGGTCTTCTCTAGAGGTTACACGTAATGCTCAGAGAGCTAGATCTCTTGGTACGGAAAATGCTGTAGCTGGTGGTTCTCAATTAGGTTCTGGTCTACAAGGTGGACTATCTCAGATACAAGGACAAGCTACGACTAATCAATTAGGTATCAGTCAGAATCTTCAGATTGGTAGAAATATATTTGATATTAATGCTAGCATCGGTGCAGCTAGAATTGCTGAATCTAATGCTAAATCTAAGGAAGCTGAAGGTATGGGTATTATGAGTTTAGGTAAAGGTATTATGGGATTAGGCAATCTTCCTTTGTTTGGTGGCGGTAAATAATGGCTGGTGAAGCCCAACTCATTTCTATAAGTCAACCTGAAGAAGAACAGCAAGCTCCTTTAATCAATTTACAGACTGAGGAGAATCCTCCTGTTCCTGAGAATGTAGCTACTAAAAGATCTTCTAAAGCTACGTTTGGGTTAACTCAAAAGATACCTGATAAGACTTACGATGACTATTATCGTTCTATAGCCAATGGACAAGAACCCCAGATTAGAAAGAATGTCTCTACTACCTTAGATTATCAACGTGCCATAGATCGATATAAACGTATCCAGGACTTCGCTACGGCTAAAGGAGATGCTTTAACTCCAGAAGATTTAGATAACTTACAGAACTTTATTAATGTCCCTCCTGCTGATCCCCGCTCTGTGTTTGAAGATAATTACTCTAAGCGTTATATGGATACTCTTCGTTCTGCTCCTGGGTTTCCTGGTTCTTGGTATGATGACGTAGCTACCCAGTATCCTCAATTAGTTCAATCTACTGAGAATGTAGGTTCAGAGCTTATGCAGAAGATGGAGTATGCTAGAACCAACAGAGAGAATGCTGAAGTTAAATCTAAAGCTCAATCTTACTTTGGAGATGTAATAGATAGAGCTAAAGAAATGATTCCTGGTTATGTAGAGTATAATCAGAGAATGTCTACTCCTAGTGGAGAATCTATGTTTCAAGGATTACTAGGAACTCAATTAAATGAACTAGCTAAAGAAGGTTTAAGACTACCTCCTGTACAATTCAAGAACTGGTTTGATTCTAACTTCAATCGTCTTTTAGATAAAGATCCTCAGATGGCTGTGACATTTGCTCATGCTGTCGAAGGTCAATCTATGTCTGATACTACGTTTAATAATATATTTACCTTAGGTGATATAACTGGTATCTATGGTACTACTAAAGGAACTATTAAAGTTATTCGAGGTTTAGCTACTAAAGAGTTAGATCGTAGAGAGATACAAGATATTACTAAACAGATGGCTCAGTCTTCTATAGGAGCACAGAAGGCTCCTGTTCAAGTAGTAGCTCACGCTGCTGCAGGAGATCTAGGAGAAGCTGCTGTACAGCAGTCTACAGCTAATGCTATGAGTGTTGCAGCAGGTACTGCTAATTTAGAAGAGATGGCTCTCAATAAACGGATGTCTTTTCTTAAAGCTCAACAAGATAATATGAGAGCTACCTTTGGTAACTACGGACAAGAAGTAGTCAATCGTATTATCCTGGTCTACGTAATTCAATTATAGATATGAATTCCTTCGTACATTTAGAAGGATTGACAGATGTAGGTGGTGCTAGACATATCGCAGTTAGTTTAGGTAAAGCTGCTGAAGGATTAGAAGTACGTCGCCCAACTCCAGGCAAAGCTGTATGGTCTAATAAAGATGTTGATATTCCTATTGAAGTATTAGATGAAGCTCCACACAAAGGTCCTGATGGTAGATATTATCAGAAAGTTACTCATGATGGTAAAGAAAGCTATGTTCCTGTAGATGAGATAACCGGAGTAGCAATGCATGATGTTGTTATTTCTGTAGGACGACATACTGCAGAATACTTCGGTTCAGAAGAAGAAGCTAGAGGAGTAGCTAAACTCTATGGTCTGGTCGATCCTGTAATTAAAAATAGAGGGACAGGCTATACTATTGAGTTAACTAAACCTTTAAATGAGACATCCAAAGTATCTAGAGATTTCTTATTATCTACTACTACATCTAAATCTCCTGATAGTTATGTTAATGCTTTCTTAGGATTTCTAAGAACTCCAGATGAAACTTTATCTTTAGAACATAGACTTAATCGTAAGATAGCTGCCTACGGTGGATCTAATTTACTTAAAGTAGCTAAAGAAGAGATGAAGTCTATTAGAGCTCTTACTAGATGGGCTTTACCTGGTACTCCTAAACGTGAGAGATATGATCAGTGGGCTAAAGCTGTTAATGAATCTAGGTATACATATGATCCTATGACTCAACAGAGAGGATATTCTTTCATGTCTCCTGCTGAATTAGGAGGATATTATCAAACTACATTCGGTAGACCTCCTTCTTTAGGAGAGATGCAAGCTTACTTTACATTCTTCCGTATGACGGAGATGGACGCTATTTTACGTGATATGGGCATCTATAGAAACATGTCTCGTTTAGGTACAGAACATTGGCAGTTCTCTGCTCTAGGACACTATGGAGAAGAACTTAAATCAGGATTTGTACCAGCTATTAAACAGAGTGTATTTCCTATTGGTCAAGATCCTATTCTAGTATTAGGAGATTCTCAAGGTACACATAAGGTTGGGTCTATGGGAGGTAAAAGATTTGGTACTAAGTTTGAGAAAGAGATCAGAGATGATATTCAAGCAGGTACTAGACAAGTCTATAGAATATATGATCCCGAGACTCGACCTTTACAGAAATTCTTAGATGGTGATAATTCTCGTATCAGATACGTAGTTACCTCAAATACAAGAGGAGCTGAAAATAAACCTCTACCCTACTCTAACTTATCCAGACGTGGTGGAGGTCATTTTGATTATGATTATGATTTTTATATTAAACAGGGTAGAGTAGGTTGGGATAATGCTTATAAGAAGCATGTCTATGAAGGTGATAATACCATCATGGCTGCTCTTAGTCGTGAACAAGGTAGCCAAGTAGCTCAAGCATTAGATGAAGTACGTATAGCTATCCTTAATAAAGATGAGACAGCAGCTAAAGCTGTAGCTCAAACTAAAATACCAGCCATTCCCTTTAAGGAAATAAAGAGCTGGTTTAATGCTAAACGTTCACCGACTGGTGAACTGATTCCTCCTCGTCTTAACAGACGAGAACCTATTATGGTAATTCCTAAAGGAAGTACTGTAATAGACCAAGATCCTGGTATTCAAAGTAGAGCATATTATGGTTCAACTCCTACAGGTAATCCTAGATTTAAAGATGGAACTAGAGAAGGTTCCGATGCCAGACAGTATCAAGTTAAATATACTCAAGAGAGAGATGCCTATGATCTATATGCTGTCAGAGATACAGGAACTGTCCGTAATCCTATATGGCAATATGAACCAGCAGAATTAGTCGATCCTATTACTACTCTTAATAGAGGTATTAAAGATATAGTCAGTTCTACATTTATGGATGACTATAAGATCTATGCTGTAGAACATTGGCTTAAAGAAGCTTCAGATCTTCTTAAAATGGATAAGGAAGATTCATGGAAGTCTTCTCCATTCTGGGCTTTCCATCATATGGAATTCAAGAATGATGCTATGAAGAATAATCCTCTTAAGGTAAGACAGTTAGAAGATACTAGATTTAAAATTAAACAATTCCTAGGTACTCCATCTAATTTCCAGAATATGTTAGAACAGTTATCTCAGAACATAGCTGATAGTATGTACATTAAGTTTGGTCCTGGAGGTAATCAGTTAACTAAAGGTATAATCTTAGCTCCATCTTGGGCAGTAGCTAATCTGACTAAGCCTATAGATTTCTTAAACTATGCTACTTATCACGCTGTTATAGGTTTATTCTCTCCTGCTCAGATATTAGTTCAATCTATGAACTATGTGACTATGGCTGGTATAGCTGGCTGGGGTAAAGCAGGACAAGGAATGGTTGGAGCTCTGTTACATCAATATGGAAGACTTAATTCTAATCCTGAGATTCTAAGTGCTCTGGGTAGAATAGCTGAGAAGTTTGGATTCAGACCTGGTGAATGGGAAGAAGCCAGAGAATTCGGCAATAACACAGGAATGTTCAATGTCGGTTCTTCTCATATCTTATATGATAATCATTACGCTCCTAAGTTAATATCCAATGGTGTTAATAACGTCTTAGATTTAGGTACTATGTTCTTTAGAGGAGCTGAACAACATTCTAGATTTGGAGCTTATTATATAGCTCATAAAGAGTGGCGAGATCTTCACCCTACTGGACGTATTACAAATGCGGATAGGGCAGCCATCCTGGACAGAGCTGACTTACTATCGGGTAATATGTCCAGAGCTTCTAAGTCCAGAATACAATATGGCATAGGATCATTTCCTACTCAGTTCTTAGGTTATCAATTAAGACTAGCAGAACTCTTCGGAGGTAAACGTCTAGCTGGAACTACTTCAGAACGTGTTGTCAATAGAGCTAGACTACTAGGAACATTTGCTGTTGCATTTGGTCTACCTACTGCTACAGGTATTGTAGGTCTTCCTATTGATCAGTGGTTCAGAAAAGCAGCTATAGAGAATGGTTATGTAGTCGGAGATAAATGGTATCAGACTGCCATCATGGAAGGATTGCCTGCATTCTTTGGTCAGATGGCCACTGGTAACGTTTATGATGTAGGACAGAGATACGGCACTCCTGGTCCAGATGTCATCAGAGACGTTCTAGTAGGCGATAAAGGTTGGTGGAATATTGTAGGAGGTGCATCATTCTCTACGTTAGCTAGTGCTTTTCAATTAAGTGATGGTTTAATGGCTGCTATGGTATCCTTCTTAAGACAAGATAACGAAGCATTTCCTCTTACAGCTAATAACTTTGTAGATCCTTTTAGGACTATATCTACTTTCAGTAATGCATGGAAAGTAAGGTATGCTTTAAATACTGGTAGATGGATGTCGCGTAATGAAACTTACATGGATAATACATCTCCTGCCAATGCTATCTTTATGGGTATGTCTGGATTACAATCTCAAGGAGCAGCTGATGTAAATAAGGTTACTTGGTCTCTTAAAGATCGTAAAGCTCAAGAAGACTACGGTAAGAAAGAGTTTGTTAAGTACTTTCATAGGTTTCTTATTGATCAAGAACATAATCCTGAGTTAGCTAGAGAAGAGTTTAAACAAGCTAATGCTTCTTTAATAGGCCATGGCTTTCCAGAAGAGAAATATGCTGAAGCTTTATCAGAAGCTATACAAGGTAATGAAACATTAATACAAAGACTTAATTGGGATTTCTATATGAAGAATCTTCCCAACGCTCAGAAAGAAGGTAAGATGGACGCATATTCAAGATCAATTCAATTCTATCAAGGTAGAGGTCGTTAATGGCTCCCGTTAATCCAGCAGTCCCTCAGACTCCAGATCCTTTCTATCTTCATCTATCTAGACCTGCTCAAGAACCTACTCCAGATAAATCTAAAGGAGAAGCTTTTAAGTTATTAGGTGAAGGTATCGAGGGTGCAGGTAAGGTAACTGATACAGGAATTAAAGAAGCTATTCTTAGACCTGAATTAGAGAAGATGCAGAATGTTGATGAAGAGAATATTTCTACTTTAGAATCAGATAAGAATGCTGTTACAGATGCTAAATCTTATGGACAAGCAGATCAGAATACTGATGTCTTAACCACACAAGGTACTGCTTCAGTTCCTTCTTCTGTTAGTCAAGGTATTAAATCAGTACAGACTCATCAAGAAGCTAGAGATAATGGTAAGATTACAGAGACTCAAACGTTAGGTAAGCAATACCAAATTCTTAAAGATCTTAGACAACAGTGGCCTCAATATAGAGATTATATTGATACCGAATCTAAACGTATTACAGGTAAGGATATAGCTAATAACTATAGAAACTCACTCATAGCTGATCTTAATGCTAGTCAGACTGCTAAACAGAAAGAATTAGAAGAAGTAGATGCACAGTTTAGAAAGTTAGAAGATGAAGGAATTGGAGGAGTAGCTTTAGCTACTTATCATAATCAATTCAGATCTGGTGTTAGATCAATTCCAGAGGCTAGAGAATTCATAGCTCAGAATACTGCTTTCATGGGTACTCATAAACAGAGACAATATGCTTCTGAAGAAGAAGGTTATGGTATTGAGAGTGAGAAGAGAAATGCTCCTCCTATGATGGATGGTTTAATTAGTCAAGCATCCTATACTCATGCTAATTCTTTGTTCACTCCTAGGGATCAAGTAGATGAGATTTTGGGTAAATTAGGAAGAGGTGAGAATGTAGATCCTAAAGCTATTCTTAAAGCTACTGCAGAAATAGATGCTCAACATCAGGCTTATCGTACGGACATAATGAGAGATCTTAATAATCCTAAGTATGGAATTAATGGTAAATCTCTGGCTACTATACTAGGACCAGATGAGACTAATCGTAGAATAGAAGCAGGAGCAGAATACTTTAATGTACGTAGGAAACGTCTTGTTGAAGGTGACTACGCAGGTGTTCATAATTTAGATAGAACTATGAAAGCTACTCAAACTACAAATCAATTTAAGCTATTAAACAACAAAGACTTTGGACCTATGCTTCAGATGAACGAAGCCTTAGGTGCGACAGCTCCTCAGTTTGTGAAAGAACTAAATACTCAGTTCTCTAAAATGAAGTTAGATGGTGGTGGAGGTCTACAAACATTATTTGAAAAGACAGCTCTTGAATTATTCACAGGAAAACCTGAAGCTAAACCTTTAGCTCAGACTATAGATGATGTTGCCAGATCTACTGAAATTTCCGATAAATCTAAAGGTAAGTTCTCACATCAAATGATTGATATGGTCGAGAAGTTAGCTGATCCTAAGACTCCAGATACCGAAGCAGCAAATATTGCTAATAAAGTTTATGACTCTAGAAACTTAGGTATAGTCAGTAAGTTTGAAAAGAGTAACGGAGATAATCTTTCTATCTTTAGTAGATTAACAAATCCTGTTATGCTTCAAAAAGTATGGGCATTAAGTGGTAATAATCCTGGAAATTCTTTATGGCAGAAGGCTAAGAACTTCGCCGAACAATCCTTCGGTAAAGAAATCTTTGATGATAATCTAAGACAGTTAGTAGCTGAACAGAATATATTAATGAAACCTTCTCCATTCTCAGGAGGAGATACAACTAATCTAGCTAAGAGACGTAATTTCTCCATAGGTTGGAATACAGCTGAACATGAACTTGTAGTAGATGCTCCTAATGATCCTATGTTTGAAGGTGTTAGGAGGAATGTAAGAAGAATTAATGCTGGTCTATTTAATATTAAATCTATAGCTGAGACAGAAGGTTCAGATGTCAATACTTACTTACTTAATCGTCTGGAAGAGTTTGGTGTGCATACTGATCCTCTCGTTACAGGTATATATAACTCTATAGCTAAACAGAAAGAGCATGAAGAGAACTTCAGACGTATGACTAAAGAGAAATATCAGAAGAGAGAGAAAGATACAGGACAGTAATGGGTATCTCCTTTGGTGATGGCCGTTGGTATGATGAAGAACATCAATTTACTGCTGATAGTCATCAACAGCAACGTGAGCCATTACGTCTAACTATTACTCCTCATATGAATGCTGGTGAAGGAGAGTTTGATACTCCGTTAACTTCTGAAGAACAACAATCTTATAGTCAAAAATATAGTCCACAGGATAATTATGATTATGACATGCAAGGATTTCATAAATATAATCCTGATTTCCAACCAGGTCCTGGTCAACATTATCCAGATACATATAAGAAACCAAATCATCCTACCTTCTCCAATGAAAGTATATACTCAGGAGGTGAACATGAAGGTGGACAATGGCAACAGAATCCAGACAAGTCTTATCAATTTACCCCCGGTCGTACTAATCTAGAGAATCATAGTTCTCAAGAACTTCAAGAATATTTCAATAAAGTAGAACCAGGTAATAAACTTAATCTGCCTGAATCTAAGTTAGAAGAACCTAAAGATATCCATATCATTAGACATGGAACTACAAAAGATAATGAAGAAGATAAGATCCGTGGTACTCAAGATGATGTTAAGTTAAGCGATGAAGGTCGTAAACATGCCCTAGAAGCCGCTGAGGAGCTTCGTGGTAAAGGTATTGAGTCTTTGGTAACCTCACCCCTAGCTAGAGCAAAAGAGACATCCCAGATCATTGGTAAAGAGCTTGGAATACCTATCACAGTCAGTGATAAATTAAAGACTTGGAATGTAGGTAACTTTGAAGGTAAACCTTGTGAAGGTAATAACGATACATTACAGGACTATGCAGAGAATAAACCAGATGAGAAAGTACCTGGTGGTGAGTCTTATAATGAATTTAAAGATAGAGCGTTCGAAGGCATTAGAGAAGCTATATTAGCTAATAAAGATAAGAAGTTAGGTATAGTAACTCACCATATGGTCGAGAGTTCTTTAGAAGGTTGGGAGAAGACTGGACAAGATAATCCTAGTTTAGATCTATCTAAATTATTTAATGATACAGATAAACCAGGTTCTGTTCGTAAGATGACTATGCAACCTGATTCTTCTATTATGAAAGAATATAAACCTACCTTTAGAGATGTTTTAAGAGGATGGTTGAGAGGAACTAATCCATCTCCTCAAAGAGCTCAGATAGTCGATCAATTATTAGGACATACAGAAGCTGGAGAGCAATCAGACCTACATAATCTTAACATAGGTAGCCTAGTTAATATGCAACCTGAAGATATAGTAGGTACCAATGAAGGAATGTTTGTTGCTCCTTCTTTAGGTAAGAAGTTGTTTGCTCAAGGTCTTCTTAAGCAAGGTTTATCTCCTGATAAAGTTAAATCTATGACTGGAGTAGAACGTGGTGCAGAAGGTAAGCTTAGACAAGAGATAAGTGATTTACCTTCTCGTATGACATTTGAACATCCAGGCAGTTTTGGTCCTTATGATAAATATAAATTAAGTCAACTATTACATCATCCTGAATTATATAAAGTATATCCTGAACTTAAAGATGTTGATGTTGCTTATAATCATAATATGGGTCAATATACAGATGCTAGAATGAATGTTGATGCTAATACAATAGAGTTAGGGTCTAATCTTAGAGATCCTTTTGATATACATGATGCACTTTTGCATGAGATTCAACATTGGATTCAACATAAAGAAGGCTTTGCTTTTAATGTTCCCGCTGATGCTCCTGCTTCTTTTGTGAAAGCATATAAAGCTAATATGCGTAAAGTAAATGATCCTCTGACTGTAAAACAACGTATATATATGGAATTAGCTTCTGAGGTAGAAGCTAGAAATGTTCAGAGAAGAGCAGGTATGACTGACGAACAAAGACGTGCATCTCTTGCTACATTTACTGAAGATCAGCCTAGATTGCGTCAACTTATCTTTGATGAACAAGGTAATAGAATAACTGCTTCTCCTTCTAGTGAAGTGATTCCATTCCGTAGAGCAGCTAATGATAATGAACCTGGTGTATTTGATTCAGCTGGTAATTTGGAATCAGGTTTTGATATAGATAAAGCTTGGAAACAATTTGGAGAATCTCAGAAAGAAACTGTTAAAAAAGATAAGTTTAAAGTAATAGAA
>WNFI01668271.1_pt1 | contig 10191 bp, 13 predicted proteins | sample 5400471 | NCBI WGS metagenome assembly WNFI01 (sample SAMN13153348, study PRJNA577476) | soil metagenome | isolation source: 100 cm saprolite on Douglas fir-dominated hillslope | place: USA:California | collected 2013-09-17 | reverse complement strand
CACTTACGATTCTTCAACTGTTAGTTTTAATTCTTCACCTGTGAACGTTGATAAACTAACGATTATTCGTGAAGCTTCACGCATCATCGTTGAAGCGTCAGGAACGAACAGTAGAACGGCTGACAAACCCTCCAACTCCGCTTGGAGGTAACCTCTACCTGGGGGTTAGAGTCGCATTGCCCTCGCCCGACCTGGTAGGATAGGGCTATGCAGGCCACCTCCATCATGCAGCGCACGTTTACGGCCCGCTGCATTGCCGGGAGAATTACCCCGGCCACGATCGTTTATAAGAAACGATCGCGAAATGAGGATATTTCATGGCCACCAAAGATAGTCGTCGGCCTGCAACAATCTCGCTTTCGTACGCGAATCGTGACGCGCTAAAGCGTATCACGTCAATAATCGGCTTTCTTAACGGCAAGCCTCTCACGTACGGCCAGGCAATCGCCGAAGCCGAACGTATCGTGCGTGTCATGTTTGACGATCCTGAACTACGGCAACGCATCGCGCCACCGCCCAAGCCGGGCCACGTCTGCATTTACGAATCAGCGACAGAACTGGTTTCATCAGGCGCGTCATGCGACGCGTAGCCCGTGCCGCGTTCACTGTAGCCGCGTGCGTCACGCTAGCTGGTTGCGGCCTCGCCAGCTACAGCGATCCCGCCAGCCAGGCCGCGCCAGCGATCGGCGCAACATGCGATGTTGCTGACAGCGGCTACGTCCTGACGTTCACCAATACGAGCGATCAGCCAGTCCAAGTGACTGGCTTTTCTGTCGTCTTCACTAGTGGCGGGCAGGAAACCGGCAGCGACACCGAACCGGGTAACGGCGTAATAAGCGACCCTGACACGAACGGGCCAACTGCGACCATCGACATGAATGACTGGCTAGCCGCCGGTAATTCGTTCACCTATCAGGTCCAGCTATCCAGCATGCCGCCCGTAGATTCGTGCGAGCTGGCTAGCTGGAGTTACCAATAACACAACGCGCGGAGGTTACCGCCATGTCAATCGACCATACGTAAACCACGAAATCCGGCCCCTTAGCTTTGGCGAGCTAGGGCCGGACCGTGGGCTTCATCTGGGAAGGATATCAGCTAATGCCTATTCTACCTGGTCATAGGGCCAACCGCAAAGCACTTCCAGCCCATGCGGACGATCTTGACCTGCCTGCGACTGCTGGCCTCGCTGGCTGGCATGGCTGGTCCGGTCGGTCGGGTATCCACCTGGTTCGCGCGACCTCGGGCAACGGTCGGCCCTATCTCGCCATTCTCATACCCGAACCGCTAGACGGCGTTGAGCTGGCGATGGTTCGCCGGTTCACACATGACATGGGCGCACAGTTCATCAATTCTGAGCCAAAGAACCACCATCATCCGAAGCAGGAATAGTACGCGTGATCGGCCAAGGTGGGCAAGTGTACGATCTCAAAAATGTCACTGGCCCGGCTGTTTCAATGCTCTACTCAATAAAGCAATACCTGAGAACTGGCGATCAGAAGTACGCCAGATATATTGCAGCCTACAAAGGTCAGTACGTTTACGGCATAGTTGTCAACGGCCCGGATGCTGGTAAGCGAAAGAAAATCAGGCTTGAAGGCGACCTAGACATTATCAGCGTTCAAGGCCAGCGATATGGCTTCAACCGCGACGATATGCGTTACGAGAAGGTATGAACCCACAACCAGCGCCGCAGACACGCATTCTTCCAGTTCACACACGCGTTCATTCTGACGTACCGGGGAAGCGCGCAAAGAACCCTAGAAAGAATAGGCAAGTCTGCACACGTGTTTTCATTCCCGATGTTGAAACGACAACAGACCATGCGCAACGTGGACTCATGGCGGCCGGTGGCTTGTACCAGGAGCAATGGAATCCGGGCACGCGCGCACTCACCCTAAGGCTCATACATAGGGTTGCCTGCTACTGGCCGGACTTGCCCAAGATTCGCCCGTGGTTGTTTAAGACACTCAGCGAGTATTGCCGTACCCATAACATCGAGCTAATAACTTCTAGTGAGTTTGTCGACCGCTACATTTACCGTCTTGGATACGATCACGTCTTTGAGGATTACCAGGACGGGCATAGGCAAAAATCGCTCGTTCAGCCGACCGGGACGAAGAGGAAGCCAATATGACTGGAATCCCCCCGCCATCCTTGACATTCTCGATTTGGGTCGCGCGCTAACCGGGAAGCATCATAGCCTGCTGAGTCTTGGCAAAACACTGGGCTGTGAGGTTACGAAGTACAAAGAACGTGAGGTTCACGATCCTGAGGTCAAATATCGCGGACCTGATCTACTCGCATATCTTCAGCATTACGTAGAGTACATGTTCAACGATGTTGACGCAGCCGCCGCATGTTATGAAGTTCTCATGACCCGGTTTCTTCGTCATCCAGTCAATATGCCCCCTGAGTCTCTAGTGTCAATGGCTACCCTTCTCAAAAGGTACCTTCGGGTCATGGGGATGCACCCGCCGCTGTGCCCTTGCGCTAGTTGCAAGCGAACGCAACGCGGAGCACACAACGTTCCGGCATGGCTTCATGGTCTATGCAAGGTTTCATACTACGGAGGTCGCTCAGAATGCCGAACGCGGTTGCTGCCAGCCTACGGATCTCTTGGAGATGTAAAATCAGCTTATCCGCTTCAAATAATACTTAACAGGACATGGGAGATGAAAGTTGGCGAACTTGTTGAGTGGCGAGAGGCTACAGGCGATATTCAGCAGTGGCTAGACGCTCTCGCCAGCAAGGGGCTAGACGGTGCTCTTGACTACCTTCGGCAGCCGCACAACTGGCCCGCTATGGTTGGCATCGCAGAGTTTCATGCTGACGGGAGACAGCTCCTCCCCGTGCGTGCCGAGTATGGAGTGTCTGCCAACGGTACCGGTGCGAGTGGAATCGGCATCAATTACCCGAAACAATCGCCGGGAGACGTTCCTTGCTGTTACGCGATCGCTGACATTGCGGCATCCGTTGTTAGCTCGCTTGCGAATGGTGGAGACGGCTCGGTTCCCAAAATCGAGCGAGCGTTTCTGTTCTGGGCTTCTGAAGAGAAGCAGAAGCAAGAGATGGTCAACGGTGGTCTCTACGGAGTTGATGCCGAAGAAAACACACAGGCTCGCGATCCGAAGCGGCCAACTAAGGGGACTGTTTGGGGCATGGGAGGTCACAGCCTAGAGGTCAAGAATCCGCCAGAGCTAGGTGAATGGGCGTTGCCGGTCGCCGCAACGGTAGTCACGGCCGGAGAGCGTTTGCTGTTGACCATGATTGAAACAGAACTAATGAAGCTAGGCGTTCGACATCAGTTTATGGACACAGATTCAATCTTCATGCCCAACGTTACCCATGAGCAGTATCTGAGCGTTGTACGCAAGTTTGACTCACTGAACCTCTACGATCACGACCTAATTCCACACCTTGTTGAGTTGCAACAGCCCGAGGAAAACGAAGATGGCACGATACAGCCACCGGTTATTAATATCACAGTTAGCGCCAAGAACTACTGTATCTACCGGCTCGATGATGACGACAAGCCTGTAATTGTAAAGCGCACAGAGCATGGTTATGGGCAGTATCGTGATCCTTACAAGCTGGAACCTTCATTCAGAAGAGAAGAAGGCACAGACTGGATAAGCGAAGCATGGCTTTACAGCTTGCGAAAGCACGTTCTCAAAGAGGACGATGTTCCCGAACCTCCCTGGCTTGACATGCCCGCCGTCTCATACTTCCCAGTTAGCTCTCAGCACGTCATGAATGCTTTCACCGATTTTAACGCCGGAAAGCCGATGCTTGACCAGGTAAGACCTGGCAATTTCTACATGGGTGCTCACCGTGATATCGGATCACGATTCGCCGACCACGCATCAGCCATGCCGAATATAAGTATGACGACGCTAAAGGCTTCCCGTGTACGCACAGGACACGGGGTGTCTTGTACCCAACGATTATCGTACCGGAATACTACAAGAGCATTTCAAAAGAGGGAGGATCATTCAGCAACGATCAAACCGAATTTGAAGGCACCGATGACGTAACTACCTACAGCTCCGACGCTGGTATGGCTCTTGACTCCATGGCGCGAAGCCTGTTTAAGGCTAAGGAGATCGGGCGGATAGTGCTCATGAATAACACTAGCGTGAGCGAAAAGATTGCGGAAAACTTCATGAGAAGTACCTCGGTGGTGATTCGCCGCAGGGAGGATCATGACGCAATACTGTCGTTCGCGCTGGAGCTGGCGAGGGAAGACCTGGGCGCATGCAACCCGGAATGGTGGCGTCTACAGACACCGGGGGAAATTCTCATGGCATGGAAGCAGGCCAGAGAAGACCGACGAATCGTAATTCAAAAATGGGAACCCCCAGTTAAACAAATAACAGTTTACGGTAGCGAGTTTGAAGGGAAAGACGACGGTGAGACAGTCAAGGGAAGCGGTAGAGTTGGTCGCGAAGACGATAATAGCGAAGCGTCCAGGAGAAGAAGAGTGGTGGCAAGACTCCGGACACTACGATCTGAGATCGGCACGCGCGATGATCGGCGAAGAGGTAAGAATACTAGACGCCGTTGACGCGCTATCGTATTACCGGCATGTTCAGACAACCTACGCCTACGTTCTCGCCGAAGTTGATGCCGGGATCACAGAACACAGAGTCGTTATCGCTGTCGGTGGGAATGCCGGACGTCAGGTCATGGCAATGGCCGAAGAAGGTGAACTTCCAGTCTACCGCGTTCTTTCAACGCTTCCAGCAGGAAAACACGAACTATTCTACTGGGCGGAAACACAGCGATGATGTATTCTGAGGTTCGGAAGAATCTGCGTAACGGCACAATGCTGATCGCTACCGGACCATGTGAAATCGACAAGTGTGCAAGCGGCAGCACCAAATTCGTGTATGACCATTGCCACAAACACGACCATGTACGGGGCGTACTCTGCACTTCATGCAACAGCGTCATGAAGCGTATTGACAGTGTAATGTCTGAGAATATGCGGCTGAACGTGGAGACGATCCGCAAGCTGACGCTACGTCTTCACGTCCCGACGCTACCATCATCGTACCTACGGCATTGGGATAAGTGCCCGGAATGCACGTACAGTTTTACTAGCGATGACGTGCTAAGAGTGCTGGACTTTCACCGCAGGGGGATAATGCAAACATGGGGCATATATTACAGAGGTAGTCTGATACAGATACTACGGGAACGCAGACGGTACAAGAGAATGCGCCATCGTCGGCGTTCAGTCAGCCCGGACTAGTCGTAATCGTAAACTCACCGTTCACGATTCAACAATTACTAGGACTAGGGAGAACCAATGTTTATTAAGCTATATGACGAACCGGATGAGCTAGAACGGCAGTGGACGGGTACATGTTCGGTAGGCGCAGCGGTCGGCTTGCATCACAGTGGGAGCGAAAGCGAGCGATACGAGATAGCTGAAGTCGCGGACGGCAGGAAGATGCGCGCTCAAGTCTGGTCCCCGGGACCGTACGTGCGTAGCTACTGGCTTAAAGTGTGGGAACGGGAAGCGCGCTTCCCAGGTGAGATGAGATTGACCTATGCGGACGCGGACGGCAACTTGTCCGCCCCGGATGGGGAGGTATACAACGCGCGAGGCGAAAGCCGCATACACCTTACGGACGGGAACGTTTGCTATGGTGGACACAATTCCGATGCTGGTTGGCGGGAATGTTCTAACTGTATGCGCGAGCGTATTGCTAGCATGGTTGGTAAGTACGTGCAAGTCACGGTCGCTGGTGATCCTATGTACGGGAGTACGTGCCGATGGGGGACGCTCCGCGAGATTGCGGATGGGCGCGCTGTGTTTGATGGCGACCTAGCCGACTGTTCGGGTATCCGTTGCTATCCGTCCAAGAGTTTCAAGCTTGACGAAATCCGCGAGATCAAACTCTACACGAGAGCGGCATAACCATGGATGCTGTCGGATGGTTCCTCGCTACCAGTCATCAAATGCTGGGACACGATATGACGGCTGCGATTATTGGGATGTCGGTAGGGGACAAGGCGGCGTGCATACTCTGTCAGTACGAAGCCAACCCGACCGAAGCAAAGCGGCGCGAGGTAGTCGAGGCAATAGGAACCAGACACCTGTAACCCTCCTTTCACGGCTCACGGATAAACGTTTACCAGCGCCAGCGCATGCCATTCTCGATGCCCGCGATAAGCAACCTGCGTGAGACCGCACGGAGCGTAGACCCGCCATTCTCACGGGCTTGGCTCGGAGCCGTTGGTCCGCCATTCTCGCAGACCTGTAACCCTCCTTTCACCGCTCACGGATAAACGTTTACTAGCGACAGTGAATGGTAGACTTGGGCCTTGAGCAAGCCATTCTTGAGGCGCAGGGACGACCGTTCACCGCTGAAGCGCGTTGTAGGTTTCCCACAACTCACGAGCCACGGATATCGGGGTGCCCCCTTCGCCACCCCAGCCAGGCACTAAACTCACGCAGGCTGCCCATCTGGCAGCTGTACGAGCGAGCCCGGTCGCTGGGCCTGGCGGTGCAGGTATCCGCCCAGTCCTGGCCGGGCCTGGCCGCCGACGAGGACGAGCGGTACCGGATCGCCGCGTCCGCCGACGGCGGAATCTGGCTGCTCCGCACCCCGCATCCCGAGCCCGCCGCGGCCCCGGCCGGAACCCGCGGCGGCGTCACCTACGTCCAGGGTCAAGCGGCTGGTGGCCCCGCCGGCGGCGCTGTCGGCGCCGGGTGTCACCCCAGGGCGGCCGGCCGGCGGCCCCGCGGCCGCGCAGCAGCCGTCACCCGGTCCCCCGTCCGGGCCTCAGCCGCCGCCCGGGCCCTACCCCGGCGCCCGGCCCGCGCTTCCCGATGCGGGGGCGCTGCTCGACGAGGCCTTCGGGACGAAGCCATCCCCGTGATCGGGCGCCGACGGCGGGCACCAGCCGCTGATCCGTTCGGTGTCCTGGGCCTGAAGCCCTCGCCTGACCTGGCCGACTCCGACGTCCGCGCCGCGTGGCGCCGGGCGGCCGGCGCCACGCACCCGGACCGGGAGGACGGCGGCGATCCGGAGCGATTCGCCGCGGCGGCCGCCGCTTACACCGCGCTGCGGACCCGGTCCGGCCGCCGCGAGGCCCTGGCCGACCTCGGCGAGGCCCTGGCCGACCTCGGCGTCGTCCCCCCGTTCCGGCTGGCGCTGCGGATCCTGGCCGCGGCCGCGGCGAGCACGGCCGCGGTCGCCGCCGCAGGACCGCATCCCGCCGCGCCCGCGCTGGTCACTGGGGTCGTTACCTGGCTGGTCCTGACCGCGCGGCACGATCTCGCCCCGCCAGGGGGCTAGCGGGCAGGCCAGAGGTTAACGACAAGCTTAGAGCGCGGCGGGGATGTCCTTCTCGAGAGCTTGCCCGGCGGCCGGGACGCCGAGCTGCAGGACCAGCCAGACGCGGTTCCTGTCGGCCAGCAGCCCGGGCTCCTCGAGCGGGTCACCGTCGACGATCAGCAGGTCAGCGAGCTTTCCCTGCTCGACGGTGCCGACGTGCTCGCCGAGGTCCAGCGCACGGGCCGCGGTCTTCGTCGCCGCCACCAGGGTCTCCCCCGGCGTCAGCCCGTGAAAGATCATCCGCTGGATCTCCAGCCCGACGCCGAGCTCCATGTCGCTGCCCAGCGCGATCTTGACGCCGGCGTCCCTGGCGGCCCGCATGGAGGCCGCGCCCTCTTCCAGGTTGAGATCGGCCAGATCGACCAGCTCGGACGGCATCTCGGGAACGCGCTTCGCCGCGGCGGGGTCGACGGCATCGCCCAGGCCGGCCATCCAGTAGTAGCCGGACAGCGTCGGGACGAGCACCTGGCCGCTGGCGGCCATCTTCTCCAGGAGGTCGGGCCGTCGGCGCAGGAACATGCCGTGCTCGATGGTGTCCGCGCCGTGCACGATCGCCGCCTCGCAGCCGGCGAGCCCCTCGGCGTGCGCGGACAGCTTGTAGCCCATCCGGTGCGCCTCGTCAGCGACCGCGGCCAGCTCGGCCTCGGTCACCTGCAGCGGGTCGGGATCCTCCATCTCGTTCGACCGGGCGCCAGTGGTCATGATCTTGATGAAGTCGGCCCCGACCCGGATCTGCTCGCGCACCGCGCGCCGCATGTCGTCGGGTCCGTCCGCCTCCCGGTACATGATTCCGTAGAACCGGCCGCCTGGCGCCGTGGCCGAGATGATCTTGCCGCAGGTCAGCAGGCGGGGCCCCCGGAACGCCCCGTAGCGCATCGCCTGGCGGGCCTCCTGCAGCCACTCACCCTGGGCGCCGGTGAACCGGATGGTCGTGACGCCCATGCGCAGGTACTCGCGCAGCTCGGCCTGCAGGAAGTGCGCCGGGGTCCCGGGCAGGATGGCCTCGGCCCCGCGCAAGGTCGGCGGGGTATCGCTCAGAACGTGCGTATGGGCTTCGATCAGGCCGGGCATCAGCGTCCGCTGCCCGACGTCCACCAGCCGGGCGCCCTCGGGACACGACTCGGACGCGCTGCCCACACGCCGGATCACCCCGTCCTCGACCAGAACCGCTGCGCCGTCGCGAACCGGGCCGCCCGTGCCGTCGAACAGCCGGGCGCCGGTCAGCCACAGCCGCCCCTCCCCGCGCGGGGGGGCGGCGATCAAGGCCGGGAATCGATGCGGCACGCTGACCCCTTTTCAGCTGATCTAGCAGCGTCGCGACCGCCGGTAGCGCGCCAGCACCTGTCCGTGCGGTGCTGGCGCGCTGGCCAGGCATCATGTCACGGGAATCGAGCGGCCCGGGCCGGCGGCATTAGGACCGTCGCGTCAGCGCGCACGCTCCGACGCCTTGACCTCGATCTTCTTGGGCTTTGCCGCCTCGGACTTAGGCACGGTGACCGTGAGCACGCCGTCAGCGAGCTGAGCGCTCACCTGGTCGGGCTTGATGTCGCCGGGCAGGTAGGTACGGTACTCGAAGCGGCCGGTGCGGCGCGAGCTCCGGCGGCGCCTGCCGCCGTTCTCGCTCTCCTGGATCTCGCCGCTAACGACCAGCTCCCGGTCCAGCAACTGCACGTCGACCTGGTCCTTGCGGATCCCGGGCAGCTCGATTTGTACCAGGTAGGCCTCGTCTGTCTCGGATACCTCGGCCATGGGCGTCCAGGGCCCGGCGCCGAGCCTGGCCAGCCCGAGATCCCCGAACGCGAAGTTCATCAGCTGGCCCATGCGGTCGTAGATGTCCTCGAACTCACGGGTCGGGTCGATGAGGGAAATGTTCTGCCCGCTACGGCGGGCCGGGAGCATTGCCATGGCTAACCTCCTGTGGCCGGGTCTCTTCATCCCTCAGCGTCGTCGCCCGGCGGCGGTCTCACATCCTCAATCCGGCTAATCCTGGCCGCCCCTTGTGCCCGCGAGACCCGGCGGCTGCGGCAGGTGCACGGTCTTGACTGACGTGAGCCGTGCAATCTCGCGCAGGCAGGCACCGGGATCTACCGCAGCTTTACGTGGGTCCCGGGGTCGCGCTCGCGATCGGGGGAACGGATAGTGACGGCGAGCCCGATGTGTGGGAGGACGGCGAGCCGGCAAAGCCTTGCCGTGCGACCTGTCCAGGTACCTGAGGATGACTGCGAACCTTGCCGCCTGCCTGGACGGCAACTGGCCAGGCTGGCGATGACGGATCTGCCTTTGCCACGGCGAGGCGGGACCGGCCGCGGCAGCGTTCCGCGGGACGGCGGGGCCATCCGCGGGCGCGAGCACGAGCTGCAGGCAGTCCTCGAACTGGTGCGAGCGGCCGCGAAAGGCCGCGGCGGCATGCTGCTCATCGAGGGCGAGCTCGGAGCGGGAAAGTCGCTGCTCCTCATGCAGGCCGCCGCCGCCGCCAAGGCAGCGGGCGTCTCGGTAGCCGCCGCCGCCGCCGATGAGCTTAGCCGGTTCATGCCCCTGGGTCCGGTGCTCATGGCTCTTGGTGAATCGTCGGCCGCGCTGGCCGATGAGGCGCGCACGCTTGGCCAGGCCGGCCTGCCGATCTGGCTTGTCGAGTCCTTGCGGATCCACCTGGAGAAGCAGGCAGCGGTCGGCCCGCTTCTGGTCAGCCTGGACGACCTGCACTGGGCCGACCCCGTTACGCTGCATGCGCTCCGTACCCTGCCGTGGCAGCTCGCGTCGTATCCGCTGGCCTGGATCCTGGCCCGGCAGTCCTCCGACCGGGACAACGACGCCGACAAGCTCTTTGACCTGCTGGAGAGCG
>WNFI01408380.1_pt1 | contig 10191 bp, 10 predicted proteins | sample 5400471 | NCBI WGS metagenome assembly WNFI01 (sample SAMN13153348, study PRJNA577476) | soil metagenome | isolation source: 100 cm saprolite on Douglas fir-dominated hillslope | place: USA:California | collected 2013-09-17 | reverse complement strand
GCGTTTTGATCAGACCGGGCCTTTGAATTCAGGAATTCCGCGCCTTTTGATCAAGCCGTGCGCTAACGGAATAGCCTGTCCTGCTCCTGCCGCAGCTCATAGAGAAAACCCGACCGTGAAACCTCCACGTCGTCCCAGCTCAGCGACCGGTCTTTAGCCACCGCCCGCTTCACCTTTCCGCCGTACGCGAATCCAAACGGCAGCAACTTCTTTTCCCGGGCCACCTCGTAGCGCTCGGATAGCCCGTATACCGAGTAGCCGCCAGCACCATCCAACTTGTCGCCGGGTTTCAAGTCTTGCTTCGCAACCGCGACCAGCTCGGCCACCATCCCGCCTCGCAGATCCCCGGTCGGCCGTCCCTGCACCACCGCCCGCGCGACCGACATCGGCACCTCCACACACGCGAGGTGATACGGACGGAAAAGACCCCAGTTGGGACCCCACTGCTGGGCGGTGCCACCGAACCCCGGCTCGAACAGTGAACCCATGGACGAGCGGACCCCTGCATGGTCGGACGTGACCACCACGAAGATGCCTGGGAATACCTTGTCCTCGTGCACGTACTGGCCCGAAGAATCGATGGCGTTGGCCATGTCGATCACGCCTTCGGATTTCAGGATGCCACCATCCTTCTCCAGGCTGAAAACCTTGCCGAGGTCCTGCCAGCGGCAGTGGGGCTCGTGCATTCCCCGCACCTCCGGCGGCATCCGCAACACGTTGGACACAGCCGCCATCTCAGTCTGTGACTTGGTCCCGTCGCGGAAGGAGCTGTACATCTTGGGATTCATCTTGTTGCGCTCCGCCTGCTCCCGGTACGTATCTGGTGTCGCGTGGTGGTCGTCGGCAAACAGCACCGTCCCGCGGCCGGCGCACACGACTCGAAACCCAAGCGTTTGCGCCCACTCGGCCATCTCGAATATGGCTCCCGGCTGGTCGCCCGCGGCCAGCGTGTAGACAACCCCGGCCCGCCGCGCCCGCTCTGCGAGTATCGGCCCCACGACCACATCCGCCTCCACGTTCAGCATCACGACGTTCCGACGGTTCTCGATCGCGTCCGCCGCCACCTTGGCTCCGACCTCGGGCACGCCAGTCGACTCGATAATCGCGTCCAGCTCCAGCTGCGGTACGAGGGTGGCGTCGCCGGTGGCCACTGGGCGACCCTGGCGCAAGGCGTCCATGGCGGGACCCAGCTGGTCGGTCACCACCGGGTCGGCGCCGTTCTCGCGCAGGGAGGCTTCGGCCCGCCCCACGTCCACGTCGGCGGCGGCCATGACCCGCATCCCGGGCATCGTGGTCACCTGGTCGACCACCCCACGTCCCATCCTTCCGATCCCGACCACCCCGACCCGGACCGGATTTTTCTTGCGGGCTTCCAGTTCCGCGAGGTACATAATCTCTTGGCGCTCGAGCCTATCAGGCTCGGCCGGGGCGGCGGCCCGACGGGTCGCTTGGAGGAGAGGTTACATGACGAAGAACGACGAGCTGCAGGAGATCTTCGACAGGAACCCCGAGCTCTTCGAGTGGACCCGGAGGACGTTCCTCAAGAAGACCGGCCTTGCAGTGGCCGGGGTGGCGCTCGCCGACCTGTGGGCGGTGGCCTGCGGCGGCACTACAACCAACACCACAACCACCGGCAAGCCGCCGGTTCCGCGGAAAGGCGCCCGGATCGTCTACACGCAGTGGAACAGCTTCGTGAAGGCCGGCGACACGGAAGTCATCCGGCAAGCCAAGGAGTTCAGCGACAAGTTCGACTGCGAGGTGGTCTATCAGGGCATCACCCAGGACGACCTGATCGCCAAGACAGCCGCCTACGTGCAGGCGGGTGACGGCCCGGATGTGATCTCCATGCAGTACTCCTGGCCCTTCCTCTACACCAATGCCTGCCTGGACGTAACCAACGAGGTCAACATCCTCAAGCAGAAGTTGGGCGCCATCCATCCCGTCAACGACGCCTACTGCAAGGTGAACGGCGTTTACCGGGCGGTTCCGTACACGATCGTCATGAACGCCTGGAGCTGGCGCACCGACTACTTCGCCAAAGCCGGCCTCTCCAGCTTCCCCACGACCTTCGAAGACATGATCACGGCCGCCGGCAAGCTCAAGAGCGCGACCGGCAAGCCAATCGCCCAGACTGTGGGCCACGCCTACGGCGACTCACTCACCATGTGGCTGCCCGTCCTCTGGGCGCACGGCGCCGCCGAGAACGACAAGAACGGGAAGGTGACCATCAATTCGACGGAGACGATGAAGGCCATCGACTGGGCCAAGCGTGCCCAGGCGGCGGGCGCCGTCTTCCACCCCGAGTGGCTGGACCCGGACAACAACCAGGCCTACCACTCCGACAACATCAGCGCGACACTCAACGGTCCCTCGATCTACGTCAAGGAGCGGGACACCAACAAGAAGTTCGACAAGGTCACCGACAACGCGGTCATGCCGGCAGGACCCAAGGGCGTGTTCACCATGAACCTGATCTTCCACGACGACCCCAAGCTCAAGGCATTCCACGACGTCGCCTACGATCCGAGCGGCAAGCCAGTGGGTTACTGGCCTGGTTGGCCCGCTCCGCCGAGCAAGAAGTCGAGCCAGGCGCAGGCGCAGTACATCACCGCCGACATGTTCGCCAAGGTCCTGGCCGGCACCGATGCCAAGGCGGCCATCCAGGAGGCCGAGGACCGGCTGAAGAACATCTGGGAAAAGCCTTAGCCTAGGTTCCAGGATCCAATGAGATTGGCTCTAAGGGCGGGGGCCGCTAAGACCGGTCTCCGCCGCCGGCGGGCAAGCATTCTCGATAACGAGGCGTTCCTCGGCTACCTCCTGCTCGTCCCCACGATCGGGATCCTGGCGGTTTTCCTGGCGTTTCCATTCGCCTACGGCGTGGTCCTCTCGACGACTTCGACCGAGGTCGGTGACAGCGCGCTCGGCCAGTTCGTCGGATTTGCCAACTACATTTTCGAGACGGCGAAGGACGGAGTCTTTCGCACCGCCTTCATGAACACCTTCTCCTACACCTTCTGGACCACGATATTCAAGTTCGTTCTGGGCCTGACGATGGCCCTGCTCCTGAACCAGGTCTTCCCCGGCCAACGCTTCGTTCGGGCGGCGCTGCTGCTGCCCTGGATCATCCCCAGCGTGCTCTCGACCCTCTCCTGGCGGTGGATGTTCGATCCGACATTCAGCGTCATCAACTGGGTCATGAACTCGGGACTGCACCTGCCGATGTGTCATGGATCCTCGACCTGCATCAACTGGTTGGGCGAGCCGAATACGGCGATGATCTCGATGATGATTGTCAACATCTGGCGAGGCGTGCCGTTTTACGGCATCGCCTTCCTGGCCGGCCTGCAAACCATCCCGATCGAGCTCTACGAGGCCGCCAAGGTGGATGGAGCCAGCCGCATCAAGCAGTTCGTGAACATCACATTGCCCATGCTGCGGCCGGTGCTGCTGGTGGTGATCCTCCTCTCCACGATCCTCACTTTCGCCGACTTCCAGCTGCCCTGGGTTTTGACCCGGGGGGCGCCTTACAACAGCTCTCAAGTGCTGTCGACCTGGGCTTACACGATGGCCATACCGAGTAACTATCTCGGCATCGGCGCCGCCATCTCGCTCTTCCTCTTCCCGGTTCTGACGATCGTGATCGCTGTCGTCCTGCTGATGCTCAGAAAGGCGGACTGATGGCTGAAATTTCCGAGAAGGTCGGCGGCGGCTGGTTCCGACGTGGGCGCAATGTCAAAGAGAAGCGGGGCGGGGTCGAGATCGGCGACCCCTTTCTCGCGCGGCTCTTCCGGATCTACATCCCGGTGCTCCTCTTCATATTCATCACGCTCTTCCCGTTCTACTGGATGTTCATCACCAGCTTGAAGAGCGACACCGAGCTGCTCGACTTCCACCAGCTCCCGATCTTCGTGCGCGAGCCGACCCTCAAGAACTACCAGGACCTGTTCCAGCACACCTACTTCCCGCGTTGGGCGCTCAACACGGCCATCGTCGCGGTCGTGTCGACTGGGATCTCGCCCCCGGTCCTCTACAACAGCCTCTGGGCGCTCATCCTTACCTACCCGACCCTCCTGATCCCCTTCTGCACCTGGCTCCTGATCGGCTACTTCAAGGGCATCCCGCGCGAGCTGGAGGAGTCGGCTCTGGTGGACGGCGCGACGCGTCTGCAGGCCATGGTCCGGGTCGTGATACCCCTTGCCCTGCCCGGCATCCTGTCCGCCGGCATGTTCGCCTTCACCCTCTCGTGGAACGAGTACCTGTACTCGCTGATCTTCATGAATGACCCCGTCACCAAGACCATCCCGGTCGGAGTCACGCAGGACCTGATCCGGGGTGACGAGTTCTTCTGGGGCCAGCTGATGGCCGCCGCGTTGCTTGGTTCGGTGCCGGTCGCCTTGCTCTATTCGTTCTTTGTGGACCACTTCGTCGCAGGCATGACCGCGGGCGCGGTCAAAGGGTGAGCTCGAGGGAGCTTTGACGCCCGTCGCCAGGCGCCGCCTGGAGCTGGCTTTGCTTCTCACCCCGGCTCTCTTTTTCGTTCTCGGGGTGATCGCGTACCCGCTTGGCCTGGCGGTCTGGCTGAGTCTTACCGACGCGGCCATCGGGGAGACCGGACACTTCGTGGGTCTGACGCAGTACCGCTTTCTGTTCAGCGATCCCAACTACCGGGGCGCCCTCTGGCACACGGTTGAGTACACCGGTCTGGCGCTGGCCGGCAAATTGGTTCTGGGCACGCTGCTGGCGCTTGCGCTGCTGCCCCGGTTTCGCGGCCGCCGCGTGATTTACGCATTGCTGCTGCTCCCGCTTCTGTTCCCGGTCGTCATGGACAGCATCACCTGGTACTTCCTGTTCTCCGACGTGCACGGCGGGATCAACGCGATCCTTTTGCTGCTCGGGCTGGTGCACGAGCAGTACCCGTTCCTCGGCTCCGGCGGCACTGCGATGTTGAGCTTGGTGGCGGTAAACATCTGGCACGGCACACCGCTGTTCACCATCCTCGCGCTCGCGGCTCTGCGCTCGGTCTCCCGCGACCACCTCGATTCGGCGGTGCTTGAAGGAGCGGGCTCGCTGGCTCTCTTCCGATATGTCCAGCTGCCCGCGCTGATCCCGGCGCTGACCCTGGCCGGTCTGCTTTCGGTGCTGGGGACGTTCGGGGACTACGCGATCGTCCACCTGATGACCGCAGGCGGGCCCGGGGGCGAGACCCAGATCATCAGCAGCCTCGCCTTCACGCAAGCGCTGCGTGGTGGCGACCTGGCGGGGGGAATCGCAACCGCACTTTCGGTCGTGCCGGTTTATCTGATCGGGCTGCTCGTGGTGCTGCGGCTGTTGGTGCGACGATGACGCGCGCAGTCCGTGCCGCCGGCCTGGGCCTGGCGCTGCTGCTCGCGCTGGCGCCCTTCTACTGGATGATGATCGTCTCGCTCAGCCAGGGCGCCGAGCAGATCCTGCTTGGCAACCCATGGGTCCTCCACGCAGCCCCATACTTCGGCAACTACAGCGATCTATTCAGCTCGCCAAAGTTCGGTCTCTGGATGCTGAACACCGTGTTGGTCACCGGCGGGACCGTGGTCATTGGTGTCGGGGCCAGCCTTGCCGCCGGTTACGCACTTGCGACGCTGCGGCCGACCCGAGCCCACGGCATCCTCACTGTCCTGATGGCGACCTATGTCATCCCGCAGACCGTCCTCGCCCTTCCGCTGCTGGTGGAGATGAGCAGCCTGCACCTGGCCGACAACCCGGTGGCGCTTTTGCTCGCTTACCCCGGCATCGTGATCCCTTTCGGGACGTGGGTCTTCTGGAACCTTTTCTCAGCCGAAGGCATCCGCGAGCTCCTCGAGCAGGCCTGGCTGGAAGGAGCGCGCGGCCTGGGCTACGTGACCGAGCTCCTGCTTCCGGTGGCGCTGCCTGCCATCGCCGCGGTCGCGATCTTCGCCGTCGCGATCGTATTCAGCGACTACCTCTATCTATTCACGCTGATCACCGGCGATCAGGCGACGACCGTGATGGGCGGGGTCGAGACCACCAATGTGGACGTCGAGGATCCCGGCTTCGCCTTTGCCGCCATGCTGGTCGGAGCAGGCCCGGCGGCACTAGTCTGTGCCTGGTTTGCGGAGCGCTACGCGGGCGGTTTCGCACGGGCCCTCGGTGCCGATTAGGATTCCCGGATATGGCCTCAGTCACGTTCGAGAAGGTCACCAAGCGGTTTAGCGCCGAGACGGCCGCGGTCAACGATCTCTCGCTGCACATCAAAGACACCGAGTTCATGGTTTTGGTCGGGCCCTCCGGCTGCGGCAAGTCGACCGCGCTGCGCATGCTGGCGGGTCTGGAGGACATCACCAGCGGCGAGATCAAGATCGACGACGAGGTCGTCAACAAGATGCCCGCCCGCGACCGGGACGTGGCCATGGTCTTCCAGTCCTACGCCCTCTATCCGCACATGAGCGTTCACGACAACATTGCCTTCGGCCTCAAGATGCGAGGCACTGCCAGGCCCGAGATCGAGTCGCGGGTCAAGGAGGCCGGCCGCATCCTCAAGCTCGACGCTCTGCTCGGCCGGAAACCCCGCCAGCTTTCGGGCGGCCAGCGCCAGCGCGTCGCCCTCGGCCGCGCGATCGTCCGCCAGCCTCGAGTCTTCCTGCTCGACGAACCCCTTTCCAACCTGGACGCGATGCTTCGGGTGGAGACCCGGATCGAGCTGCAGAAGCTCCACCAGCGGCTGGGCACCACCTTCATCTACGTCACCCACGACCAGGTTGAGGCTATGACGATGGGCGACCGGATCGCTGTCATGAAAGACGGCGTGCTGCAGCAGGTTGCGCCGCCGCGTGAGATCTACGACGACCCGGTGAACATGTACGTGGCCGGCTTCATCGGCAGCCCGCGCATGAACTTCCTACCGGTCACGGTCTCCGACCACACGGCGAAGGCGTCCGGTTTCGAGCTCAACCTGCCCAAAGCGCCCGGCTTGGAGCGCGGCTTCCTGGGCATCCGGCCCGAGGACTTCCTGCCGAACGTCGTCGACGGCGGCACCCCGATCGACCTCAAGGTCGAGGTGCGCGAGGTCCTGGGCGCGGACCAGTACCTCTATGGCAAGGTGGGAGGCGACGACCTCACGGCGCGGGTCGATCCGCACCTCAAGGTCGAGGTGGGGGACAGCGTGCGGCTGGGCGTCAACATGCGGCGGCTCCATCTGTTCGACGGCGAAAGCGAGCAGGCCGTCTTCTAAGGGATTCTCCCTCTCCCCATCCAGGGGAGAGGGTCGGGGAGAGGGGCCAGAAAGAACGTCAGTGCTTGACCCGCCGCCGCTCGATCAGCTCGTCGGCGTCGAACTCTGGAGAGCGCACCCAGCGTAGGAGGCTTTGCTCGGCGGCGATGACTCGCTCGGCCGCGGCCGGCAGTTCGCCCGCAATCTCGCGCGGGATCAGGAGCACCCCGTGCTGGTCGGCGTGCATGAGGTCGCCCGGGCTGACCGGCATCCCGCCCACCGTGACCGGTATGCCGGCCGACTCCACCCGCACGTATGCATGCGAGACACCCGGCCCGCGCGCGAAGAAATGAAAGCCCATCGCCCGCGCCTCCTTCAGGTCGCGAACGCAGCCATCGGTCACACAGTGGTCGTGATCTGGTCGCCCTCGCGCGCGGATCGTTGCGGTTGCCGCGTAGCCGACCATCGGCCCGAGGTCGGGAAAGATGCAGCGGATTTCCATCGACGTGTAGCCCACGTCCCGCGGCCGGACGTCGAAGGTCTCGATGGCGTTGCTCAGGGTTGGCGAGTCGTACCGCTTGAGCGCCTCCAAGACCGCGGGATCGAGCGGCGCGTCAGTAGCCAGTTTTGGCAACCTCGCGCTTCACGCCGCGAATCGCCTCCAGCACGCGGGCCGCGCCGGCGCGCAAGAAGGCAGAGTCGTTGTCCACGTTCAGCATTCGGAACCCAGCCTCTTGCCAGCGGGTTGCGGTGTCCGCCCCGGCGCAGTGGATGCCTGCGATCAAGCCCCGGCGCACGCAAGCTTCAAGGATTTTCTCGATCAGCCGCCGGTGTTCGGGAGCGCTTGCGGTCGCATCGGGCTTCATGCCGTGCGTCACGGCGAGGTCGTTTGGCCCAACATACACGCCGTCTACGCCTGGCACCGAGAGGATTTCGTCCATGGCGGCCAATCCCTCCACGGTCTCGATCATGACCATGCAAACCACTGCGCGGTTGGCGATTTCTGTCCCGTAGCCGCTCAGCTGCAGCGCGGCTCTGGTGGGGCCCCACGAGCGGTAGCCCAGTGGCGGGTAGCGACACGCGCCTGCTGCTCTCTCCGCCTCTTCTTTGGAGTTGACCATCGGCACGATGACGCCCTGGGCGCCGGCGTCGAGCGCCTTCATGATGTCGGCCGGCTGATTCCACGGCACTCGCACGAAGCTCGGAACTCCCGTGGCGGACAGGGCTTGCAGCATCGGCAGCATCTGGTCATAGCCGATCAGCCCGTGCTGCGTGTCGATGCAAACCCAATCGAAACCTGCGCGGCCCATCAGCTCGGCCGAGAACGCGCTCGGGATGACGCACCAGCCGCCGAGGGTCGGCTCGCCCCGGTCCCACAGCTCGCGGAGTGTCACCGCCTCAGCCGCGTCCCCAGCCGGACCCCGTTGACGACATTCGACGGTTCTTCGCCGTCGAGCACGCGGGTCAGGTTGTCGCGTATTACCTCCAACGCGCGTGCCTCCGCCTCCAATGCGGCGCCACCAACGTGCGGAGAGAAGAAGACGTTTTCCATGGGCAGAAGCGGGTTGTCCGCGGGAGTGGGTTCCTGCTCGAAGACGTCGAGCCCCGCGCCGCCCAAATGCCCTGAGTCCAAAGCCGCAACCAGTGCCTTCTCATCCACCACCGGCCCGCGGGAGGCGTTGACCAGGTACGCCCCCTTCTTCATTCGATTCATCGCCGCTGTACTAAGCAGGTGATATGTCTCATGGTTCAGCGGCACGTGAACGCAGACAATGTCGGCGAGCACCAGCAGCTCCTCGAATGGCATCCGCTCCACGCCGGCGAAGCTCTTTTCCATGATGTCGGTGTAAACCACGCGCGAGCCGAAGGCGAGCAGGCGGGTCGCCAGCGCGGAGCCTACGTTGCCCAGACCCACAATGCCGACGGTGAGCGCGGCCAGCTCATGCGCCATCATGTCTTTCTTGGGCCATTCGCCGGTGCGCATCCTGCGGTCGCCCCAGGCGCCCTTGCGAACGAGGTTCAGGATGGCCATGACCGTCCAGTCGGCAACGGCCTCTCGGTTGTAACCGGCGGCGTTGGCGACGGCAATCCCGAACTCAGCCGCCGCGCGGTGATCGATGACGTCAAACCCGACCGCGGGCATCTGGATCAGCAGGCAACGCGTCATCTTCTGCAAGACCTCGCGAGGCAATTTGTGTCCATGCCGCTTGTCGGCGATGACGAGCTCGGCCTGCGAGCACTCGCGCAGCACGGCGTCGGGGGCGGGTGGATCAGGGACGGTCACCACGTCCACGTCGTGGCGGCCGGCGAAGAGGTCTTCAACCTGCTTTTTCGTGTAAGGCGACAAGCAGACGATGCGAGCGGGCACCGGCGGTCAGGCTATCACTGTTCCCTCTCCCCTTTCAGGGGAGAAGGTTAGGGTGAGGGGCGGGAAAGAAACAGGGAGGAGATGCGCATGGGTTCGATGACCAGGGTGGCCGTTGTCACCGGCGGCGGCACCGGCATTGGTAGGGCTGTCGCCCTGGCTCTCGCGGGCGAAGGCTATTCGGTGGTCGTGGCCGGCCGCCGCAAGGAACCTCTCGAGGCAACCGTGGAGGAAGGTTCGAAGCTGGGCGCGCAAATGCTCGCCGTTCCCACCGATATCTCGGACCCGGCGTCCGTCCAGGCTCTGTTCGCCAGAACGGTGGAAACGTTCGGGCGGCTGGATCTCCTCTTCAACAACGCGGGGTTGGGCGCTCCGCCGGTCCCGCTCGAGGACGTGACCTTCGAACAGTGGAAATCGGTCGTCGACGCCAACCTCACCGGCGCCTTTCTGTGCACGCAGGAGGCGATCAAAGTTATGAAGAACCAGCAGCCCCGCGGAGGACGAATCATCAACAACGGCTCCATCTCCGCGCACGCCCCAAGGCCGAACTCCGCTCCTTACACGGCGACGAAGCACGCGATCACGGGCCTGACGAAGTCAACCTCGCTGGATTGCCGCA
>WNFI01099352.1_pt1 | contig 10192 bp, 9 predicted proteins | sample 5400471 | NCBI WGS metagenome assembly WNFI01 (sample SAMN13153348, study PRJNA577476) | soil metagenome | isolation source: 100 cm saprolite on Douglas fir-dominated hillslope | place: USA:California | collected 2013-09-17 | reverse complement strand
GCGGCCTCCGTGCAGGATCCTGCCGAGTCTGGTTATGCTGAAATTGTCGAACGATCGCGTTGGCGATTGCCGGAAGCAGGAGAATTCATCCGCTCGGCCTCCGTGTAAGATGCCAATTTGTGGGGCTTTTGTTTCGCGGCCGAATTGGCGTGGAACTCTTCGGCTAACTGGCCCATCGTCACACACCGCACGTCTCCATTCCCCACCATGGCGCCGAGTTCTTCCAGAAAACGAGCGACGACGTTTTCGACTCGCGGCCACTCTGCATACAGATTTTCGGGGTGAAACCATACATGGAACACCCCGCGGCCCCGCCGCGCGCGTTCCAATCCTTTCCGCAATCGCCGCAACCGGCTTGAATCCGGAATAAATTTCCGCCAACCTGCCGCGTATCGGATCAAAAGCGAACCGGGTATAGAAACCATTCCCTCTTTCAAGGATGGCTCGACCATGCAAGGCGCGCTTCCCGCAAAATCCGCCCAGATCATGGCCAGGGAGTTGAGCACACCGTTCGAAAATCGGAGCGGCAGTTTGTCCACGTCTCGGAAGCAGGTGAAACCCGCGTCTCGAAGGTCCCGAAGATACCCAATCGAATTCCGCGGAAACACAAACGATGATTTCTGAATTCTGAGCTCCTGCGCGAGTTGGGCGCAATGCTGGTACTCGGCGATGGCGCGTTCCCGCGTCATGCCGCGTACACCGAATGGAACGTGCGAAAACGAATGGAACCCGATTTCCTGTTCAGGTGTTGCGCTGCGGATTTTTTCCACCAGACTTGCGCCGAACCACTCGGGGTGAGTCTGTTCGGTTCCTCCTTCCGGTATGTAGCTGAACCAGGGCTTGGAAAAGTGAGGATAGCGAACTTCTGGAATCCCGGAGACATCGGGCAATGAGCTGCGCATCATCGCACCGACAATTGCCCAAGTCGCGGAAAGGCGGTTGCGTGTCAGGTGGTGCAGCAAATTGGGCGCGCCAACGTCATGGGTCCACCGGCCCATTTTGAGCAGTTCCTCGCCATAGGAGAGATCGAAGCTCCCCCAACTGAGCTCCAGGTCCAGGCTGATGACAACCGTCGGTCTGGTCATTTCCGCTCCAATTTTTGTCGCGAGAACCACTCAGATTTTGGCCGGGCAACCATCTCCCTACACTGCTCAGCCCTTGGCTGGGCATCCTCCCGCGGCAGGCCCGCTTTTCCGCAGGCTCGAATACATCCTGTAAATGTGCTTGAAAGCGAAAATCGGCAGGTCCATCAGACCTGGCAGAAGATCGTCGGCACTGACCAGCGCAAATTCCAGCGGGCCGCTCAACGACTGCAGGTACGAGCGCAAATTCAGGCGGCCGCGTAGCATCTCCTGAAACGCGGCGGGAACATCCGTGCTCATGCGAACCCATCGGACGCCTGCGGGCGCCGTCTGCCGCGACACCGGCGTGCCTTGCATCATTTTCCAAAGCAGATAAGGGAAGTCCATGCCGGCGCGGCCGCCCAGTGGCGACCACGTCCAAAGCCTGGGATTGATGTCGAGCAGCTTATAGCGTCCGTTGCGCGCGTCAAATTTGTATTCGACTTCGACAATTCCGTTGTAATGCATGGCACCGAGAAGGCGCTCGGAAGGAGCGACAATCTCCGGAACGTCGAGCGTCTCCACGAACGAACTGGAATAGCCGAAATCGATCGGATATTGGCGCGTGCGGCGGGCGGTAAGCGATGCGATCGGTTTTCCGTCGCAGCAGAGCGCCGCGTAAGAAAACTGCGCTTCCCCGCCTCCTGGAATCATCTCCTGCACAAGAATCAGATCCGCGGGCATCAGGTCGCGGGCTTCGCGATACTTTGCAACCAATTCATCCCGATTCGCCACACGCCATGCTTTGTCCTCGGTAAGGCGGTTGATTGAAGCGTGAATCGCGGGCTTCAGAATTGCAGGGAACTCACAGTTTACTTTCTCGAGGTCTGAAGCCATGAGCGGATAAAACGTTGTGGGGTAGTCGACGTGTTGATCGGCGGCCAACCGGTAAGTGAGGCGTTTATCATACGCCCAGCGCAGAACATTCCAGGTCGGGGCTGAAACGCGGAACCGGCGCGAGAGTCTTGAATGAAACCGTGAGAGCAGTGCGGCAGATTCATCGCTGGTTGGAAACAACACCCACTGGTCGAGATCGTTGTGCGCGGCGACCTCCAGCAGATATTCGACGTGCGATTCGTCATCGCCGGCCGGCCACGGCAATGTCCGGCGGGTGTAACGGGAAAAGCTGGCCAGCCGTACGTTGGGTGGTGACACCACCCAAACCGGCACTCCCTGGCGCCCCAGACTTCGCGCAATCGAGAGGCCGTTGAGGTTTCCTCCAACAACCAGTGCGCCCGTTGCTTTATTCATGGAGGGAAAGTCCTTCCAGGCGCATGGCGCCGGCGGGCTCGGATCGGTGCGTTTCAATCATGCGGGCGAGAGAGTTCCAGGTTAGCCACTAGGGGTTCGCCAGCTCTGGCGCGATTGCCCGCGGCCTTGCGGGCGACGAACTGCATAAGCGCGCGAGAAGAGTAATGGGTGCCGACGACAAATTGCATCAACGGGCCAAAGCTCCAGACCGCCGGCGCGCCGAGTATGTGCAAGCCAGGTACCGAAGTTTCGAAGCCATCGGTGAGCCGCGGGTATCCCTGGTGGCGAATGATGGAGCCGGCAAGTTTTGGATCAAGGAAATCGTACTTGGAGACGTCCACCCGGTAGCCGGTTCCGATGAAAACGTGGTCGAAGTCTCGTTCGCTGCCATCATCGAGCCGGATTTTGACGCGGTTTCCCTTCGAAGTGGCGGACACCACAGTCCGTCGGAGATGCATCGGCACATCTTTCAGACGGTCCACGAGCCAGCGAGCACCGGCGGGCCGGATCGATCGCTTGCGCAGCCAGTCCTGAATCGGCCGCGAGAATCGCCGCACCAGGTCAGGCCTGGCCACGATCTGGCTGATGCCTGCGGGCCCTACGTCCGTCGGCGCATAGAGAATTTTCGATATCGTAGGACCGAAGCCACGGTGAATCGTCCGCGACACGATTCCCCCAAGCCAGCGTATTTCACGGGTACGGGCGACGATTTCGACATCGGTGCCGGTTTCGTGTAGCAGCGCTGCGGATTCGAGCGCGCTCTGGCCGCCGCCGATCACCAGCACTTCTCTGCCCCTGAATCTTTCGAAATCGATGTGTTCCGAAGTATGCGTCGCCAGTGCAGAAGGCAGGTTGTCAAATTCCATCGGGCGCCAGATGAACGAAGAAATTCCAGCGGCTATCACGACGCGATTGGCCAGCACAGACTCGCCGTCCTCAAGGACAAGACGAAATCCCCGTGCGGCGGGTTCGACGGTAACTATTTTCCTCCGGTCCAGATCCGGAATGGAATGCCGCTGGTGCCACAACCCGTAGTTCACGAACCGGTCGAGTGGCACAGGGCTTGTAAAATGCTTGCCGCTTTCCGCGCGGAAAATATCCAGTGTCAGCAAATGGTTCGGATCGGCGATATGGCTGGCCTCCCAACCCGAGCGCAGCAGCATTCCCTTCGGCATATTGCGCTGCCAGAAAACCATGGGTTCGCCAAACGTGTGCACGTCCAAGCCCTTGATTGTGCGCAAGTGGGCCGAGGCGGCAATTCCGTACGGCCCTGCGCCGATAATCGCAATATCACACCCTGTCATTTGTTTGCTCCTGTTCGAAATAGAGTTTGCTTGTTGCTGGAACGATTTTTCGGGCTTGAGAAAATTGTCTGAAAAAAACCGAATTTATCCTAGGAAGAAAACCGCTAGGGATGCGAAAGTTGCTGGAGTTGCTGACCGAATTTCTGTCGGACACTTTCAATCTCGACGGGGTCGTGGGTCCACTTCGTCCAACTCGCGGCAATCGGCTTCAAAACGAAATCCACGTAGGAGGCTTGGCCCTGATTCTTCAGCATCTTCGCGTATTCATAGTCCTGAATGCCGTCGCGGATGGCCTTCAAGCGAATGCCCGGCGCGGGCTCGCTGGAACCAATCGGACCCGGCGGATAAAGAAAAATTCCGTCACCCGGCCTGCCGATGCCGGGGCCACAAGCGTTGGTATCCAGCTTTTTCCAACTATCGATGGTGTTCCCGGCGGTCCATCCGTCGGCGCGGTAATAAAGAATTCCGGATGCGCCTTGCGTCCAGTTTAGAAATCCAGCCTGGATGCGCTCGTTGATCGGTGGATAGTCCACCAGCCATTCCGGCGTGTTGCCATAACCGGTGTTACAGCTCGTATAACTCCAGAGATCCCCCCCGCCGGTAAACGGCAGCGCGGGCCACTTCTCCATGGAAGCAAGCAGCACCCAGTAGTCGATCGCGCTCCGCCCGTGGCCATCGTCAAAAAGCTTCTCATCGGGCGCGTTCATGGTCAGAATGGTTTTCACTGCGCGATTCGCAGCGTGCAAGTGAGCGCCAACAGTCTTAAGGGCCTCATAACCCTTGGGACAGCCGTTCAATTCGTCCCCGACGTAAAGATCAAGCGGCAGGTCTTCCGGAAACTTTGCGGCCACGGAATCGATCTCCTGCGTGGATGGGATATTGCTGTGAGTACCATCGCACTTAGCCTGGAAATGGAAAAGGGCCTCGAGGCCGGAGCGGTTCAACCCGGCAGTGGATTTGTCCGCGGATGCGTTCGCGGGCTCATCGAACCAGCTCATCACCTTGTTGCGCATCAGCGCCCGGGCAACGCTGGTGGCCGTATTTCCCGCGGCCGGTGGCCACAATGTCCAGAGAGAAAGCTCCGAAGGCTGCGCGGGCAGCTCGAAATTCCACACGGTCAATGAGACGGGAACCGTTACCGTGCCTTTGTCGGAAGTGACCAGGATATTTCCGGTGTAAGTTCCCGAGGGACTCTCCGTGGTTCCATGCGGGATAGAGATATCCACCCAATAAGGCTGATTCTCTCCCGCGATAATGCTCGCGTTGCAGGCCCTAAGCGTGGCCGGTGTTTTGCACAGGGGCGCGCCCGTTTCCGGATCATTGAACGGGATGAGGGGCTCCGGATACGTCCCCGAACCGAGCGGCGGATTGCTGCCGCCGCCGTAATTCGCCGTCCCGGTCACACTCACGTAATACTCGCGGTACACCGTAATGTTTGAAGCCGGAATCGTTCCCCCACCGGGGGCGGTCAGATCCGAAGCACTGACATTTACGTTGCTCAACCCCTTCGGCGGCGCATGAACAATCAACTGAGCGTCCACAATCGCTCCTCTAGCGCCGGAGACATCGATGGAAGAAGCCATTCGCGGTGCCTCCGTCTTCCCTACCCTGACCAGACCGGACACCACCCAGACAGCTTGCTATTTGCGGCGGCTAATTTTCGTGTTGAGGCAGAACCCGGGCACGTGAGGCCTCCACACCTTGCAAGACTTTCAAATATTCCCGGCGCAAGGCGGCCCAGATGAGCTCCTGGCCAAAATTGCGCTTCACCTGTTCCTGGCCGGCGAGTGCGAGTTTCCCCGCCAGGGCTTTGTCTTCGATAAGTCGGCCAATTGCCTCAGCAAGCGCGGGTGCATCACCTATCGGAAAAAGAAGGCCGGTTTCGTTGTCCACCAGGAGGTCCACGATTCCCGTCGCTGATGCGCCGATCACGGGCTTGCCGGCAGCCTGACCTTCCAGAACTACTGTGGGCAAGCCTTCGCGGTGGCTGGGAAGAATGAGAACGTCCGCGAGGGCATAGTACGGCGCCGGATCATCCACGGGGCCTGCCAGAATCACCCGCTCATGCGATTCAAGCTGGTTGCGAATTTCTGGCGGGAGAGGGTCGCCATCCTCGTAGCTGCCCACTAGGAGCAAACGAAGCCGCGAGAATCGAGTCTCGATCTGCAGAAAGGCCTGCAGCAGTTCGCAGATTCCTTCGGCCGCTTTCCTGTTCCGCTCAGGTGTTGGCTCGTATCGGGCAATGTCCACGCCGTTGCAACTGCCTGCGCCGAACACCACCGCTTTCTCCCAATCAACCAGGCCAAGCGCAATCGCTTTTCGCCGCACGCTGTGACTGACACACACGACGCGATGAGCAAAATGGCAGGCGAGGCGTTCGACTATCGTCAAGAGTTTGCGCCTGAGCCCCGAGGTGGTTTCAAAACGCAGGCCGTGGAGCGTGTAAAAACGGCAAGGAACGCGAGCCAACCACGCCGCGAAGCCGCCGAGGAGTCCCGCCTTGGGTGTGCCCACGTTCGTGACCGTGGGACGCAGTGAGCGCAGTAGCCTCCACAATTGCCATGCGGAGCGGAGATCCCGGAGTGGAGCGATTTCACGTTCCATCGGCAACTCCATGATTTGGACATTTTCTGGCCGCGCCACATCCCACTCGCCGGAGCGTTTTTCCGGGCAAACCACCGTCACATCAAATCCTGAGTTCTGGAAATATTCCGGCTGACCCTGCAGAAATCCGAGAGCGATGGAGGAATTTACGGCGATAACCAGTCGTGGTCGAATTGAATTTGTCTTCATGTCCTGGCTGCGAGCGTGAATTTAGCGCGCGAATTGCGAAATTTCGGCCGAAGGTACTCCCCGCTGCGTACGGGCCGCGGCCTGTGCGTAAATCTTCTGGTAACTCTCAATAACCACGGGCAGAGCGAAATGGCGTTGCACCCGATCTCTGGCCGCAATTCCGAGCCGCCGACGTACCGCCGGTCCGGCATCAATCAACGCCCGCCATGCTTCGGCCAGAGCGTGCGGATTTTCCGGCGCGACCACACTCCCGGTGTTTTCGACAATCAATGCCGAGTCTCCTACGTCGGTGACTACGCAGGGCGTTCCGCAAGCCATTGCTTCGCCAATCACGATGGGAAACGCTTCACTGCGCGACGCTGTGGTGGCGATATCGATGCCTGAAAAAAGCCGCGAAATATCCTCGCGGTGGCCCAGCAGATGACAGCGCTCATGGATTCCGGCGGACTCGATCCAACCGGCCAACTGGGAGTTGTCCCAAGTAATGCCCATCCCGAAAAGCAGGAACTGAACATCGGGCATTAATCTATGCAAACGTTCCGCAGCCAGGATGAAATTTCGGTGATCTTTGTGCGGATGAAAGCGAGCCGCGAAGCCGATCACAATCGCGTCGGCCGGAATTCCCAGCTCCTGGCGCAGCGATTCGCGGGCCGCGGAATCTGGCTTCACCTGTTCCAAGTCGAAGCCGTTCGGTATCACCTGCAGCTTTTCGGCGGCGTAGTTGAGTTCCTTGTGCGTGCGCAGCGACGCCTCCGAGCAAAAAACGATCCGGTCCGCAAACTTTCGCGACAATTTCCAATTAGGTTCGCATGGTACATCCAGGTGTGAATCACGTCCGGCTTCGATTCGCGGATCCACCTCGCCAGCCGCATCACCAGCAATGGATTGGGAATGGCTTTCGTCATTCCAAGAGTGCGCACCCGCACCCCGATGGATTCCATTCTTTCCGCCAGGTCCAGAATTTCTGTCAGGGAGACCACCTCGTTCTCGAAGCGGGTGCCGTCCATCCCTGCGGCGATCCGGCAGAGCATGTTTTCAGCCCCCGCCGGGCCGAGTGTGGTTATGATGTGCATCACCTTAATCATGTTCTTTTTCATTCTTCGCCAGGAGAACTCACTGCTGGCCGCTTCCCAATCCCTCTTCGGCGGGGAGCACGGGCGCACGGAACAGGCTGCGTACGCCCCGTAACTGCGATAGCGCCAACTGGTCCTCATACACTGCTTCGTAGGCCCGAACCATGTTTGACACGTCGTAGTTTTTTCTCGCGCGGGTTGCGGCAGCCGCTCCCATGGACCGGCGCACCGCTTCGTGCCTCAAAAGAGAATTCATCGACTTGGCAAGTCCGTGCAAGTCTCCCGCCGGCACCAGAAGGCCCTCTTTCCCGGCTTCAAACAGATTCGGTACGCCGCCAACTGCCGTGCTCACGATTGGCAGCCCGGCTGCCATGGCTTCCAGAACCGAGAGCGGGTTCCCCTCATAGTCCGAGCTCAGAACAAAAGCATCCATTGCGCCCAAAACGTCTGGAATATCGCTTCGAAGGCCCAGAAAATGAACCTTGCCGGCCACGTTGAGCCTCCGAGCCTGCTCTTCAAGCTCCGCCCGCAAGTCTCCTTCTCCCACCAGCACCAGATGCGCGCGGGGATCAGACACCGGCCCATGCGCGAACGATTTCATCACGCGGCAACGGTGGATTCCATACATGCTCCCCACGCTGGCGGCCACTTCTTCTGCTACCGCCACCGGCTTCACTCCGTGCGTCAGCGCGTAACGCTGGATCAATCGTGCGCGCGGCTCAATCTCGCGCTCGGCAAGATTGTGGACCGTGTGCACCATGGCCACGCGGTTCATAAGCAACATGGAAGGCAAGGCGTAGCGAAGCACGTGCAAGTGCGTGTGAATCACATCCGGTGCATATTCCTTCAGGACGCCGTCCAGCCGGCCATACACGCGGTAATCAAATCCGGGGTGCTTGCCTAGATAGCGGACATCGATCCCCGCCTCCTCCAGCATGTGGTCCAGGTCGCAGCCAACTCTTCCGCTAAAAGAGATGACGACGGGCTCATACCGCCTGCGGTTCAAGCCCCGAGCGATGTGCACGGCAACGCGTTCGGCGCCGCCTGGACTCAATAGCGGCACAATCTGCACTACTTTGATCTTGTTCACGAGTTCGATCTGCCAGTCTGGACCGGGAATTTCTTCAGGAGAAAAGCTGCCATCCGGGTTTTGGGGTGGAAATTCCAATTCCCATGATTCGCGCGGAAGCGCGAGCCGCATTCAGGCGCGGGCGCGCGAACGACCGGGCATCGCGTAGCATTTGCGGAATGCTTCCGCACTGGGCCATTAAAAGGCCGAAGAAGAACCAGGTGGGCTTGCGCATTTCCCACGTCAGGCTGGATACGCCCACAACCCAGACAGCCAGCGACACAATCCACAGCCGCTGTGGAAACGGCGGCATGCCGCGGAGCGATACCGCCAGGGCACCCAACATCCCGCAGAACACCACAAAGCCGAGAACGCCCTGCTCCACAAGAACAGAAAGAAATGTATTGTGCGCGGGCGGCGCGGGGTCCGCTTCACCCATGCGAATAGGTTCCGCGAGCTCGCGGCTGACCATCACACGAAACGCATTTGCTCCAATTCCAACGAAGGGATGTACTCGGAAAATTTCCCAGCCGGCTTTCCAGATGATCGTACGGCCGGTGAACGTCCCTTGTTCGAATTCCGACGGCAACGTCGCCAGGCGCTCCCAGGAAGTTTCAGGAACAAAGTAAAGAATTCCCCCGATGAGCAGGATGACTGTCAGCAGCAGTGCCATTCTTTGCCGGCCACCCAGGCGCGCTTGCGTCAGGGGAACGATGGTGAGCGCGACCACGGTCGCCAGCGTGGCGCCTCTCGAAGCCGTAAGCAGAATCGTGGTGCCCGCAAGAATCAGGTGCACCCTGTACACCCATACCATTCGCCCATGATTTTGAATCAGCAGGTAGTACGACATCGGAATGCTCAGGGCAATGATCAACCCCAGGTCGTTGGCATCCAGTTTGGCGCCTGCATAACGCTGGTAGACCGATTCCTGGTGGGAAAGAAAAAGGTAGACGGTGTCTATTCCGGATACAAACGTTCCGAAAACATAGGCGCGCATCAGATGCATTTGTTCTTGCACTCCCGGAGCCAGTTCCCAGATCAGCCAAACCATCGTGAACAGCTGGAGATAGGAGAATGCTTCGATCACTGTCCCTTCCGGAAAAAGGCTCCAGAGGTAACTCAGAACGGCCAGCGCGACAAAAAGTGCCATTACAACGTGTCCAATCGCCGGTTTCCTCACCTTTCCCCGCTCTAGGATTGCGAGCGCCCCCAACCCAAGAGTTACCATCCCGATCAGCCGCACGCTGGTGCCAAATCCCGGGATCGTGATGGCGTCTTCCCATGGCATCGCAAACACCAGCAACCAGAGCGAGCCAAACGCAATTTTTCCAAGCGTGGAAAGTTGCTCGGTTCCTGCAAACAGGCGGGAAAATCTGCGGGCAAGGGAAAATCGCGGCCTCGAAGGAAGACGCATGCTTCGGCCAGAAGATCGTCCCTGCCTATTCGGATGGCCGAGCATCGGTTCCGGTATGATTACGCCCTCATAGCCGGGGAAGACGCCGGGTTGACTCGGTTCCGTCACGAGTTAATTTCTCCAGACTTCAAATGGATTTGCATCGCGGCTTCAAGCTGTTTCAAGCG
>WNFI01057029.1_pt1 | contig 10192 bp, 10 predicted proteins | sample 5400471 | NCBI WGS metagenome assembly WNFI01 (sample SAMN13153348, study PRJNA577476) | soil metagenome | isolation source: 100 cm saprolite on Douglas fir-dominated hillslope | place: USA:California | collected 2013-09-17 | reverse complement strand
ACAGACACAGCAACTCAGACCCATGGTCAGCGGCACGACCATGATCATTCCCAACAAAGCTGACGTGCACCCATTGAGCTACCAGTCGGGCCGGATTGTCGGACCTGGGGAGCATGCTCGCCGGCATGAGCCCGAAACCGCGCCATGAGCACGGCGCATATGGACCCCAGGCCAGGCAGACGATACCGTTGATGGTATGACCTGGGGCCAGGTCGAGCTGGAGCCGGAGGTGGAGGACTGGCTGGAGAGCCTGGACGACCAGCGCTGGGCACAAGCCTTATTTCATCTCGATCTGCTGGAGAAGCGAGGCGCGCTGCTGGGCGAGCCCTACACCCGTCAACTGTCGGGCAAGCTGCGGGAGCTGCGCTTCTACTGCGGAGGGGAGCGGAGGAGGGATCGCGGTGAGTGACTCAACGCACCAGCACGCCACTTTGGCCGAGATGCGAGCAGCCAGGATGGGGCGCCCGGCGGTAGCGGAGGCGTACGAGCAGGCCAGGCTGCGTTTCGAGCTGGCCGAAGCGGTGCGTAGCAGGCGAGAGGAACTCGGCTTGTCCCAGCGGCAGCTAGCGGAACGGGCGGGCATGACCCAGCCCGGCGTGGCCCGCTTCGAGGCCGGGGGCACCACCCCCACGATTCCCGTGCTGGAACGTCTCGCTACAGCGCTCGGGCTGCGGCTGACCGTCGCTCTAGGCCCACACGAGCGCCGTTCGGCGTAAGACGCCAGCGTGGGGTTACCGGCGTTCACGTGCCCGTTGCCGGCTTCGGTGAGGACTGCGCGTCTTGTGCCAGGCGAATTCTTCGCCCCAGGCTGCCGCGCTCAGCTACAACTGGAACAACCGTCGGTAAGACTCGACTACGCGATCTTGCGTGATTCCGGCGACACCGAGGCCCGGACTCTCTTCGCCCGCGGCTGTTGCTCGCCAATCAGCCGGGTCAGGCATCCGCCGCACAGGGACGCAACGTCGGCTGGTGTTTTGTAGAGGCCGCCCCAGAGCGTGACCTGAGTGACATTCTCGTTGAGTTCGGTGTCGGCGAAGTCGTCGACGACGTCGAGTGCCCAGGCCAGGCAGCGCCGTAGCTCTTCATCCTCACGGACCAGAACGTCAGGCGGTAAGGCAGCGGGATCGCGGTTGCGGGCGTCGGCAAGGAACTGCCGGGCATGGGCGATCCGGAAGTCGTGAATCTCCATGGTCTCTCCTACGAAGCATACAGAGCATACACACTGAACATACTATACAGTGCACTGACACCGTGATCACCGTTCGCCTAGCGTCGGCACTGTGCCTCGCCAGTCGCAGCCGCCGTACCGGGTTGTCAGTTCCGCGCTGCGGGAACGAGTGGAAGCTGGCGAGTGGCTGCCAGGGGAGCAGCTTCCGACTGTGCGCGAGATCGCCGGACAGTACGGCGTGAGTATTGCCACGGCGCGGAAGGCGCTGGGGGTGCTGGTCGAGGCTGGCCTGATCGTGGTTACGCCCGGATGGGGCGCGTTCCGTTCAGAGCCTTAAGCGCTGGCCAGGTAAGCAGGGACAATCTGTGTCAGCGCTGGTCTGGCGTGATCTCCCATGTGCCGCACAGCGGGGTGGAGGCGACACTGTCGCCGGCTAGGACCTCGAAGCGGCCCGGTTCGTAGGCCCAGCTGTGGTCGGCTGGGGACCAGTGGGCGAACTGACGGCGCGGGACCCTGACGTCCACCGTGACCATGTCGCCGGGGTCGGCGCTGACGCGGGCGAAGCCGGCCAGCCAGCGGACGGGGCGCTCGAGGGCGGAGTCCGGTCGGCTCAGGTACAGCTGCACGGTCTGCGTTCCGTGACGTGGGCCGGTGTTGGTCAGGGTGACCCTCGCGACTGCGTCCGCGCCGTCGCCGAGCACGGACAGGCCGTCGAAGCGCCACGTCGTGTACCCGAGGCCGGAACCGAACGGCAGGGCCGGCCCGGCGCCGTCACGCAGCCAGCCGCGGTAGCCGATGTGCAGGCCTTCGGCGTAGGGAAGCTTCCCGTCGGCCGGGATCGGGGACGGCAGCGGGCGGTCCCCGGCGAGCCGCGGCCAGGTCGTCGGCATCCGGCCGCCCGGCTCGCGGGCGCCAGTGAGGACGTCGGCCAGGGCGTGGCCCGCCTCCTGGCCCGGGAACCAGGTCAGCAGCGTTGCGGGCGCCTGGTCCAGCCAGGGCAGCTCCACGGGGGCGCCCGAGTTGACCACAACGATCGTGCGGCGGTTCCGCTGCAGCACCGCCTGGACCAGCTCGGCCTGGCGGCCGGGCAGGGCAAGCGTGGTCCGGTCGAAGCCCTCGCTCTCGATGCGGTCCGAGGTGCCGACGATGACGATGGCCACGTCCGCGCCGACGGCAAGCTCGGCGGCGCGGGTGATCTCCTCGTCCGCTGCCCGCCGCGCCGCGTCGGGCTCTTCTGCCCCGTCGTCAAGGGCGACGCCGGGAGCGTGCACGACCTCGGCCTGGCCTTCGAGCGCCGCGGTGAGGCCCTGGAGCGGCGTGACCACATACGCGGGCGCCACGCGGGCGGAGCCGCCTCCCCGGATGCATACCTGCTCAGCGTTCGGGCCGATCACGGCCACCCGGCGGAGCAGGGTGGGGTTCAGGGGCAGGATGCCGTCGTTGCGGGCCAGGACCATTCCGGCCGCGGCGGCCCGCCGGAGCAGGTCCGGCGCGTCGTCAGCCGAAACGGGAGCCGCGGGCGTGTTCAGAGGGGCCGGGGGCCGTGCCGCGGCGGGGGCGCTCACCCCGTCCAGCGCCCCGACTCGGGCGGCCAGGCGGAGTAGTCGGCCGACCTTCTCGTCGATGGCGCGCTCGTCGACGTCGCCTCGGCGCACGGCGGCGGCGAGCTTGTCGTCCGACCACGGTGTGTCCGGGCCCGGCATGGCGAGGTCGGTTGCGGCCCGCGCCGCCTCCGCGGTGCTGCGCACCGCCTCCCAGTCGGAGACCACCAGGCCGTCGAAGTTCCATTCGGACTCTAGCGGGGCGGACAGGAGCGGGTTCTCGGTCATGGTCGGGCCGTTGACGGCGTTGTAGGCGGCCATGACCAGCCACGGGCGGGCGCTGGCGATGATGTCCTCGAACGGCCGCAGGTAGAGCTCGCGCAGCGGCCGCTCGCCGATGACGGCCTCGTAGGTGAACCGGTCGGTCTCAGAGTCGTTCGCCACGTAGTGCTTGATCGTCGCCGCCACCCCGGACGACTGCAGGCCGTCGACGTAGGCGCGGCCGATCTCCGCGGTCAGGTAAGGGTCCTCGGAGAAGCACTCGAAATGCCGGCCGCCGAGCGGGGTCCGGTGCAGGTTGATGGTGGGCGCCAGCAGGACGTCCACGCCCTTCCGGCGGGATTCCGCCGCCAGCAGGCCGCCCACCTGGCGGGCGAGTTCGGGATCCCAGCTCGCGGCGAGTGCCGTCGGCGACGGGGTGCAGGCCGACCCGTCACTCTCGTCCCCGGTGGTTCCGCGCAGGCCGACCGGGCCGTCCGACATGACGATCGCGCGCAGGCCGATGGCCGGCTCGGCATGGGTGGTCCACGCGGTCGCGCCCGACAGCAGGCGCGCCTTCTGCTCCAGCGAAAGCCGTGCGACCAGCTTGTCGATGAGCTCGTCGAGGGGACGGTCAAGCATCAGGTCTCCAGGAACTCGGGCGGCGGCACGGTGGCCGCCAGACGGGCTATCAGGTCCTCGGTAATAGGAACACCGCCCTCGGCCAGGGCGTCCAGCGCGGCGCCGGCCACTGGCGGCAGCACTACCCGCCGCGGGTCGGCCCCGGGCAGCAGTCTGCTCAGGTGAGCTTCCACGGCGGTGGCGACCGGCGAGTCGCGGTCGGCCAGCACCGAGCCGGTAAGGATCACGGGAACGGCTGGGGGTGTGGGGTGTGCCGGGTGTGCGGGCGGGCCCGCGGCCACCCGGGCGGCCCGCCACCGCTCGGCCGCGCCCGCCGGATTCCGGCGGCGGGTGAACCATCGGTTGAGCTCGGGCAGGTCCGGCCGGCCGTAGAAGTCCAAGAGGGCCGGGCCGAGCGCGGTCTCCGGGCCGGCGCCCAGGCTGGCCAGGTACACGGCCTTCAGCGCCTCGGACACTAGGCCGATGGCGCCCATCGCGTGCTGGCCCCACCAGCCCATGTCCCACATCCTGCCGTCCGGCCCGCGGGCCGCGATGGCCGCGGCCGTCCCGGCGTTCACGGCCACCCCGATGCCGGACGGCTCGCCGCACCGGATCGCGGCGTACCCGTCGCCCAGGACCGAGCGGGAAAGCCCGGGCCATTCCCGGGCCAGCGCGGCGTCCCAGAACTCGCCGTCCTCCGGCCAGTCGACACCGGCCAGCCGGAACGCCGCGTGGCAGACCTGCGACCGGGTGGCACCGGCCACGGCGAGCGCCTCGTCGGCCGCGGCCAGCACCGAGCGGACGGCCGCGGCCTCCCCGGCCGGACCGTAGATGTCGCCGCAGCCGGACCGGCCGGCGCCCACCACGTCGCCCGAGGGCAGGCAGGCCAGCACCGCGGTCTTGCTGTTCCCGGCGTCCGCCCCCAGAAAAAGCGGCATCTCAGGCCAGCAGCCGCGACGGCAGCCACCGCGCCTGGGCCGCGGACATCTCGTCGTAGAGCGCCTCGGCCACGGTCAGCGACGGGACCAGGGGGTGCGCGACCATGGCGCGGACGGCGTCCTGCCGGGTCCCGTCCCAGCCCGCCTTCGCGGCGAGGACCTGGTATTCGGCTAGCTGCTGCGTGATGCCGAGCACCGAGTGCGGAAGGGGGCGCTGGCGTTCGGGGTGGACCCCCCGCGCGTCGACGGTGCCCCACACCTCGACCACCGTGGCCTCGTCGAAGCCCGGCAGCACCACCCCTTCGTTCGGAATATTGATTGGCATGCGCGCCCCGGTGTCGTTGTAGAACGCGCTGATCGCCTCGATCGCCAGCTCGAGCTCGTGGATGCCGCCCCGTGAGCGGGCCGGGTCGAGCCGCGGCGCGGGGCTGTCCGCCTGCTCGGCGTAGTGCGCCCAGTAGCTGCCGAGCGAGCTCATGATCACCTCGGATCGTGTCCGCCGGGCCAGCTGCTGCTCACGCAGCAGGTCCTCGCGGAAGTAGAAGTAGTTGAAATAGTCCGACGGTATTGATTCCATAACGACGGCCAGGTGCAGCGCCCGGCGGCCGTTGACGTCGTCGGTCGGCCGGTCGCGCAGTTCCTCCCAGCGCTCGCGCAGGACGGCGATCGCGTCCTGCCCGTCGTAGGTCGCCTCGTTGGACCAGCAGTTGTGGTTGACCCCGGTCAGGTTCGCCCGCAGCCGGGCCGGGTCGAGCCCGGCGGCCTTGGCCACGACCGGGGGAAACACGATCGGGCCCTCGCAGAACGAGACGATCGGGATGCCGGTGTTGTCGGCCACGGCCTGGGACACGATGTTGACCGGGTTGGTGTAGTTGAAGATCCGGGCGCCGGGCGCGGCGTCGGCCAGGTTGGCGCACAGCTCCCGCATCACCTGCGCGGACCGCAGCGACATCATCAGCCCGCCCGGCCCCTGCGTCTCCTGGCCGATCACCCCGTACTTGAGCGGGATCCGCTCGTCGAGCGCGCGGGCCTCGAAGCCGCCCGGCCGGAAGCTGGACAGCACCGCGTCGACGTCGGCGAGCCCGCGCCGCATGTCCGTCGTGGCCGTCACCGTGATGTCGAGCCCCGCGGCCTTCGCCATCCGCGCGGCCAGCCGGCGCGTTATGTCCAGGTGATCCGCCTCGAGGTCGATGAGGACGAACTCCGAGCCGTCGAACTCGGCCCCGTGATGGATGAACGACGCCATGGTGCCCGGGGCGCGCGACGATCCGCCGCCCAGGTAAGCGATCTTTATGCGAGCCATCATCTCTCCTTAGCACTCGCGGGGCTCACTTCGCGCGGGGGTGAAGGGGGAGAGGCCGCCCAGATCTCGGGTGGCGGCCTCATCCACGAACAGCTGCGGGCGGGTGCACTCGGCGAGGATCGTGGCCGGCCAGTCGGGCGCGTAACGTTCGGCATTCGCGATGCGCTGGACCGTCCGCGCCTTCCCCTCGCCGTGCGCCACCATCACGACCCGCTTGGAACGCTCGCAGATCGTGCCGACCCCGACCGTGACCCCGTACCACGGCACCCGGTCGAGGTCGCCGCCGAACGCGGGGAACGTGCTCAGGTTGTCGCGGCGGGTCTGCTCGGCCAGCCGGACGATCCGGGTGGGGGCGCCGCGCGGGGTACCCGGCGGGTTGAACGCGACGTGGCCGTCGGCGGCCCCGCTGGCCAGGATGAACAGGTCGATGCCGCCGTGATCGGCGATCATCGTCTCGTAACGCTGCGGGTGAGCGGGATCGGGGACCCAGTAATGCCCGGGGCGGATGCCACGCCCGGGACCCGCGGCCGCGTTCAGCCGGTCCACGATCTCGGCCTGGCCGAACCGGAGGCAGCTATACGGCGCCCGCGGGTCGACGCGCCTGATGGCACCGGTGGCAGGGTCGTGCTCGACGTAGTCATCCATCATCACGATGATGAGCCCGCTCAGGTCGAGCCCCCGTGCCGCGACCTCGCGGGCCAGGGCGCGGTAGGTGCTCTGCGGGCTCCGCCCGCTCGGGCAGCCGAGCAGGAACGACCGCCCGGGACCCGCCGCGGCCAGTTCCTCCGCGATCAGTGCCGCCAGGGCATGCCCGATCGCCTCGGGCCCGGCGAACACCGTAGGCGTCACCCGCACCGCATCGCTCCTGCCGTATCGCATCGCCTCTAAGCCAAATAAGCCATTGGAACGATAATTGGTCTGACTGGTCTGGTCAACTCAGATACTGGCCTCTGTGTCCGAGCCGCAGGCGCGCCCCGGAGGCGAGCGGGGAACACTGCCATCAGGGCATGCGGAACAGGTCCGCCTCGAACCGGTAGGCATCCGCGCGGTAGGACAGGGTGGCGGTCAGGACCGGCGTGCCTTCCGTGCCGTAGGTGAGCTCCTCGCCGACCAGGATGGGCGAGCCCGGCGGGATCTCCAGCAGCTCCGCGAGCGGCGGGCTGCTCGCGTCGGCGCGGAGCGTGTACGAGCTGCGCGCGATGCGCACGTCGGAGACTTCCTCGATGGTGTCGTAGAGCGACCGGTCGGTCATGTCGACGTCGGCCAGGCGGGGCACCCGGGCCAGCACGATGATGCTCACGTCGACGCACACCGGCAGGTCATCCAGGGTGCGCAGCCGGGTGAGCTCCAGCACGGGGGCGCCGGGCGCGATCCTGAGCCGGCTCGCCTCTTCGAACGCCGCCGGGCGCTCCCGCATGCCGAGGATCCTCGCCCCCGGGGTGAGCCCGCGTGACCTGGCCATCTCCGAGAAGCTCTGCAGCGTGCTCGGCGGTTCGCCGACGACCTGCGGCGGCACGAACCAGCCGCGCTGCGGGGAGCGGTCGAGATGACCCTCGTCCTCGAGCTGGTCCAGTGCCTTGCGCAGGGTCGACCGGCTGACGCCGATCCGGCCGGCGAGCTCCCGCTCTCCCGGCAGGCGGCTTCCCGGCGGAAACGCCCGGCGCCGCAGCAGGTCGCTGAGCTGGCGGTGGGCATCCTGGACCGCGCTGCCGCCCCCGATCTCGCGCACTGGCATGGCTGGACCATACCAGTGCGACTGATGCTTAACCAATAATGTCAGTCTTATCTATCTGGTCTAGCTACTGGACTAACTGGTTTATGACCGACTAGACTGCCCCGGACTGCGGAGCAGATCCCGCCGACAAGGGAGGCAGAATGCGACCGCGAGAGGTTTCCCCCCTGGTTACTGGCACGCTCGCCGCGATCGCGGCCGGCTGCCTGTCCCTCTCCGCCTGCACGCCCGGCGCGGCCTCGGCGCCGGCCGTCCACAACGCCCCCGTCGCCGGGGTGGTCACGAACCCGGCCAGGCTCGGGCACATCACGCTGCACGTGCTCGACTACTTCACCGGCGGCGTGGACAACACCTGGATGAAGGACGTGATCGCCGGGTTCGAGAAGAAGTACCCGAACATAACGGTCCAGCGGTCGTCGCTGACCTGGACCGACCTCATCCAGGAGCTGCCGCTGAAGCTGAAGTCGGCCAGCGCGCCGGACATCGTCCCGCCGAACAACGGCTGGCAGTCGCTCGGCACCCTGGTCCAGGGCGGCCTGGTCGACAACCTGAGTTCGTATGCGGCGGCCTACGGGTGGGACAGGTATGTCCCCTCCTCGATCATGCGAGAGCAGGAGTTCTCGGCGAACGGCCGGCAGATGGGGACCGGGGCGGTGTTCGGGATGCCGGTCGCGCTGTCGTCGATGATCGAGACCTAGTACAACCGGTCACTGCTGAGCCGTCTGCACCTGACCGTTCCGACGACGTTCAGCCAGTTCAGCGAGGACCTCGCCCGGGCGAAGCAGGCCGGGATCACCCCGATAGCGATGGGCAACCTGGCCCAGGTGGGCATCACCACCCCGCTGTACAGCGTGATGAACGCGCTGGGCAGCCAGTCGGAGATCAGCAACCTCATCTACTCCCAGGGCCCGGCCAGCCTGCACAGCCAGGCGTCGGGATTCCCCCAGGCGGTGGCCACCATGCAGGGCTGGGCGGCCAAGGGGTACCTCACGCCCCAGTTCCGCGGCGTGGCCGAGGCGGACGCGGCGCAGCAGTTCGTCAACGGGAAGGCGCTGTTCCACTTCGACTACTCCGGCTCGGTCCCGTTCGCGCCGGGGCAGAGCCAGGGCTTCGGGTCCTTCGTCATGCCGCGGAACGACGGGCGGCCGCCCGTCGCCACCATGTCGTCGGCCACGGAGCTGTGCGTATCGTCCAAGTCCGCGCACGTCGCGGCCGCGGCCGCGTTCCTGAACTTCGCCGCCAGCCCGGCCGCTGCCCAGATCGCGGTGAATCTCGGGACCGACCCGATGCTGGCGCCCAGCGTGACGCTACCTGGCAGCAACCCGGAGTTCGCCGACGAGGTGACCAACGCCCGCCTGGTCGCCGCGCACAACTCGTCGGTGCCCTATCTCGACTGGGCGACGCCGACCCTGCTGAACATCCTCTCGATCCAGATGCAGAACCTGCTGGCCGGCAAGACGACCGTCAGCCAGGTCATCGGCGCTTTGCAGGCCAACTACGCGGGCTTCCGGGCCACACTGGCCAAGTGACCGCGGGCAGCGAGCTGGAGGACCCGTGAGCCTGACGCTGATCCGCGGCGCGTCCCGGGAGCAGCGAGCCGAGCGGCCGCCCGCCCGGCGCGGCCGCGCGCGCCGGTCGCGGGCGGGGTACCGCCGACGGCCCTGGCTTGGCCTGGCGTATCTCGCGCCCGGGCTGGTCCTCTACATCGTCGTCGTGCTGGTGCCGACCGGGCAGGGCGTCTGGCTGTCGCTGTTCCACTGGAACGGCGTGACGGCCGCCACCTGGGCCGGCCTGTCGAACTACACGGGCTTCCTCACCGACCCGATGCTCCGCCAGGCCGTCACGCACACGCTGCAGTTCATCGTCTTCTTCTCGCTCCTGCCGATCGCGCTCGGGCTGCTGAGCGCGGCGCTCAGCTCACACAAGAGCGTCCGCGGCGCGGGCATCTTCCGCGCAGTGATCTTCCTGCCGCAGGTGATCACCCCGGCCGTGATCGCGGTCGTCTGGGAGCGGATCTACGAGCCGGGCGGCCCGGTCAACGACCTGCTGCGCGTGGTGGGCCTGGGCGGGCTCGCCCGCGGGTGGCTGGGCGACTACACGTGGGGGCTGCCCGCGATCGGCCTGATGGGCACGTGGGCGGCGTTCGGGCTGTGCATGGTGCTGTTCCTGGCCGGCATGCAGGGCATACCGGCCGAGCTGTACGACGCCGCGCGGGTCGACGGCGCCGGCCCGGTCCGGGAGTTCTTCACCGTGACGCTGCCGGGCCTGCGCGGCCCGCTGGCGGTGGTGCTGACGCTGACCGTGCTAGGCGCGATCCGGCTCTTCGACCTGGTCTGGCTGACCACCAAGGGCGGGCCGGGCATCTCGACGATAACGCCGACGGTCGTGCTGTACGAGCGAGCGTTCGCCAATCCGGACATCGGGTCCGCGGCCGCCATCGGCGTCGTGATGTCCGCCGTGTCGCTCCTGATCGTCCTGATCATCGTCAAGGTCGCCGAGGGCAGGCCGGAGTGATCTCGCGCCGCGAACGCGTCTTCAACTACGTCCTGCTCGCGCTGGTGTCGGCCGGGGTGCTCTTTCCCCTGGTGTGGGTGCTGTTCGACGCCCTCAGCCCCAGCCCGTCCGGCGCGA
>WNFI01701806.1_pt1 | contig 10193 bp, 6 predicted proteins | sample 5400471 | NCBI WGS metagenome assembly WNFI01 (sample SAMN13153348, study PRJNA577476) | soil metagenome | isolation source: 100 cm saprolite on Douglas fir-dominated hillslope | place: USA:California | collected 2013-09-17 | reverse complement strand
AAAGTCACCTCTTCCTGGAAAGCCGGCAACTCCTCCGCACTCGCCCCCGGAAATAAAATACTCGTCCTGGGCATCATCCGGGAAAAAGACATCCGCCTGCGCATGCAGATGGAAGGCTTCCTCGTAGATGGTCTCAAAGCCAAAGGCTACAATGCCATCTCAGCCTATACCTTATATGGTCCCAAAATGTTCAGTAACAAAGATGAAGAGGCGGTCCTGGGTCAGTTACGCAACAGCGGCATAGCCGAAGTCTTTACCATCTCCCTGCTGGACAAAGCCCGTGAAAGGACTTATCAGCCGGGAATCGCTTATCCTTATTCTCCTTTCTGGGGTTATTACAGTTATATGTACGGACGTATTTATGATCCGGGCTACGTCTCCGTGAACACCCGCTTCTTCTGGGAAAGCAACCTGTACGATGTCAGTACTAAAAAACTACTGTACTCCATACAATCCGAATCATTCAATCCCTCCTCCGCAGCAGATATGGGAAAAGCCTATAGCAAGGTCGTAGTAAAAAATATGACGAAAGAAGGGCTCCTGGCCACCACTAAATAAAATGACGGCACGCTTTTCAGGATATCCCCCGCCCAATCGCAGCCAGTCCCCGCCCAACCGCCAGTAAATTACCGATCTCCCAGGAAGTCCTTACTATATTGTCCGTAGCCAATTTCAAAGCAATGGAGAGATCATTAGGCTCATGCCCGATAGGCAGCAGCACATCAAAATATTGCTGCAGGTCCCTATCTTTGATCAACGGTACCTTCCCGGCAATCGCCAGTACAGGAAGACCTTTTTCTTTCGCCTTATACGCCACCCCGAAAGGCCCCTTCCCCTGCAGGGTCTGCTCATCGATACTCCCCTCACCGGTAATAACGAGATCGGCCTGCTCCAGGGCTTTATCAAACCCGGTAAGCTGCAGATAATAATCGATCCCATTCACCAATTTAGCATTCAGGAAAGCATACAAGCCGGCAGCAGCGCCTCCTGCTGTACCTCCATACTTAATGCCGGCAATATCTTTTCCCGTTTGCCGCAAAGTCACTGCCGCCAATTGCCTGAGCGACGATTCCAGCTTTATAACAGCTTCAGGGGTAGCCCCTTTCTGAGGACCGAAGACCGACGCAGCCCCCTGCTCCCCTAACAATAAATTATCTACATCACAAAGAACAATGATCTCACATTTAGATATCCGATGATCGAGCCGGGAGACATCGATGGTTGCCAGCCGCACCAGGTCTTCCGGAAGGGACGACAACTCATCGCCTTTCTTACCCAGGAAGCGAATCCCCAGGGCCTTTAATATTCCCGTTCCCCCATCGACGGTAGCAGACCCTCCCATTCCTATAATGATCCTGGTAGCCCCCTGCCCCAACGCAAGACGGATCTGCTCCCCTGTCCCAAAAGAATGGGCCCGCAGAGGGCCTAATTCAGTGGGTTTTAACAGGCGCAGCCCGGAGGCATTCGCCATTTCTATAACAGCCGTCTTGCCCTCATCGATCAGGCCGAAGGAAGTGGATAGGCTCCTTCCCAGCGGGTCATGAACGTCCCCGCTCACCAGGCTGCCTCCGCATTTTTTAATGATCAGCTCCCCCGTACCATCTCCCCCATCCCCGATCGGGAAGCATTCACAGATGCAGGGAAGCTGACTCCGCTCCAGCCCATCCCGGATAGCACAGGCGGCGCCTTCCGCATCCAGGCTGTTTTTAAACGCATTGGGGGCAATAAGCACACGCAATTCATTCATCGATCTATCTTTATGGTTAGCCTTCCGGCTTCTATTTATTGACAACATTAATCGGTTTACCAGCCAGGAAGGCGGCCAGGTTACCGACAGTCCTATCCATCAGCCGGGCCCTCGCCTCCTTGGTAGCCCAGGCAATATGGGGGGTGATAAAGCAATTCTTTGCACCGAAGAGTGGGTTGTCTTTCGGCGGAGGTTCAACAGACAATACATCCAGCCCCGCTCCCGCTATGACCCCACTATTCAGCGCATCGACCAGGTCTTCGTCAACAACGATCGGCCCCCTCGAAGTATTCAAAAGAAAGGCCGACTTTTTCATATGCCGCAGGGTTTCCTTATTGATCAGCCCTTTCGTTTCGGGCAGTAAAGGACAATGAATGCTTACTACATCCGATTGTTCCAGCAATTCCGTAATGGAGGCCCACCTGAAATTTTTCCGGTGCGACTGATCCGTAGGTTGCCTTCCCGCTGCGATAACATTCATTCCGAAAGCGGTGGCGATATCGCCCACATTCCGGCCGATCGTACCGAACCCGATGATCCCCATGGTCTTCCCCGCAAGCTCCATCAAAGGAAAATCCCAGTAACAGAAATCCGGAGAAGCAGCCCATTTCCCTTCCATCACCGAATCGCTATGACGCTGCACGTGATGACAAAGTTCGAGCAGCAAGGCAAAGACCAGCTGCGCGACCGATGCGGTACCATACCCCGGCACATTGGCGACAATGACTTCCTTTTGCTTAGCCGCTTCTATGTCAACGATATTAAAGCCGGTGGCTAATACCCCTATGAATTTTAAAGAAGGAAGCTGCCGGATAAATTCGCCCGGCAAAGGTGTCTTATTGGTGAATAAGACCTCCGCATCCCCGCTTCGTTCCAGTACTTTATCTTTCGGCGTCCGGTCATAGATCATCACATCGCCTAACTGCTTTAACCTATCCCAGGACAGATCGCCGGGGTTCAACGTATAACCATCCAATACTACAATCTTCATATTTATTTTTTATAGTTGTTTATAACTTTGTCCCTCCCTTTATTTCGCCGGCATATGATACACAGGTATGACCCATTTAAAAATATAGGCCTGCGCTAATACGATGAAGCAGATAAGCATCAGCATTAAAAAGCTATGTTTTACCGTAAAACGAAATAATTCCGATTCTTTCCCGATCAATCCTCCGGCTGCCGCAGCTACGGCTATTGATTGAGGAGAGATCATCTTTCCGATTACCCCGCCGGATACATTGGCAGCCACCGTCACGACGGGATCCACACCGATAGAAGCAGCCGTCGCATATTGCAGCTTCCCGAACAGGGCATTGGAAGAAGTATCGGAACCCGTTATAAATACGCCCAGCCATCCAAGTACCGGGGAAAAAAAAGGAAACAGGTATCCTGTATTTGCCAGGGCATCCGCAATGGTTATAGTGATTCCGGAGTCGTTTACGATGTACGCAAACCCCATTACCGTCGCTATCGTGATGATGGGATAGGTAAGCTGCTTGATCGTGGAGCCGAATGTTCGTATCCCCCTTTTTAAGCTCATGCCGACCAGGGGGATTGAAAGGAGTGCGGCTATAAAGATCGCGGTCCCGGTAGCCGACAGATAATTGAACCTGAAAATATGAGGCACTAAATTACCTTTCGTATCCCTGATGACATTATGAAGCCCCGGCATTGGGAAGAGCAGTTGTCCGGCTGCATTCAGCCTATCCTTAACAGGTTTCAATCCCCAGGCAATAATGATGATCGTAAGCAATATAAAAGGAGACCATGCCCTGACGATCTGCCGGGTAGTATAGCTGATAGGCGTATCGACGGCCGCAGGGGCCTCGTTTGGGAAACGCCATATTTTTTTCGGCTTCCAGCATTTCAAAAAGATCAACAGCGATACGATGGACCCGAGACCTGCAAAGACATCCGGCAGCGCAGGACCCAGATAGTTGGAAGAGAACCACTGCAGGAAAGCGAAAGAAATCCCCGACACTAAAATAGCCGGTAATACTTCTATAGCCTTTTTAAATCCCGACATAAGGGTGATCAGATACAATGGAAGCAACAGCGAGAGAAAAGGAAGGGTCCTGCCCAACATTTGGGAGATCGCCATCTCCGGAATTCCGGTAACCTGGGAGGCAACGGTAATAGGAATGCCTATGGACCCGAAAGCGACAGGGGCCGTATTGGCGATCAGGCATATACCGGCGGCATACAGCGGGTTAAAGCCCAACCCGACCAGCATAGCGGCAGTGATAGCCACAGGAGCTCCAAATCCGGCCGTACCCTCCAGGAAAGAACCAAAAGAGAAGGCGATCAGCAAAGCCTGCATCCTTCTGTCAGAAGTGGTGGATGCCATAAAATGCCTGATAACTTCGAACTGCCCGCTTTTAACGGTTATATTAAATAAAAATACCGCCGGGATGATGATCCAGCAAATGGGAAACAACCCGTATAAGGCCCCATTTGCCATTGAAAGTAAAGCAAGCTTCACCGGCATACGGTATACGAGGATGGCAAGGAGGAAAGCAAGGGCCGCAGTTAACACGCTCGCCTGGTACCCTTTCATTTTCTTTATGACCAATGCCCAGAAAAGGAATAAGATCGGTAACGTCGCCACCAATAGCGACAAAAAAATATTATTAAACGGATCGATAACTTGCGTCCATTTCATATTGCTGAGGTCCCTGAAACCTAAGTTACGAAGTAAAGGGATTACGTGTCACCCTTTCCACAAAATGGGCAATAAACTGCGCAAGCCCGCCGCTTCCGGATCGATGCGGCTGCCTTTCCCGGCAACCCGCTAGAAGGTTTCCCCCAGGTTGATGTACAGCGCATGGTATCCTTTGCTGATCCCATAGTCGATCCCGATATTAGAACCGGAATGCTTATTGAATTTTATCCGCAATCCCGGCCCGGCGGCAAGGTGCAGATAAGCAAACTCATGCGTGTCCGGCTCCGTTACCGTATTGAAATTAGCGAATAAGACAAAGCCGAATAGTCCATCAGCGGTAATGTCCCGCCGGTATTCCGTCTCAGCGTAGAATAAAGTCCTGCCCATATACCGGGTAGGGTAAAATCCACGCCCGGAACGTTGGTAGGGCTCCGTTCCGATGGCCGGAAGGTTAAGATAGGGCGGATTACTCCCCATGGTCGTCCAGAAATAACTCCAGAGCGCCAGCACATTCTGCCCTTTCTTGCTAAACGATATGTATTTGCGTGCATCCAGGTAGAGGGAATGCCAGTCGGTATTGCTGCCCAAAAACTTCAGGTTCACCCGGTAGACCATATTGAAATAAGCTCCCGGCAAGGGATTGATCGAGTTGTTACGGGTATCGTATAATAAGTTGAGCGTAGGCCCTTCAGAAAATGAATTGGAGTTTTTACCCGTTCCGTATTTATATCCGGTGAACTTTTGCAGGTCCAGGGAATCGACTTCCGGCCGGATATGGATATGATAATCCAGGTCATAACCGAACCCCGCCAGCAGATAGGGTCTGATCCTTTTCAGGACGCTCGCATACATCCGGTAATATTGATACCGGATCAGGATCTTATCATCCTCTGCCTGACCGGCGCCCAGCCCCCAGGTATATTGCGGATAGATAGAGAACCGGGTATCCACCTGGTAATTCCAGTTATTATTCGGAGACCAGATATTAGCCCGGATGGGAAAATTAAACTGTCCCCGAAAGTTAAAGCCCGGGGAGAAAGTGACATTGGACAAGTAGGTGTCCTGCCGGTTGCCCAAATAAAAGCCGGCCGTCGTAGAGGTCACGATGGCATTCCCTCCTCCGGGAACCGCCGTGCTCAGCGGTAATAGGGAATAATATACCCGTTTGCCTTCCACAGTCGGCGGTTTCTTAATATGGATATGGGTGAGCTTCAGCAATATCCCGATCAGATCATGCTGCCCCGTAGTGTCCTTAACAACCGAGTTGGCAGGGGCAATCAGCATATCCTTGGGGGTCTGCGCCCAGAGGTGGTACGGCAGCATAATGCCAATCAAAATAATTAAACCCTTAGGCATGTTTACAGAGATACCAATATTGTGCTATTTTTCAGCTATAAAATACTTTCCCCACTATGCGCAAATACATTCCCCTCCTTCGGGTCGGTTTTCCCCTGCTTGCAGCTATCAGCTTGCAGCTTGTGGCTATTGCACCCGCCGCTGCCCAGAAGATTGAAATCCTCACCACCGGTCCACACAGCTCCCTGCGGGGTCTCAGCGCGGTCAACGATAAGATCGTATGGGTCAGCGGGAGTGGCGGTACGGTAGGCAAGACCCTTGACGGCGGCCAGACCTGGACCTGGATCACCGTTCCCGGTTATGAGAAAAGGGATTTCCGCGACATCGAAGCCTTTGACGGGAAGACGGCTATTATCATGGCCATATCTGAACCGGCCAATATCCTGAAGACCACCGACGGCGGTCAGACCTGGAAAATGGTCTATGAAAATAAAACGGCCGGCATGTTCCTGGATGCTATGGAATTCTGGAATGTCAACAGTGGGATCGTCGTCGGCGATCCGGTGAATGGCCGGTTCTTCATAGCCCGCAGCTTCGATGGGGGTGACAGCTGGCACGATATCCCCTTCCAGGAACTACCCAAGGCCGATTCCGGGGAAGGCTGCTTTGCTACCAGTGGCACCAATATCCGAAGTCTCGACAGGGAAGAAGCCTGCTTCGTGAGCGGCGGCCCGCGTTCCCGCCTCTTTATCCGCGACAAGGCCATCGACCTGCCCCTGATACAAGGCACCACCACTACCGGCGCCAATTCCATCGCCGTCAAAGATCATAACAAGCTGAAAGGCGGCCGGCAGTTGATCGTCGTAGGAGGTGATTTTGCAAAAGATACCTCGCAGGAAAAGAATTGTTATCTCTCGAATGATGGCGGCGCCACCTGGATAAGACCCGCCACCCCCCCCATGGCTACAAGGGATGCGTAGAATATATTGGCGGCGACATCGTCCTATGCTGCGGCACTTCCGGCGTAGATATCTCTTATGACAACGGAATGAATTGGAAGGAGATTACCCCCGCAAGCTTCCACGTATGCCGGCTCGCTAAAAAAGGAAAAACGGTATTCCTGGCAGGATCAGGCGGCCGGGTGGCGAAATTGGTGTTAGGGGGCTAGTTCAATCCCCTGAAGTCCACCGGGACCAGCTTGCTGACGCCTGGTTCCTGCATAGTCACCCCATAGATGACATCCACGGTGCTCATGGTCGTCTTATTATGGGTGACAATGATGAACTGCGAATGCTCGCTGAACTGGCGGATCATATTGGTGAATTTGCCTACGTTGGCATCATCCAGCGGCGCATCCACCTCATCCAGGATACAGAAGGGCGCCGGTTTGATAAGATAGATGGCGAACAACAGGGCGGTAGCCGTCAGGGTCTTCTCTCCTCCGCTCAACTGACTGATGGAAGAAGGCCTTTTCCCTTTGGGTCTAGCCACGATATCGATCCCTGTATCCGCCAGGTTTTCCGGGTTTTCCAACACCATGTCGGCAGTATCGTCATCCGTGAACAAAGCCTTGAATACCCGCTGGAAATTTTCCCGCACTTTGTTGAAGGTATCGAGAAATTGCTGGTTAGCCGTAGCTTCCACTTCCTGTATTGTCTGTAAAAGGCTTTCCTTGGCGCTGACAAGGTCATTCTTTTGCTCAAGGATAAACTCGTACCGTTTCTTCATTTCCGTGAACGCCTCGATAGCCGTAGGATTGACCTCTCCCAGGTTCTCCATCCGTTTCTTCATCCGATCGGCTTTTTCCTGCAGGTCCTCCACCGGCGACGTACCGAGCCGGGGCTGATCGATAATAATTCACTCTCTCTTTCACTAAGGGCATTACGAAGGTTATAATAAGCCTGATCGGCTTCATTCAGCTTCTTTTCCTCTTCTTCCTTTTTCCGCAGCAATTCCACCAGCACCGATTCGGCGCCGCCCAGCAACTCTTCGCTCTCGGCAATGCTCTCATTCGTCTGCTTCAACTGAGAGGCATTCACTTCGATCTGGGTGCTCAGGTCATTCAACTGGTTGCTCTTGAATTCCAGTTCCTGCTTCAGCGCATTGATGCGGCTATGCTGGCGCGTTGCCTGTAAATTAAATTCGTTATATCCTGCGGAAGAACTGTTATACGCAATTTCAGCGGACCGGTATTCCTCTTCCGCTAATTGTGATTTTTCTTTCAGATCTGCCACCACCTTCACCAGCTCGATCCAGGCGCTGCGGGTATCTTCGATACCGGCAATCGTTTCTTCCAGGCTCAGCTGTAATTCTTCCAGCCGGTTGAGGGAGGTATGTTGCTGGGTATGGAGGTTCTCCACTTTGTTCTGCAGGGAGAAAACGAAATTCGTCAGCCGGTTGATATCGTCCTGGGTTTGCCGCATGGCCTGCTCCTTCAACTCCTCATTATATCCGACCACTTCATTGTGCTTGTCCTGGATAGCAGCTTTCAGCTCACTCACCACCGACTCCTGGAGGCGGATCTCTTCGCGCAATTTCTCCAGGTTCTTGGCACGGCCGATCTTTTTACCTTCGAAAAGCCCGACGCTGCCGCCGGTGATCGAATATTTACCCTTTACATACTTGCCATGCTTTTCCAGCACCACGGCGCCATTACTGTTCTCCAGGGCCTCTTCATCCTCTGCGATGAACACATTTCCCAAAAGATGCTGCGCCAGGCTGCGGTATTGCCCGTCCACTTCGATCACATCCATAGCGGGGATGGTTCCGTTGCCCCCATGAGCGGCAACATCCGGATTGTCCGTAAACTTATCCAGCAGGAAAAAGTTAGCTTTCCCCTTTTTATTGTTGTCGAGTAAATGGACAGCCTGCAGTCCTTCCTGCAGATTGTTCACCACATAATAATTCAGGTATGGCTCCAGCACATTTTCCACGGCCGCCCTGAACTCTTCTTTCACATAAATGATATCGGAAAGGATCGGTGCCGCATGATTCCAGTTCGGGTTCTTATGCAGGAATTTGATACTTTCGGGATACCCCTCCATCGAATCGACCAGGCTCTTCAGCAGGTCATGCTCATTCTTCTTGGAGTCCAGTTTGCGGTTCTCATCCGCCAGCTTCTGACGCAACACTTCCAATTGCCCCTGAGCCTGTAATATATTTTCCTTGGTTCTTTCGTGATGTTCCTGTAATTGCCGCAGATCCCGCTGTTTGGACTCCAGGTCCTGTTCTTTCAGCTGACGTTCTTCTTCCAGTTGCTTGAGCTGGCTCTCCCGTACCATCCGCTCCTCCTCCAGTTGCCGGATGCCTCTTTGCAGATTCTGAATAGAAGTATCCGCCACCGCCACTTTCTTCTCTGCGTCGAACTGATCGCGTTGTATCTGGGCATTCTCCCTCCGCAAACCATCCACGGCGCTCCTTTTTTCGTCGAATACCTGCCGGGTCTCGTCCACCGAAGCCTTTAAGGAATCCAGCTGCTCCTGCAAACCGGATAGTTTATTTTCTTCTTCTCCGACCTGTTGCCGGGTAAATACGATACTTTCCTCCAGTCCTTTCAACTGGCCTTCCCCTTTCAGCAGGAATTCCTGCAGGCTGTTCTCCTTTTCCTTGAGGAAGTTCAGGCGCTGTGAAGCGAGATTCTTCTCATTTTCCTTCGTCCGCAATCCCTGCAGCAAATCGTTGAATTCGTGCTGCATGGACTGGAGAGCCCTTTCTTTCTCGATAAAACCGACTTTTTCCTGTTCCAGTTCGGCTTCTTCCTGCGCCACCACGGCCTCCAGGCGTACTTTTTTATCCGTCTCCGCATCTGCCTGCTCGTTGAGCTCCCGGTAAGTGAGATTAAATCCTTCCAGGGCCGCCTTGGCGAGCTCGATGCTCAGCTCCCGGTATTCTTTCTTGATCTCGTAGTATTTCTCTGCTTTTTTGGCCTGATTCTCCAGGCTTTTCAGCTGGTTATTGATCTCGAACAGCAGATCCTCGATACGGGCCAGATCCTGCTCCGTAGCATCGAGCTTCTGGCGGGCTTCTTTTTTCCGTGTTTTGTAGATGGTCACTCCGGCAGCCTGCTCCAGCATACGCCGGCGGCTGTTTTCTTTGTCCTTGATGATATCGTCCACCATTCCCAGCTCGATAATGGCATAACTATCCGTGCTGATACCCGTATCCATGAACAGATTCTGGATATCCTTCAACCGGCAGGAGACATCATTCAGGCGGTATTCGCTTTCCCCGCTCTTATAGAACTTCCGGGTGACGGTGACGGTACTGAATTCCGTGGGCAGGAGGTTCCTGGTATTCTCAAAGGTCAGGCTCACCTCGGCCAGCCCGGAGGCGGAACGGGTCTTGCTGCCATTAAAAACCAGGCTTTCCAGGTTCTCCGAACGCAGGTGACTGATCTTTTGCTCCCCGATCACCCAGCGGATACTGTCAATAATATTGCTCTTCCCGCAGCCATTAGGGCCGATAATGCCCGTAATACCTTCGTCA
>WNFI01089975.1_pt1 | contig 10193 bp, 7 predicted proteins | sample 5400471 | NCBI WGS metagenome assembly WNFI01 (sample SAMN13153348, study PRJNA577476) | soil metagenome | isolation source: 100 cm saprolite on Douglas fir-dominated hillslope | place: USA:California | collected 2013-09-17 | reverse complement strand
GCTGGACGATCCCGGCATGAACGGCGCCGTTGCCTCGGGGAGCGGCCCGTACCACCTCGATAAGTGGGACCGCGGCCATAGCTTACATCTCAGGGCGTTCGCCGATTACTGGGGCCCTCGGCCACAAGTCCACAGCGTCGACATCGAGATCGAGCCTGACTCCTTAAAACGCCTCGATCGCTTCAGCAGCGGGGCGGTCGACATCGCCCACAGCTTCACCGGCCCGCAGCTGCTCGGCTTTGCCCGCGACCCGCAACATCTGTCGCAGCTGCACAAGGTCGCAAACACTCGCACCACCTATCTCGGCTTCAACACCATTGCCGGTAGCCGCTACGGGCCTCCCGAGCGGATGGCGATCGCCCAGGCGATCGACCGGGGGCGCCTGACCGACCTCGCATTGTTCGGGTCCATGCTGGCGGCTCCGGCCACCGACCTGATCCCGCCCGGGGTGGCCGGCCATCTCGATCGGCCGCTGACCACCTTCGACCCGGTCGCCGCCCGGACCGGTCTCGACCAGGCAGGGTTCCCGGCGCAGATCGGGCTGTACTTCTCGACGAATTCGACCGTCGGACGGGTCGCAAAAGACCTGCAGGATCAGATCAGCAGTGCGACGGGGCGCACCGTCAATCTTCATCCGACCGGCGATTTCTTCTACCGCGCCGCGCTCGACCAGCTGCCCGTCATCATCGATACCTGGAGCGCCGATTTTCCCTACCCATCGGATGTACTCGACAACCTCCTCGCCTCCAACGCCCAGTTCAACAACCTGCGGCTGAGCGACCCCCGCATCGATAACGCCCTGGCGGCGGCGAAGGCCGCACCAAACTGGGACGACGCGATCAAGGCTTACCGGCAGGCCGAAGAGATCGCGATCGCCGACAACCGGCTGATTCCCCTTTACAGCGGCGTCGAGCCGTACCTGGTTCGACCCGGGCTGAAGGTGCCGTTCAGCGGCGGTACCCTTGCCTACCGCTGGGAGGATGTTCGCTAGGATCAATGCGTTGAACGATCGAAGCTCGCATCGGGCGCGGGTGCTTCGCTACGGCGAGGAGGCCGGTGTCCGCGTCGACGACCAGCTCGCCGCCGAGGAGCCGCTGGAGATCCGCATCGGCGGTACCCCGCTGACGGTCATGATGCGGACGCCGGGCCACGAGCGCGAGCTGGCGTTCGGCTTTCTTTTTGGGGAAGGCATCATTCGCGAGGCCGAGGATGTCGCCCGCATGCGGGTGCTCCCGAACGGCGAGCATCCCGACCTGGAGGGCCCCGCCCCTGCCGGACGACGGTCTCGCCATCGACCGCGACATCATCTATGGGCTGGACGCCCGGCTCCGGTCGGAGCAGGCGATCTTCGCGCGCACCGGCGGCCTGCACGCCGCCGGCCTGTTTACCGTGGCGGGCGAGACGGTGGCGGTTCGGGAAGACATCGGACGGCACAACGCCGTCGACAAGGTTGTCGGTCATGCCGTCGAGCGGCACCTGCTCCCGCTCGACCACCACATCCTGATGGTCAGCGGCCGGACGTCGTTTGAGATCGTCCAGAAGGCGCTCCAGGCCCGCATCCCGGTCCTGGTGGCGGTCTCAGCCCCCTCGAGCCTGGCCCGGGACCTGGCCCAGGCGTCGAATCAGACCTTGATCGGCTTTCTGAGGGGCCGCAGCCTCAACGTCTACAGCGGCCGGCAGCGCATCCAGGCTTGACGCCGGCCCGGGCTCCGGACGAGCACCCTTAAGTTCTCGCACTAGCCTTCTGAAGTCAGCTCCGGCATGACCTTCTCGACGAATTCCTCGAGCCGGCCCTTGCCCTCGGAGGGCCATTCCGCGATCAGGTAGGCGAATCCGGCCGCACGCAACTGCGCCGCCCGGCGGCGCACCTGGTCCCAGGGTCGCGAAAGCGAGAGGGACGCTGAGCGAAGGATGGCTTTCGGATCTCGTCCGGCCTTTTCGGCCACCTGGTCGAGCAGCCGGGACTTGCGCGCCATCGATTCTTCGGAGCCGAAGGCGTGCCAGGCGTCAGCCTGGCGGGCGACGATCGGCAACATCAGCTGCTCGCCGCCGGCGCCGATCCAGATGGGCGGGTGAGGTCGCTGAACGGGTTTCGGGTGATAAGTCGCGCTTTTGAGCTGATAATGGCGGCCCGAAGAACTCGCGCGGTCCTTCGTCATCAGCAGCCGGATGACCTGCACGCCTTCCTCCAGGCGCTCGGCGCGCTCCTTGAGCGGCGGGAACGGAATCCCCAGCGCCTCGTGCTCCGGCTGGTGCCAGGCGGCGCCCAGGCCGAGCTCCAGCCTGCCCTTGGAGATGTGGTCGACGGTGATCGCCTCGGTCGCCAGGACCGATGGGTGGCGGTAGGTGATCCCGGTCACCAGCACCCCGAGGCGGACCCGCGAGGTGATCGCGGCCAGGCCGGCCAGCAGGGTCCACGCCTCCATGCAGGGACCATTCCGGTCGCCGTAGAGCGGCGTGAAATGATCGAAGACCCAGGCGCCATCGAAGCCGGCGGTTTCGGCGAATTGCACCCTTTCAACCAGCTCCGGCCATAGGACTTGATGCTGCGCGACGTCTAGACCAATCCGCATTTCTCTGCCACAATACACACCGGTTCGCGCGGAGGTTTAACCGAACGTTCATTTGGCTTTCGCTAAAGCCATCTGCCGAGGCGCCAGACTGTCGAGGGGATTCGAAATTAGGGAAGGAGGCACCATGAAGATACGTTCCGCGCTCGGACGTTCGATGGCCCGGTTGCTCACACTGGCACTGCTGCCGGCGAGCGTAGCTGGTATCACCGCGATCGGCGTCACCGCAAGCAGGCCGTCCTCGGATGTCGCCGGGTGTCAGCTGTCGGCCGGCCCGGTCGAGCACGTCATCTACCTTGTCTTCGACAACACGCACTTTCTGCGCGACCGCTCGAACGTCGCCTCCGACCTGGAGCAGATGCCGCACCTGCTCAACTTCCTGACGTCCAACGGCATGTTGCTGACCAACGACCACACCATCCTGATCTCGCACACCGCGGGCGGCATCCTATCGAGCCTGACCGGCCTGTATCCCGATCGCCAGGGCCAGACCGTCTCGAACAGCTATTTCTATTTCGATCCGACCAGCACGCCGGCTAACAAGCCCGCCTTCAGTACCTCTTTCAAATACTGGACCGACCTCGTCGATGACTCGACGGGCGCACGCGACCCTCGTCCGAACATGGTCAACGGCGATTCAGGAACAGCGAAGACGACGCCCGCCCCGTGGGTTCCGTTCACCCGAGCCGGGTGTGACTTCGGCGGCGTCTCGACGGCCAACATCGAGCTCGAGAACACCGGCACCGGCGCGTTCGGTGACATGACCCAGGTGTTCCATGCCGCGACTCCTGAGTGGAATGAAGCCGCTGCTTCAAATGCGGAGGCTGCCAGACTGAATGCGTTGCGGCAACCGCCAAACGCCCTGAGCACCAAGGCGCAAACAGATTTTGTTGGGATCGCAATCCATTGCGCACAGGGCGGCGGCATCTGCGCCTCCAATGCGAGGAACCTGGCAAATTCCAGGGCCGACAAGCTTCCCGATGAACCGGGCGGTTACAACGGCTACCTGGGTCTGTTCGGGGCCAAGTACGTCAACCCTGCGGTCAACAACGGCAGCTCCGCCGTGAACAACATGGATGGCCAACCGGTCACCGACCCATTCGGGCAGCCTGGCTTCCCCGGGTTCGATGGGGCCCTGGCGACCAACACCCTCGGTTATGTCGCCCAGATGCAGGAGCACGGCGTCCCCGTCACCTACGCCTACATCTCGGACGCGCACGACAATCACACGCTGTCCCGGGCCTCCGGTCCCGGCGAAGCCGACTACAGGGCGCAGCTCGCCGCCTACGACGCGGCCTTCGTGAAATTCTTCGAGCGCCTGGCGGCCGACGGCATCACGAAGGAGAACACGCTATTCGCGGTCACGTCAGACGAGGGTGACCACTTCGCGGGCGGCACGGGCATCCTGCAGCCCGATGGCTCCCTCGCCTACGCACATACCAACTGCTCAAATCTGGGTAATGGATGTCCCGCCAACCAGATCGGTGAAGTCAACCTCAACATCAAGGCTTTGCTTCCCGCCGCAGAACGGGGCTTCTCGGTGCACCGCGACTCAGCGCCGAGCTTCTGGGTGAACGGCAAGCCGGATCGCACCGATGCGAAGCTGCGGCAACTGGAACACGACGTCGCCGGTATCACCGCCGTGGACCCGTATGTCAGTACCACACCCGCGGTCGTGTTCGATCGGATGGCAGATGCCGTCGGGGAGAAAGCGATTCACATGGTGAACGCGGATCCAGCGCGCACGCCGAGCTTCACCGCCTTTTCCAACCCCGACTATTTCGTGACCGATGTACCGCCATTCTGTGGAGGCAATCTCTGCATCGATCCCAAATTTGCTTGGAGTCACGGTGATATCCAGCCGGAGATCGCCAGCAACTGGCTCGGCCTGGTGGGGCCCGGCGTCAAGGTGCGAGGGATCGACGCCGAGACCTGGACCGATCACACCAACGTGCGTCCAACGATCCTGGCGCTGGCCGGCCTCAAGGACGACTACGTCAACGACGGCCGCGTGTTGATCGAGGCACTCACCGATCGGGCCGTCGCCCAGAGCCTGCGCGCGCATCGCGAGACGCTCCTGCGCCTGGGACGCGTCTACGAGCAGGTGAATGCGTCGTTCGGCCAATTTGGACTGGACCTGCTTACCGCCTCGACGCGAGCGCTGAAGAGTGCCAGCGCAGATGATGCGACCTATGCCTCGATCGAGAGCTCGATCGAAAACCTGACAACGCAACGCGACGCCCTGGCGAGCCAGATCAAAAGTGCGCTCAATGCCGCGGCATTCGATGGCGAGACGCTCAACGAGCAGAACGCCAAGGAATGGATCGATCAGGCACAATCGCTTCTGGACCAGGCCAGCGACCTGGCAGCCGGGTAGAGGGACCAGAAGAGCAACGAACCGTTGGGAGGCCGACGCGCTCGCCGGCCTCCGACTATTCTGGCCGAGGTGAAGCCGAAATTCTTTGCCACCGCAGTGGAGCTGCGTGAGTGGCTCGAACGAAACCACGCGACGGCGACCGAGCTACTCGTGGGCTTCTACAAACGAGGCTCAGGGAAGCCGAGCATCACGTGGCAGGAACTCGTCGACGAAGAGCTCTGCTTCGGATGGATTGACAGTGTCCGAAAGGGCATCGACGAGGTCAGTTATTCCAACCGGCTCACGCCGCGGAAAGCTCGTAGCACCTGGAGCGCGGTCAACATCGCCCGAGCGAAGGAGCTGATCAGGCTCGGGCGGATGCACGCCGCGGGGCAGAAAGCCTTCGAGCGGCGGACCGATGAACGGTCGGCGATCTACAGCTACGAACAGCGAAAGAAGGCCAGGCTCGACCCAGAAGCGGAGCGGTCGTTTCGGGCCAACAAGAAGGCCTGGGCGTTCTTCCAGGCCCAGGCGCCCGGGTACCGGAAGACCGCGATCTGGTGGGTCATGAGCGCCAAACGAGAGGAGACCCGGCAGAAACGGCTGGCGACGCTGATTGGCGACTCGCAGAACGGCCGGACAATTGGGCCTCTTACTCGCCGGCCCCGCTTGCCCTAACGAATCGCCCCTGTCACGACGCCTATGACCATCATGACGCCCACCATGAGGAACAAGACGCCTGAAACCGGCCGCTAAGTTGCCCCGACGTAACGGTTGGGAGGCCAGCCAAATACTCTGCCCACGTGCGCACTGCTTCTATTCACCTCGTTCTCCCATCGACGCCCTAATCCCTTGAAGTCAAGGAGGAGGGCGACACCCATCGCGGCCGCCAGTGGCCCGAAGACTAAGAAGTAAATTGCGCCTACTGACACAAGCCCGGTCCCCTTTCAGGAAGTCAACGCTAAGTAGCCAAGCTCCCTGCACGCTGGAACCCGACATACAGCTGTCGGTCTCCACTTCTATAGTTACGGGCGAGCGTGAAGACGACGAAGGGGCCGCGGACGATCTTCGCCTGCCAGGAGTGCGGCAACCAGTCGTCGAAATGGGTGGGTCGTTGTCCGGAATGCGGCAACTGGAACAGTTACGTCGAGGAACAGGTCCGAGCAGAGCCGGCGTCGCGCTCGAGCGCTCGGCGGGTCAGCATTTCGACCGCGCAACCGATGCCACTGGCGCAGGTGCGCTTTACGCAGGCGAACCGGCTTCGACTGGGGATGCGAGAGCTCAACCAGGTGCTGGGTGGCGGCATCGTCCCGGGCTCGTTGGTGCTGGTTGGTGGCGACCCCGGCATTGGCAAGTCGACCCTCCTGCTGCAGCTGGCCAGCGAGGTGGCCGGCTCCTATGGCCCGGTGCTCTACGTGTCGGGCGAGGAGTCGGTTCAGCAGCTCAAGTTGCGGGCGCAGCGTCTTGGCATCGAGGGCGATCGGGTGATGGCCCTGGCCGAAAACGACCTCGACGGCATCATCGAGCATCTCGAAAAGGCGCGGCCGATGATGGCCGTCATCGACTCCATCCAGACGGTCTTCCTGGGAGGCATTACCTCGGCGCCCGGCAGCGTCAGCCAGGTGCGGGAGTGCGCCGGCAGGCTGATGCTGCTGGCGAAGAGCAGCCACATCCCCATCTTCCTCGTGGGCCACGTCAACAAGGAGGGCGCGATCGCCGGGCCGCGTGTCCTCGAGCACATTGTCGATACCGTCCTCTACCTCGAGGGGGAGCGGCACCACAGCTTCCGGATTTTGCGCAGCCAGAAAAACCGATTTGGCTCGACCGACGAGATCGGTGTCTTCGAGATGCGCGACAGCGGGATGCATGAGGTCAGCGACCCCAGCCGGGCGTTCCTCCAGGACCGCTCCTTAAGCGAGGTGGGCAACGTCGTTCATGTCGCACTGGAGGGCAGCCGGCCGCTTCTCGTCGAGCTGCAGAGCCTGACCACGCCGAGCCGGTTCGGCGCGCCGCGCCGGTCCGTCAACGGCATCGACCTCAACCGGCTTCACATGCTGATCGCGGTGCTGGAGCGGCGAGCGCACCTCGACCTGGGCGCGGACCGCCCCGCCGGCGCCGACGTGGTGGCGATCGGCGAGCTTGGCCTGAGCGGTGAGGTCCGCCGGGTCAGCCAGCTCGAGCGCCGCCTGCTGGAAGCTCACCGTCTCGGCTTCAAGCGGGCGGTGATCCCAGCCGCGGCTGAGCTTCGCGATCCCGAGCTTTCCTCGATGACCCTCAGCCCGGTGGAAACGATCGCGGACGCACTCGAGATCTGTTTCGGCTAGCCGCTGAGGCAACCGGCGACCCGTTTGGTCACCGGCCCGAACCGCACAGAAACCGGACGCTCGCAGGCCAGCACGATGAGGCGCGGCGCCGATGCAGGGCGGCTTCGAAGAGGAGTCATGCATTGCTGGTTGATCCGGGAGATGACATCGTCCTCGGTCTTGTCCACCGCCTGCGAGAGGACGCGGTCAATGCAGCGTCGCTGCAAGATCAGCACGTGGGGATCTTCGGGCGGGGCCGCTGCCGAAGGTCGGGCTGACGCTCCCGCCGCGGGCCCGATGCCGAGCGCCAGCGACAGGACGAGGCCGGCGGCCGCCAGCCAGCAAGATCGCTCGAGACTTTGGGCGGCGGCGGTTGGACTGAGGGACCAAAAGAGGCGTCGGCGGCGAGATTTCATGCTTTAATTAGGGCACGATGACGGTCCTCTTTGCGCGCCTGCGCGAGATTGCGTCTCCCATCCTGAAGAAAGGAGGTGATAGCGATGCGCGTGGAACGCGTCTTCCGGCTGCTGGGCCTGTTGCTTGGACTTATAGCGGGCGTCGAGTACGCCTCATTCATCATCTCGGAAGCCAAAATCGACGGTTACACGCTGAGAGCGATCGTGCTACTGCTGACGGCATTGGCCGGCGCGCTCTTTGGCTTCTTTGGGCTCCCGTACGTTACGACCAAGCCCTTCTTCTGGCTCGAAAATAAGCTGAATGTCACGCCGCTGCCAGATCTGGTGGCGGCGACGGTCGGACTCCTGGTCGGGCTGCTGCTGGCGGCGCTCGTCGGCGTCTTCCTCGCGACGCTGCCGTGGCATCTCGGCTTCGTCATCTCGCTGATCGTAGCCCTGGTGTTTGCCTACTGGGGCCTGACCCTCGGTCTCAGCCGGCGTAACGAGATGATGGCTCTTGTGTTGGGACCGGCCCGTGCCGCCGGCGTGTTCCCGACCAAGACCGTCGATGCCGGCGTTCTCCTGGACACCAGCGTGATCATCGACGGCCGGATCATGGACATCGCTCAAACCGGTTTTCTGCGGGACAAGATCCTGGTGCCGCATTTCGTCCTTTCCGAGCTCCAGTACATCGCTGACTCCAGTGACGCGCTGCGCCGAAACCGAGGACGGCGTGGGCTGGAGGTGCTCAACATGCTGCAGAAGGAACAGCTCGTCGACATCGAGTTCATCGACGAGGATGTGCCCGAGGTCACCGAGGTCGACATGAAGTTGATCAAGCTGGCGACGAAGCGGAACGCCGCGATCATGACCAACGACTACAACCTCAACCGCGTGGCGCAGCTCGAGGGCGTGCGCATCCTCAACCTGAACAACCTGGCGAACGCGCTCAAGCCCGTTGTCATCCCCGGCGAGGAGATGAACATTCAGGTGATCAAGGAAGGGAAGGAGCAGAACCAGGGGGTGGCGTATCTCGATGACGGCACCATGATCGTGGTCGAGAACGGGCGCCGCTACATGAACCAGACGATCGGGGTGATCGTGACCTCCGTGCTGCAGACCGCGGCTGGCCGCATGATCTTCGCCACGCCGGCCAGCGAGTCGACCATGGGGCGGCCGAAACCATTGCGGAGAGCCTCGGGCGGCGGCGGAACCGGTCTCTGACGTCGCGCTCCTCACCGTCGAGCCTGGCTCGGGCTTCGTCGCGCGCCTGCGCGAAGCCCTTCGCGACGCCCCGCCGGCACCCCGTATCGTGATCCACTCTGCTGAGATCAGGGTGGGGGATTCTGCTGCCAATCACCCACCTCCTGTGTGGGACGTAGTCAATCACCCGCCCCCTCTGGGCGAGGACGGGGTGGCTGTTGCCGGGATTACCGACATGATCGGGCTTTGCCAGGCGGCTCGCCTCCACGTGCGCACGCTGCCGGTCCGATGAGCGCCGCCGCCATCATCGTGGCCGGAGGGCAGGGCACGCGAATGAGCGCTCGCGTCAACAAGGTCTTTATGGCTATTGACGGGCGATCCATCCTGGAGCGTTCGCTCGACCTCTTCGAGTCCCACCCACGTGTTGATCAGGTCGTCCTCGTCGCTCGGCCGGAAGATCTCTCACGATGCGAGCCGTTCCGCGGGCGCTTCAAAAAGCTGACCGCGGTCGTGGCCGGTGGCGACCAGCGGCATTATTCTGAGTTTGCCGGCCTTCGCGCGATCGCGGCCAAAATCGACGCCGGCGAGATCGACACGGTTCTCGTCCACGACGCCGTCCGCCCGTTTGCCAGCCGCGCATTGATTGAACGACTGATTGCCGGTGTCGCCCAGACAGTCGGCTGCATACCGGGACTTCCGGTGGCGCGAGCGACCGCGCTGGTGGCCGAAGGAAGGATCGCCGGATACCCGCGAAATCTCTGGACGGTGCAGACGCCGCAGGCCTTCCAGGCGACCTGGCTGCTCGAAGCGCACAACAAGGCCGCCTGTCAGGGTTTCATCGGCACGGACACCGCATCGGTCGTCGAGTGGGCGGGTGGAGACGTGTCGGTCATCGAGGGCGAACCGGACAACATCAAGATCACGACGCCGGAGGATCTCGTGCGTGCCGAACGGATCGCTATTCGGCTCGAGTCGGGGTTAGACGGCTCACCAGGTGGAGCACGAGGAGCCCCGCCGCCATAAGGGTGAGTAGGGGACCCAGGGCGAGGACGCCGGCGGACTGGAGTACGAGGCCGGTCACCGCCGGAAAGCCGCCGCCCCCGAGCGTACCGACCGCCAGCTCATAACCGATCGCGTGGGAAGCCATCAGGGTTCCGACTCGCTTGGGCGTGATCAATAGAAGGAGCGGAAAGATCAACGAGGTGGCTGCGCCCAGGATTGGTAGGGCGATCAGGGCCGACACCAGCGGCGGCGCAAGCCAGAAGGCCAGTGTCGCAAGGGCCGCAACCCCCACGCTGAGGTCGAGGAGGCGCACCGGCGCAACGCGATTGCCGAGCAGGCCGAGCGCGACTCTGCCACCCGCCAC
>WNFI01323245.1_pt1 | contig 10194 bp, 8 predicted proteins | sample 5400471 | NCBI WGS metagenome assembly WNFI01 (sample SAMN13153348, study PRJNA577476) | soil metagenome | isolation source: 100 cm saprolite on Douglas fir-dominated hillslope | place: USA:California | collected 2013-09-17 | reverse complement strand
TACCCGTTCATGAAGGCGATGGGTAGGAAGATGATCACCAGGGAAAGAGTAGTGGCGAGCACGGCCAGCGTTATCTCCTGGGTGGCGGCGATGGCCGCGCTCTTAGGCTCGTAGCCCTTCTCCTCCAGATAGCGGACGATGTTTTCGAGCACCACTATGGCGTCATCGATCACGATCCCCACCGCCAGGGTGAGCGCCAGCAGAGTCATGTTGTTCAGGGTGAAGTCCATCGCTTTCAGGAGGGTAAAGGTAGCGATGATGGAGGTGGGGATGGCCAGGGAGGCGATGACAACGGAACGGAGGCTCCGGATGAAGAGGAGCACGACCAGGCTGGCCAGGAGGCTCCCGAAGAGCAGATGCTCCTCGAGGGAGACGATGGAGGCGTTGATGAAGACCGACTGGTCCCGGATCACGCGGAGGGTCATCCCCGGGGGCAGGCTCTTCTCGATCTCCTTGATCTTGCGCTTGACGGTGTCGATGATCTTGACGGTGTTGGTGCCCGACTGGCGCTGCACGTCGAGGGAGACCGCCTGCTTGCCCTCGAGCAGGTTCCAGGAATGGGGCTCGCCGTAGCTGTCCTCCACCGCCCCCACGTCGCCAACCCGGATCGGGCTGCCCCCCACGTTCTTCACGATGATGTCGGCGAACTGGCTCACCGCATCCAGACGGCCGAGGGTGCGCACGCCCATCTCCACATCCCCGCGCACGATGGTCCCGCCCGGGATCTCCACATTCTCGTTCTGGACGGCGGTCTCGACGTCCATGATGGTGAGCCCGTAGGCGGCGAGCTTGTCCGCGTCCGCGAAGATCCGGATCTGGCGGAGCCGGCCCCCAGTCAGGCTCACCTGCCCCACGCCGTCCACCGTCTCCAAGACCCGCTTGATGCGCTTGTCCGCGATCTCCGTGGTCTCCCGCAGGCTCTTGTCCCCCGCCACGACCACGGTGAGGACGGGGTCGGAGTCGGGGTCGGCCTTCTGGATGATGGGGGGCAGGATGTTGGGAGGAAGGTTACGCAGGGCCCCCGCTACTTTCTCGCGCACGTCCTGGGCGGCGCTCTCGATCTCGCGCTCGAGGACGAACTGGCACGTGACGCGGGCGTTGCCTTCGGTGGCGGAGGAGGTCATCTCGTCCAGGCCGCTGATGGTGGACAGGGCCTCCTCCAACGGCAAGACCACCTGGGTCGTCATCTCCTCCGGGGTGGCCCCTGCGAGCTTGACGCTGATGTTGACGGTGGCGGGATCGGCCCGCGGGAAGAGGTCCACGCCCAGGTCGCGGAAGGAGAAAATCCCCAGGACCCCGAGGAACGCGATGAGCATCACGGCGAACACGCCGCGCTTGACGCAGAGCTCGGCCAGCGTCATGGGAGATTAGCAGCGGGGTTCGCGCCGAGGCGGTGCCCGTTGCCCTCGCTCTTGGAGTCCGTGCCGGGGGGGAGAATTGCCCGCTCCCGGCCCCGGTTGCCGGGACACAGACCTTAACCCCCCGGCTCTACGGGCGCCCCATCCCGCAGTTCCTCCCCCGCGACGGGAACCGCCACCCGGGCGCCATCCTTGATGCCGGCCACGATCTCGACCTCGCCGCCCTCTCGCGCCCCCAACTTGACCTCGGTCTCCCGGAGCGCGCTCTGCTCGACCGTATAGACCTTGTAGACGCCGTAAAGATAGCGCAGGGCCCCCGGGGGTACGAGGAGGGCCGTGTCCACATGGTTGGAGGCGATGGTGGCCCGGGCGAAGAAGCCCGGTTTGAGCAAGCCCGCTTTGTTCTCGAGGAGCGCCTCCACCTCGAAGGAGCGGGTCTGGGGGTCCACGGAGGGGTTGATGCGCGAGAGTTCGCCCACGAAGGTGCGATCCGGGTAGGCCTCCACCTGGACGTTCACCGGCCGACCCACCGCGACCCAGCCCGCCATCTTCTCCGGGACCTTGAGCCGCACGCGCAGGGGGTCATTGTCCACGATCACCATGACCGGGGTCTGCACCTTCACGTATTGCCCGGGACTGACGTTGCGCTGCTTCACCTGGCCCGGGAAAGGGGCGCGGATCAGGGTATCGCGCAACTTCTTGTCGGCCAGGGCTACCGAGGCCGTGTGTTGGGCGGCCTGGGCCCGTAGGTTCTGGACGTTCTGCACCGCCATGTCGTAGGCGGCCTGCGCACCGTGGTAGCGCGCCTCCGCCTCGTCGAAACTATCGCGGGCGACGAGGCCCTGCGCGAGGAGCTCTTGCGCGCGTTGGTATTTCTGGGTCGCGTCCGTCCGGTCGGCCTCCGCTTTCTTCACCTCTGCCGCATCCGTCGTGCTCTTTAGTTCGCCGCCGCCTTCGGAGGGGGCGAGGCGCGCTTCAATTTGCCGCAGGGCGGCCCGCTCCTGTTCCAGGGTCAAGCTGAGCTCGACGGGGACGATCTTCACCAATGGACGGCCTCGAGTGACGCGGTCTCCCACATCGACGTAGACCTCGTCGACCCTCCCTTCCACCTCTGAGCCCACCGTGACCTCTTCGAACGGGAAGAGCGAGCCCACGGCCTCTACCGTGCGCTGGATCGTTCGCGCGACCACCGGCACCACCCGGGCCTTGACCGGCTTGCCCCCGCGGCGGGGATCGTCGCTCGCGCGGCCCCTCGCGCACCCCATACCCGCGGTGGCAACGATCGCGGCCAGGAGCGTGACTGGGACGCGACCGCGCTGTGGCTCCGCCATAACCCTCCACCGCTCCGGCTCCGCTGCCGGGAGCCTGGCTTTTAACCCTGACAACCTTCTCCGCATTCCTGAGAGGTGTCAAGCACCTGCAGTCGTCGACACGGGACACCCGATTGGTCCTCTTGGCCAGCCCGGGCTCTGAGGAACTTCTGGGGACTGAGCTGGCCGAGGGACCGGGGAGGCCGCCGTCGGCCGGCGCCTTCCCCACGGCGGCTGGCGCCAACTTGTCAGCGCCTACAAAGCGGCCCCGACTTCTTCCGCCCTCCGCCCCCGCGAGGGCGGTTAACATGGGCGAGTCATGAAGAGCGTCGAGCTTGCGGCCACCCTAGGGTTCGCGACCCTGCTGGGGGCCTGCCGCGGAGACTCCTCTCCCCCCGTGTTCCCCCGAGCCCCGGTGGTCTTGATTTCCATCGACACCCTGCGCGCGGACCGGCTCCCCGCCTACGGCTACCGCGGCGTGCGTACCCCGAACCTGGACCACTTCCGGCGGGAGGCGATCCTTTACCAGAACGCCTACAGTCCCTGCCCCATGACCCTGCCCTCCCATCTCACCATGCTGACCGGTCTCCTGCCCCCGGAACACGGGGTCCGGAACAACATCGGCTTCGCCTTCGCGGGGGAGGCGCACCCGAGCCTCCCCCTTCTGCTCAAGGGCCAGGGCTATGCCACGGGGGCGGCCGTCTCGTCCTACGTGTTGCGGGCCGAGACCGGACTCGCCGGGGTCTTCGACTACTACGAGGACTCGATCGATCCCCGACCGGGCGCTCCCTTCACCGACTATCAGAGGCCAGGCGCGAAGACCGCCGCGCTCGCGCGGGACTGGATCGCTCGCCAAAAGACGGCGCCGTTCTTCTTCTTCTTCCACATCTACGAGCCCCACGTCCCCTACGAGCCTCCCGAACCGTTCAAGAGCCTCTACCCGTCCCCCTATGACGGCGAGGTGGCCACCGCCGACGCCATCGTGGGCGGCTTTCTGGCCGACCTCAAGGCGCTCGGCGTGTACGACCGCGCGATCATCATCGTCACCTCCGACCACGGCGAGGGCCTGGGCGACCACGGGGAGGATCAGCATTCGATCCTGCTCTATCTGGAGGCGCTCCACGTCCCCCTCCTCTTGAAGCTGCCGGGGGGCGCGAGGGGGGGCGGCCGGGTGGACGCTCCCGCGCAGCTCAGCGATATCCTTCCTGCCGTCACCGACGTGCTCGGCCTCAAGACGCCCGGGGGTTTGAGCGGCCTCTCCCTGTTGCGGCTACCGGGCCCGCAGCCGCGGTTCATCTACGCGGAGACCCTCTATCCCCGGATCCAGCTCGGGTGGAGCGACCTCCGCTCGCTCATCGACGGCCGCTATCACTACATCCACGGCCCGCGGCCCGAGCTCTACGACATCGCCTCCGATCCCGCGGAAAAGAACGATCGAATCGCAAGCGAGGGCGCCACCGCCGCGCGCCTCGCCCAGGAGCTCGAGCGGTTCCCGATGGTCGGTGGCGCGGGCGTCGCCCGACCGGATCCCGCTGCCGCGGAGAGACTGGCCGCTCTCGGCTACATCGGCGGCGTCCGCGAACGCGGGCGCTCCCCCCTCCCGAACCCGCGGGACAACCTGAAGTACCTCCAGGCCATGAGGGAGGGCTGGCGTCTGGCCGCGGAGCACCGGCTGGGGGAGGCGGTCGAGGTGCTCACGGCCATGGTCAAGGCGAACCCGGCCATGGTCGAGGTTTGGATCAAGCTGGGTGAGGTCTACGCCGAAGCGGGAAGGGACGACGAGGCGGAGGCGGCTTACCAGGAGGCCCTCCAGCGCTCCCCGGTCTTCCTCGAGGACGTCGCCCTCGCGCAGGGCTATGCCCAGCTTAGGCGGGGCAGACTCGCCGAGGCGGAAGCGACGGCCAGGAGGGCCCTTCCCCTCAACCCGGCCAAGGCCCGGGACCTCCTGACGCGAGTGGCCCTCGCCCGCAACCGCATGGACGAAGCCCTAGGCCACGCCCGGGCCGCGGCCGGCGGCCCCAACCCGCAGCCCTCCTCCATGCTCCTCCTCGCCGAAGTTGAGTTGAAGAGGGGAGATCCCCGGGCGGCCCTGGGCGTCCTGGGCCAGGCGGAGGGGCGGGCCGCCGAGCTGAGGCTGGCTGGCGTTTACGGCCTGGAGTTCTTCCGGGCCGACGCCCTCGCCCGCCTGGCCCGGCCGGCCGAGGCCGAGGCCGCCTACCGCAAGGAGATCGCGAGCTTTGCCGGACACGCCGAGGCCTACTCGAACCTCGCCGTCCTCTGCTTCCTGCGGGGAGACCGGGCGGCGGTCACGAGCCTGATGGAGCAGATGGTGGCCGCGAACCCGTCCCCCCGCAGCTATCTTCTGGCCGCCGCGACCTGGCGCGCCTTGGGCGACGCCGCCCGCGCCGCCGCTTGGAGCCGCCGGGCCAACCGTCCCTCCTCCTAGGGGCTCAGAGGGCGTTCCTGAAAAAAGACCCGGAGTTACCCCCGGGGCCAGCTGCGCGTCGCGTCTTTTGGAAGGAAACCCCCACCGAGAACCCGTACACCCGCGGCAGCCCCTAGGCCCGCCGGTTGCTGGGCCATCCCTGCGGACAGCCAGGTCAGGGAGTTTCTCTGGGTACGATCCTCTTCTCCCCCTCGGCCGAGAGCCTCCGGGGAGCGTAATAGGGCCTGCCGTTCAATTTTTTTACCTCCTCCCCGAAAGTGGTTCCGTAGTCGCGCTGGGCATCGGAGAGTGCCCAGGCTTGGCGCTTGTAATTCCAGCTCTCAGGGTTCAGCCGTTGAGCCTCTTTGAAGTGACGAATCGCCTCCGGGAGGTGTCCGGTCTTATAGAGGTACTCCGCCAGAGCAAACTCTGCGTCCGCCAGAACATGGTCCGGGTCCCTGGGCAAGAGCCGCTCCCTCAGCTCGGCCTCGCTGAGGACGAATGCGCTCCGCTCGCCTTTTTCGACCCAGTCCCGGATCGCCGCCAAATAGACCCCCGCTTCCAACCCGTGGAAAGGCTTGAAGCGGTCATCGACGAAGGCGACCTCGTTGGGGCGCACGATCCGTCCCTCCTCGTTGATCCACACGGCGGTTGGGACGTTGACCATGCCGTAGAGCCTTGTCACCAGGTGGGTCTCGTCCACGAGGACGGTGTATGAGGGCTTCGCCGCCTCGATCCAGGGGCCGGCGTCCTTGACCCCACCCGTGTCCTCGGCCACCGACACGATCTCAAAATTGCTGGTCTTGAGCAGCTCGTAGAATGCCTGCCAGCCTGGCAGGTCGAAACGGCACCCTCACCAGGATGCCCAGGTGACGAGCAGGACCTTCTTGCCCCGGAAATCCGAGAGGGCATGTGTCTTCCCTCCCCGATCAGGGAGCGCGAACTCAGGAGCCTGAAGCGACGCAGTACGGGCCGCCCGCTGCACCGGTCGCTCTCCGAAATACCAGACCCAGAGGGTCTCGTCATGGGCCGACGGCTGCTTCAGCAACCGTGCGAAGGCGCTCAGGTTGAACCAGGTTCCTCCGGAGCGCCGCTTCAGGAACTCGCGCTCGCGAGCCTTGGGAAGGGGGATGCAGACCTCGTCCCGGCATACGCCCTGGGGCTTCAGAGCGAAACCTGTGACGCGTGTGAGATCGGCGGTCGTGACCCAGAGGTCGGGCGAAGCCTCCGGAGGGGCGCCCACGTCGGCCGCGGCGTCGCCCCAGAGGACCGTACGGGTTCGACCGTCGGCTCCCGCACCGCTGGCGCGTCCGGCAACGACCGCAAGAGACATGCAGAGGATCTTCCTGTCTATGTTTCCCATGAGCGCCCCCAATACCTCGCCCAGCACAATACCAGGCCAGCCTACTCTTCCTGCTTAAAAGGCAGGCGCTCTACCACTGAGCTAAGGGCCTGCGAACGATTCTACCACTCGCTCAAACTTGCTGGACGCAGACTAGTTCCCACCTAGTCGCGCCCGGTCGGCGACTTTACCACCCACCTCGTCGGGCCATAATTTGTTCTGAGCCAAGAACTGGCCGCGCCCGCTAGTCTTCCGCGACGAGCTCCCGGCCCCAGCGTTCGATCGCGGCCGCCACCTTCTCGAAAGCGCGGCCCCTGGGAGTCAGAGTGTACTGCACCCGTACGGGGGGGCCAGCCTGTACATCACGGGCGACGATACGCCGCGCCTCTAGTTCCTTAAGGCGCGCCGACAGGGTCTTGGCACCGACGCCGTGCGTACCCTCTTCCAACTCGCTGAATCGCAGCGGGCCGCTCTGGAGCAGGCTCAGGATCAGGCCGGTCCAGGGGCGAGCCAGGAGGTCCACCGCGTTCTGGTACGCGCGACAGTGGGGGTCGATCCGCTTCCTCATCTTGACCGGGATTGTACCTCTTGTGCTTTCCACAGTAAAGTCACTTGACACTCGATACCCTGAGTCTTATATTGGTATCAGGAAGGAAGTAACTACTTCCTAGAAAGCCGTCTGGATAAGGAGGTTAGGAATGAGCATCGGACTCTTGATCTTGCGTCTGGTCGTGGGGCTGACCCTCGCCGCGCATGGCGCGCAGAAGCTATTCGGATGGTTCGGTGGTTACGGTGTCGCCGGCACCGGCCAATTCATGGAGCAGTTGGGTTTCCGGCCTGGCCGGCTCTACGCCGCGCAGGCGGGACTCACTGAGGTGCTTGGCGGCCTCTTTCTCGCCACCGGCTTTCTGACCCCCGCCGCTGCCGCCATGGTCGGGGCCGTGATGCTGGTGGCAGCCGTGAGCGCCCACATCAAGAAGGGCTTCTTCGCGCACAACGGCGGCTACGAGTACACGTTGGTGCTCGGCGCGACGGCTCTCGGGCTCGCGTTCACCGGGCCGGGTGCCTTCTCGCTCGATGAGGCGCTCGGAATCTCTTGGTCCGGCGAGGCTTGGGGCTTGGCGGCCGTGGTCGCGGGCCTGGTCGGCGGCGCCATTCCGCTACTCGCTCGCAAGGCTGTTCGCACGTCGGCCGCGCAAGATGCCGCCTGAACCCCCCAAAATGAATACGAGAGAGGAGGAAAACGTGAGCCGTAAGGTCGAGCGCGTGATAACGGCGCACCGCCAGCTCGAGGGCGGCGGGTTTGTCGTGCGGCGGCCGTTCCCCACCACCGCGTTGGCCCTGGCGGATCCGTTCCTGTTGCTCGACGAGATGGGGCCGGCGGACTACGGCCCGGGCGAGGCCAAGGGCGCGCCCGACCATCCCCACCGTGGATTCGAGACCGTGACCTACATACTGGAGGGTCAGTTCGAGCACGAGGATTCCGCGGGGCACAAGGGGACGATCGCCGCCGGCGACGTGCAGTGGATGACGGCCGGGAGCGGCGTCGTGCACTCCGAGATGCCCGCGCGGTACATTCGCGAGCGGGGTGGCCGCATGCACGGCTTCCAGGTCTGGGTCAACCTGCCCGCGCGGGACAAGATGATGGCGCCCCGCTACCAGGAGGTGCCCGCGGCTCGGATTCCTAGGGCAGCGGCCCCCGATGGCCGCGCGCACGTTCGCGTGATAGCCGGAGAGGCGCTCGGCGTCCGCGCCGTGATCGACACGCGCACGCCGATCGTGTACCAGGACTGGAGCCTGAAGCCCGGGGGGGTCGTGGAGCAGCCCCTCACGGAGGGCTACGACGCATTCGCCTACGTCTTCGAGGGAACGGCAGAAGTCGGAAGCGACGGCCAGTCGCTCCGCGACGGCCAACTCGGCTTGTTGGGGCCGGGCCACAGCGTCCGGCTCGCTGTCCCTGCGGATGCGCCTGGGGGCGCGCGGCTCCTGCTCCTCGCCGGCCAGCCGCTGCGCGAGCCGGTGGCCCGCTATGGCCCCTTCGTAATGAACAAGGAGTCAGAGGTTCTGCAGGCGCTTGCCGACTTTCGCTCCGGTCGTTTCGCACAGATTCAGCGAACCTGACCGCTTACCGGCCCGATACCCGAAGGGTAGCCTTGCCCCGCCGTTCCAGGATACCCTTCGCGTACCTTTACGCTTGCTTCGCAACGGAAGTCTGACCGCGCCGATTCGGACGGTCGACGGACGCGGCGACGGGGAAGGCGATGAGGACGCTGCGCCAGAGTCTCTTCCTGGGCCTGATCCTCGCGCAGGCCGCGCATTCGATCGAGGAGTACTACTTCCGTCTTTACGACGTCCTAGCCCCGGCGCGCTTCATCAGCGGACTAGTGAGCAGCAACCTGGCCCTGGGCTTCGCGATCGCCAACGGCGCCCTCGTCTTGCTCGGGCTTTGGTGCTACCTGGCGCGCGTGCGCAAGGGGCACGCATCTGCGCTCGGCTGGGCGTGGTTCTGGACCATCCTCGAAGCCATAAACGGCGCCAACCATTCGAAGGCCTCGGCCGACGGTGCTATCCGGCGACCGCCGTCCCGCCCTGGACATTACTCGAACCAGGATGCGATCGCACTCGTCGATCGGAGGACGGTGTCTCGGCGATCAGGGCCGGTGGAGACGATGCCGATTTCGGCCCCCACCAGTTCCGAGAGGCGGTCTACATAACGCCGTGCGTTCTCGGGCAGAAGGTCGAACTCCCGGAGGCCGGCGGTGGACGTCTTCCAGCCCGGCAGGGTCTCGTAAACGGGGGCGCAGCCCTCGAGCACCGCCATGTCCGAGGGTAGCTCGTGCAGGGTCTCCCCCTCCCATTTGTAGGCAGTACAGACCGGGATCTCGGCCAGATGGTCCAGCACGTCCAGCTTGGTGAGGGCGATGGCGGGGCCGGTGCCCACCCGGGTGGTATAGGCCTTGGCGATACCGAGGACCGCGTCGATGCGTGTGGGGGGGATGCCCAGGCCCGTGGCTGCCCCCCCCGCCCCCGCCGAGGAGGAGGTCACGAAGGGGTAGGTGCCCAGGTCGAGGTCGAGGAGCGTGGCCTGCGCCCCCTCGAAGAGGATCGAATAGCCGTTGGCCAACTCCCGCTGCAGGGCCAGGGACGCATCACCGATCCGCGCGCGCCAGCGATCGCCGAAGCCCGTGAGCTCCTGGACGAGCCGGTCCCAGTCCACCTCGGGCGTGCGCCCGGCACCGCGGAAAACGAGCTCGAAGTGCCGGCGGGCCTCCGCCAGCTTGGCCGGCAGCGCCGCCGGACGCGATAGATCTCCCATGCAGATCCCGCGGCGCCCCGCCTTGTCTTCGTAGGCGGGGCCGATCCCCCGGTTGGTGGTGCCGATCCTTCGCGGTCCCCGCAGCTCCTCGGAGAGCGCCTCCAGCGCCCGGTGGTGGGGCAAGACCAGGTGGGCCCGGTCGGAGATGAGCAGGTTCTCGTCCACCGGCACGCCCCGCCCGCGCAGCTCGGCGATCTCCGCCTCCAGAGCCCAGGGATCGATCACCATCCCGTTGCCCATCACGCAGAGGATGCCGGGATGGAGCACGCCGGAGGGGATGAGGTGAAGGACGAATTTCTCGCCCCCGACGATGACGGTGTGGCCCGCGTTGTGGCCCCCGTTATAGCGGGCCACGACCTGGACCTTGTCCGTCAGGAGGTCAACGAGCTTCCCCTTGCCCTCGTCGCCCCACTGGGCGCCGGCGATCACGATGTTGGGCATGC
>WNFI01099818.1_pt1 | contig 10194 bp, 6 predicted proteins | sample 5400471 | NCBI WGS metagenome assembly WNFI01 (sample SAMN13153348, study PRJNA577476) | soil metagenome | isolation source: 100 cm saprolite on Douglas fir-dominated hillslope | place: USA:California | collected 2013-09-17 | reverse complement strand
GGAGTGGTGCACTGCATCATCCGCTGCTGTAGCGAATCCCCGGCCGGAATGGTCCACTCCGAAGCACATGTATAGGTTTCACGTGGCACAATCGCGCGGCCGCGCGACCCAGTTTCCGCGGATTTCCGCCAGGTTTCGGGCGCCGCCGCCGCTTCCGGCGGCGCTATCGCCCCGGCCCGCGCGCCGCGCCGCCTGTCGCAACCTGTAGCACTTACCGCCCGCTCAGCATCGCTTCGATGCATTCCTGCACCGCCAGCCCTTCGCGCAAGCCGGGCAGCGGGTGCGGCCGTCCCGCGAGCATGGCGTCGAGCGCATCGAGCTGGGCGCGATAGGCGCGCTCGCGGTCGGTGGCGCCTTCGCCGAAATCGATATCGAGCCAGCCGCCATTGACGCGGCGCCTCAGGCTGTACCAGTCGTGCAGCTCGAAGGCGCCGTCGCGGCCGGTGAGGATGCAGCGGTTGAGGTCCGGCACGTCGCCGCCGACGCGCCCCGACAGCGTCACCGGCACGACGCCGGCCTCGAGCCGCGCGGTGATCGCCGTCTCGGCCGAGCGCCCATCGCGCGGATAGTCGATTCGGGCCTCGCGCAGCCGCACCGGGCCGAGCAGCCGCTGCATCGCGAACACGAAATGCGACAGCACCTCGCGCACGAAACCGCCGTCCCGGCGCAGCGCCAGCCAATGCGCCGTCTCCTGCCAGGCGCGCGGCCAGCGGGCGAAAGCGACCTCGATCTCGACGCGCTCGATCTGGCCGAGCTCGCCCGATTTGAGGCCGGAGGCGATGGCGCGCACGGCCGGCGCCGAGGCAAACGGGAAATTGATCGCAGCATGCCGCCGCTCGCGCTCCGCGCGCTCGACGACGGCGCGGGCGGCGGCGAGGTCGGTCGCCAGCGGCTTCTCGCAGAACACCGCCTTGCCGTGATCGAAGGCGAGGTGCGCATGGGCGAGATGCTGGGACGGCGGCGCGGCGATATAGACGCACTCGACCGCCGGGTCGGCGACGAGCGCGGCGGCGTCCACGGCGGCGCGCGCCGTCGGCTGCAGCTGGCTCAGCCTGTCCAGCGCCGCCGCGGCCGGATCCCAGGCGGCGACGACCGCGAAGGCGGGATGCTGCCGCATGTTCCGCAGCATGCGCTCGCCCATGACCCCGAGACCGAGGATGCCGATACGGTGCGCCATGCGTGTTCCCCGCCCTCCCGCCGACGCCGAATGCATCAAGCGCTAAACGCCGCAGGCATCAGGAGGTTTAGGACCGCCCGCCGCTCGAGACAATGGCCAGGCGGCGGAATGCGCCCGGTCAGGCCGGTGCGGCGCTCCGTCGCGGTCCCGGCCTGCCGCGGCCGATTTGCGCGCAACCAAAGCGGGTGCTCGCGCCGGGAAATGCGGAGGCATCGGCGCTGGGAGGCGGATTCCTGCGAACTTGCCTGAGACGGGTGGCGGCCCACAGCGGCGTTTTGGCTTGGGCTAATAGAATGTTTCGCACGTGGAATCTTGGGCGAGGACCGAAAACAGCTCTTGATAGCCGTGCGAAATTCGGTCACCGTTAAAAATCGGTAAACACTTATTCCTGGTGCGTGCTGTCGCCGGATTGGCCGAAGAGGCCGTGGGAGGGTAGGATGAAGACGCAGCTTTTGGACCTCTCGACAGGAGCAACGCGCCCGCTCGGGGGTGCGCCGATGGCGACCACCGAGTCGGTGGTCGAGCTGCCGCCGCGGCCCTTCGTTCCGGCCACGCCGGGGCGGGCGGCAACAGCCATCGCGGCGCAGCGGCTTAGCGAGTTCGACCTTCAATACGACGCCGACCAGAAAGTCCTCTGGTGCTATTTCGACTTCACCGGGCGCCCCTGCTTCACCTCGACGGTGCTCGAGGAAGCGCAGCGCATTCAACGCCTTGTCCGCGCGCTGGGCGAGGAGGCGCTGGAGGAGGGGCCGATCCGCTATGTCGTGCTCGGCTCGCGCGCCCAGGGGGTGTGGAATCTGGGCGGCGACCTCGAGCTGTTCGCCGAGCTGATCCGGCGCGGCGACCGCACCGCGCTGGCGCGCTACGCCCAGGCGTGCTGCGAGGTCGGCTACACCAACGCCACCCTTTATGGTTTGCCCATCATCACCGTGGCGCTGGTGCGGGGCGAGGCGCTCGGTGGCGGCTTCGAGGCGGCGCTGTCGAGCAACGTGATCGTCGCCGAGCGCAGCGCGCGCTTCGGGCTGCCGGAGATCCTCTTCAACCTGTTCCCCGGCATGGGCGCCTACACTTTCCTGTCGCGCCGAGTCGCGCCGGGGCTGGCCGAGCGCATGATCCTCAGCGGCGAGATCTACACCGCCGAGCAGCTTTACCAACTGGGCGTGGTCGACGTGCTCGCCGCCGATGGCGAGGGCACCGAGGCGGTCTATGCCTATATGGGCCGCCATGGCCGCCGGCATCGCGCGCACACCGCCTTGCGCCAGGCCCGCTGGGTCACCAACCCGGTGAGCCTCGAGGAAATGCTGCGCATCGCCGATCTGTGGGCGCGACCTAGGCGCCGCGCCGGCTTTCCTTGGCCATGCGGTCGAGCGCCGTCTCGAGCTTGGCGAATTCGCTCTGCAGCTTCTCGATGTAGCTGGCGCCATGCTGGCGCAGGTCCTTGCCGGTGATCTCGCGCAGGGTGGTCAGCGCTTGGCATAGCCGCGCCGCACCGACATTGGCGGCGCCGCTGCGCAGCGAGTGGATCAGCTCCTTGAAGCCGCGCAGGTCGCCTTCGTCAACCGCTTGACGCAGATGCTCGAGCAGCCGGCGCCCGTCGCTGCAGAAGGTGTCGATGACGTCGCCGAGGAAATCGCTGCCGTCGCCGAGCATGCGCAGCGCCTCGATGGTGGCCTCGTCGACGACGGCGCCGACATCGGAGAAATAGCGCGGATGCGCCGAGATCGGCGTGACCACCGGCGAGGCCAGCGCGGCGTTGCCGGGCATGGCGACGCGGGCATAGGTGCCGTCGATCGCCGCGAGCAGCTGCGCCGCCTCGACCGGCTTGGTCAGCACGGCGTCCATGCCGGCCTCGCGGCACTGCCGCTCGGTCTCGCTGGTCGAGTCGGCGGTAAGGGCGATGATCGGCAGGCGGGCCTCGCCGAGATGCTCCATGCGGTAGAGCTTGGTCACCTCGTAGCCGCTCATCTCCGGCATGTTGATGTCCATGAGCGCGAGATCGAAGCGGTCACGGTCGAGCATCGACAAAGCCGCCTCGCCGTCATTGGCGACGGCGACCTGGTGACCGGCGATCTCGAGGATGCGCCGCAGGATCTTGCGGTTGGCGTTGTTGTCCTCGGCGACTAGTATCTTGAGCGGCCGGGCGGGCGCCGGCAGCGTCGCGGGCGCCGGCGGCGCCGGCGTCTCGTGCGGCAGCGGCTCCACCAGCTCGGCCATCGCCTTGGTGTCGCTCGCCAGCGCCGCCAGCAGCGCACTGGCGAGGGCGGCCTCGCCGATCGGCGCCTCGACCACCGCGGCGAGATGGGTGGCGGCGAGCCCGGCGATCGATTCGGCGCCGCCCGGCGCGGCGATGAACAGGGCGAGCGGCGGGTGCGGCGATGCGACCGCGAGGCGATGGGTGAGGCTGAGGGCGGCGAGCGGGTCGGCGCGCCCGTCGAGGAGCAGCAGCGGCCGCGGTGTCGCCGCCGTCATCTCGCCCAGGCGCTTCAGTGCCGCTTCGGCGTCGCTCAGCCATTGCGGCTCGCCACGCCAGCCACGCACCCGCGTCTGCAGCATGGTGGCGAGATCGGTGTCGGCGCTGACGATCAGCGCCTCGCGCCCGGCGAGATCGGGCGGCCGGCTGGCGGTAGGATCGTCGCGCAGCGGCAGCGTGACGGTGAAGGTGCTGCCCTTGCCGAGCTCGCTCTCGACGTCGATCGTGCCGCCCATCAGCTGGGTCAGCTGCTTGGCGATGGCGAGGCCCAGGCCGGTGCCGCCATAGCGGCGCGTCACCGTGCTGTCGGCCTGGGTAAAGACCTGGAAGATCTTGTCGCGCGCCTCGGGCGCGATGCCGATGCCGTCGTCGCGCACCGCGAGGCTGAGGCGCACGGTCTCGCCCTCGCGCTCGAGCAGCCGCGCCCACACCTCCACCCGGCCCTGGGTGGTGAATTTGATGGCGTTGGCGACGAGGTTGATAAGGACCTGGCGCAGCTGCAGCGGCAGGCCGCGATAGGTGCGCGGCAGCCGCGGATCGATGCGCAGCGTGAGCGCGAGGCCCTTGGCCTCCGCCTGCGGGCGCAACATGGCGACGGCGCTGCCGAGCACCTCATGCAGGACGAAGCTCTCGATCTCCGGCTGCAGCTTGCCGGCCTCGATCTTGGAGAAATCGAGGACATCGTTGATGAGGCCGAGGAGCGTGCGCGCCGAGAGCTGGATGGTCGCAAGCATGTCGCGCTGCTCGGCGTCGAGATTGGTGCGGCCGAACAGCGAGCCCATGCCGATCATGCTGTTGAGCGGCGTGCGCAGCTCGTGGCTCATGATCGCCAGGAAGCGGCTCTTGGCGGCATTCGCCTCCTCGGCCTGCGCCTTGGCGAGGGTGAGGCGGCGGATGAGGGTGGCGGCATAGGCCGGCAGCAGGATCAGCGCGAGCACGACCCCGCCGGCCATGCCCGGCCGCTCCTGCCAGTAAGGCGTGGTGGCGCAGACGGCGGCGAAGCCGACGAGGCTCAGCAGCACGGTGGCGACGAGGGAACGCTGGCCGAAGCGGAAGCCGAAGCCGAGCACATCCCAGAGATAGACCGGGAACCACGGTGCGGTCAGCGCCTCGCCGATATGCAGGAAGATGGAGATGAAGGCGATGTCGCTCACCATCGCCGCAGCGCGGCGCAGTGCCGAGGGCTGCGGGCGAATCGCGAGATCGATGAAGATGAGCCAGGAATAGAGGATGCCGGCGACATCGACCGCGAGCAGCGGCATCAGGCGCGCGCTGTCGGCGCCGGCGACGGCGAGCGCGACCAGATAGGCGAGCACGAAGCCGGTGAAGAACAGGCGGATGATGACCTGCTGCGGCTCCTGCTCGTTCTGCTCGGCGAGCTCGCGGGCGACCCGGCCGGCGCCGCCGCGCAGCGCGCAGACGATCGCTGCCGCGCCCGGTCCGAGGATAACCATCGCCAGCCAAAGCGTCGGCAGGAACTGCGGCAAAGGCGCGCTCGGCGCGGTGGCAACGATGATCGAGAGGGTGAGCGGCACCGCGGCGGAATAGAGCGCCAGGGTCCAGACGAGGGTGCGCGCTTTGCGCGTCGCCACGCTGCCGCCGCTGGTGTTCCTCGCCTCGTGCCGTCCCGTCATGCGAAGCTGTGCCTGGCCCTCCCCCTGGCCACGCCAACCAGCCGATCCGGCCAGCGCTGCGCTATCGCGGCGCCCGCCGTGGCGGCCCTCGGTCCGATAGTGCCTATGGTTAGCAAAAAAATCTATAACTAGATGTTAACGCGTCGACGAACGCGACATGTTGAATGCGCGAGTGCGTCCCGCCGGTGGCTTCGCTTCACGCGGTGATGGCGGTGTCCTGCACTATGAGCCGGGTCATCGGCAGGAAAATGGTAACCGTGGTGCCGATGCCCTTTTCACTGGCGATATGCAGCCGTCCGCCATGCAGCTCGACCAGGCCGATGGCCAGCGGCAGGCCGAGGCCGGTGCCGGGATGCTTGCGGTTCCAGGTGCTGGCCACCTGGCCGAAGCGGGTCACGGCGGTCTCGACCTCGGCCGGGTCCATGCCGATGCCGCGGTCGACGACCTCCAGCTGCATGCCGTCCTCGACAACCCCGCCGCGCACCAGCACGCGCCCGCCGGAATGGCTGAATTTGATGGCGTTGGTGATGAGGTTGAGCAGCACCTGCTTGAGCTTGAGCGCGTCCGCCTTGACCCGGGGCAGGTCCGGGGCGAGCTCGAGATCGACGGCGACATCGAGCGCGCGCGCCCGTTCCGCCACGAGATGCAGGATGTCGCGCGCCATCTGGCCGATCTCGACCGCGTCCTCATCGAGCTCGACCTTGCCGGCTTCGAGCTTCGAGACGTCGAGGATGTCGCTGATGATGCCCAGCAGGTGCTGGGCGCTGGCGCTGATGTCGCGGGCATAGCCGGAATAGCGCGCACTGCCGAGCGGACCCAGCACCTCGTCGGCCATGACCTGGGAGAAGCCGATGATGGCGTTGAGCGGCGTGCGCAGCTCGTGGCTCATATTGGCCAGGAATTCGGTCTTGCTGCGGCTCGCCAGCTCGGCCTCTTCCTTGGCGGCGAGGAGGGCGTTCTCGGCCTCCTTGCGGTCGCTGATGTCGAGCGAAGCGGTGACTACCAGCGACGGGCGCCCGTCCTGGTCGCGCAGCAGCGCCTTGGTGGTGAGGAGGACGCGCGGCTCGCCGCCAGGCGGGACGATCGCCTCCTCGAAGGAGCCGGGCGGGTCGAGGCCGGCGACGATGCGGCGGTCGCGCTCCTGGGCTGAGCGCGCCTCCGGGTCGTCCTGCACCGCCACCGGGGTCAGGCCGACGATCGACGCGACGGGGCGGCCGAGGCGGCGGGCGTAGAAATCGTTGACGAAGACATAGCGCCCCTCATGATCGGTGGCGCTGACCAGCACCGGCACGGCGTCGATGACTCGCATCAGCAGCTCGTGGCTGTGGCGCAGCGCGTCGCGATGGCGCTGCTCCTCGACCAGGATCTGTTCCTCGAGCGAGGACGCGCGCTCCTTGAGCAGCAGCTGCTGCCGGCGCAGCGTCAGCAGGTTGCGCGAGCGCACGCGGAACTCGTGATGATCGACGGGGCTCAGCAGGAAGTCGGTCGCGCCGGCCTCAAGCGCCCGGTAACGCAGGTCGCGGTCCTCATAGGCGGTGATGACCATGACCGGCACGTCGGCGCAGGACGGCAGCGCCCGGAAGCGGCGGATGAACTCGGCGCCGTCGAGATCGGGCATCTTGAAATCGGTGATGACGAGGTCGGGCGGCTCGGGCCCGGCATACTCGAGCGCGCGGGCCGGGTGGTCGAATGTCTTGACCTCGACCCGATCGTCGAGCGAGGCGGCCAGCCGCTCGAGGATCTTCAGGTTGGTGATCCGATCGTCGACGATGGCTACGGTCTGGCGTTTCACGCGCTGATCCGACCCGTCCTAAGCTTCGACCGGCCTCGTCGCCGGCTCCGGCAGTATCCGGCAGGATGGCGCCGCCGGGCAAGCCGCACGCGCTCATTCTAGTCGCCGCCGACCCCGCCGTTAAGGGTGGCCCCGCGCGGTCAGGCGGTAAGCGTCAGGCTCGCCTCGCCCAGACCGGCGAAACGCACCGTGACCGCGGCGCCTGGGGCGGCGAAGACCAGCCCGGTATGGGTTCCGGTCGTCACGATGTCGCCCGCGGCGATACCGCGGCCGCGGCGGGCGCAGTGGTTGGCGAGCCAGGCGAGGAGCCGGCGCGGATGGCCGGCGGCGTTGCCGCCGACGGCGCGCGCCACCTCCTTGCCGTCGACGGCCAGCGCCGCCGGCTGGCACAGGAAGTCGACGGCGCGCCAGTCGCGCACCGCGGCGCCATGGCAGAAGGCGCCGTTGCTCTGGTTGTCGGCAAGGAGGGCGAGCTTGTCCACGGCGCGGAAATCGGCGAAGCGCGACTCGACCAGCTCGATGGCGGGATGCAGTGTGTCGATGGCGGCCCAGACCTCCTCCTCGCCGTAGGGCGCGGCGCGCGGCGGCAGCGGCTTGCCGAAGCGGAAGGCCAGCTCGCCCTCGATGCCGCGCAGGCGAAAGCGCGATGCCGGCCAGCGCGCCGGGCTCGCCGCCACCAGCTCGGCGAAGAGCGGCGCGCAATTGGGCTCCGCCGTGAGGCTGGGCGCGCCGACCTTCCAGCCGGCGATGGCGCCGAGCGCGGGTGCGACCGCGTCCTGGACGGCGTAGGCGGCGTCGGGCGTCGCCGGCACGAGAGCGGCGGGCAGTGCCGCGATCGGCCGGCCGGTGCGGCGCGCGGCAAGCAGCAGCTCGGCCAGCGCGCCGGCCTGCCCGGTCATTGCCTGGCGGCTCTCGCCAGGCGCGCATCAGCGTGAGCTCGTTGAACCAGCCGAGGTGACCGATGCGGAAGACCTTGCCGGCGACCTTGCCGAGGCCCGCGCCCAGGGACATGTCGAAGCGCTCGAGCACGGTGCGGCGAAACGCATCGGCGTTGTGCCCCGGCGGCAGCAGCAGCGCGGTGAGCGTGCTCGACCGCGCGCGCGGATCGGCGCAGAGAATCTCGACGCCCCAGGCGGCGGCGGCGCGTCGCGTCGCCTCGGCCAGACGGTCGTGCCGGGCGAAGACGTTGCCGAGGCCCTCCTCCTCGAGCATGGCGATCGCCTCCTTGAGCCCGAACAGCAGGGTGGTCGCCGGCGTGAAGGGAAAGAAGCCGCTCTCGCCGGCGGCGATCATCGGCTGCCATTCCCAATACGCGCGCGGCAGCTTGGCGCGCTTGCTGGCGTCGAGCGCCTTGGCGGAGATGGCGTTGAAGCCGAGCCCCGGCGGCAGCATCAGCCCCTTCTGCGCGCCGGCGATGGTGACGTCGACGCCCCATTCGTCGTGGCGGAAATCGGCGATGGCGAGGGACGAGATGGTATCGACCAGCAGCAGCGCCGGATGCTTGGCGCGGTCGAGCGCGCGGCGCATCGCGACGACGTCGCTGGTGACGCCGGTCGAGGTCTCCGTGTGCACCAGCATCACCGCCTTGACGGCATGCGCCCTGTCCGCGGTGAGGCGGGCCTCGGCCTCTTCCGCGTCGACCGGATGGCGCCAATCGCCGGGGATGAACTCGACGACGAGGCCGAGGCGCTCAGCCAGCACGCGCCACAACGTGGCGAACTGGCCGGTCTCGAAGGCGAGCACGCGGTCACCCGGCGAGAGCGTGTTCACCAGGGCGGCTTCCCAGGCGCCGGTGCCAGAGGAGGGGAAGATCGCGACCGCGCCCGACGTGCGGAAGATCCGCTTCATCCCGGCGATAACGGCGATGGCGAGCGCGGCGAAATCGGGGCCGCGATGATCGATCACCGGCTGGTCGATGGCGCGCAGGATGCGGTCGGGCACATTGCTCGGCCCGGGAATCTGCAGAAAATGCCTGCCGCTTTTCGCCGTCATTCGTCTCTCCTCGCGGGGACGGGCGAATGTGCCCGGAAGAGCGTCCCTTCGCAAGGCTGGTGTTGCTGCCGCGCCGCGGTCGGCGGCGCGGTAGCGGACGCGCTAGGCGGCGCGCGCGGCGGACGATGAGGCCGCGGGCGGCTCCTCCTCGATCGCGTGCTCCGGGCGCATCCAGAAGGCGAGGATCGCGCCGACGAGCAGGAGCGCGATCGAGCCGGCGAAGGGCAGGTTCCAGTTGTCGAAGGGCAAATTCCAGTTCTTGGTGTTGTCGATGATGATGCCGAACAACCATGGCGAGGCGATGGCCGCGATCGCCGAGCCGGTGTTCATGATGCCGCTCGCCGTGCCCGAATGCTTGGGCGCGATGTCCATCGGCACCGACCAGATCGGGCCGATGGTGAGCTCGAGGCAGAAGAACGCCGCGCCGAGGCAGAGCGCGAGGACGCCGATATCCTGCACGAAGAAGATCGGCGACAGGCAGACGAGCGAGCCCAGCAGGCTGCCGACAATGACGTTCCGCCGCGCCACCGCGAGATCGCCGGTGAGCTTGAACACCCAGTCGCTGACCACGCCGCCCATGGTGTCGCCGATGACGCCGGAGAACAGCACGGCCGAGGAGAACAGCGCCGAGTTCTTGAGGTTTAGATTGTGCGCGTGCTGCAGATAGAGCGGGATCCAGCTCAGATAGAGCCAGAGCGTCCAGCCGTAGCAGAAATAGACGATGGTGGTGGGCATCATGCGCGGCACCAGGCGCCGCCACGGCACGCCGGTTTCCTGCACCCCGCCGCGATAGGGCGGCAAGGTCGCGAGCTCCTGCTCGCTGATGCCGCTGTGCTCGCTCGGCTTGTCGCGGAAATACCATACCCAGACGATGACCCAGGCGAAGCTCATCGCGCCGAGGATGACGAAAGCGGCGCGCCAGGTGGAGAAATAAAAGATAAGCCAGGCGACGATCGGCGGCGTGACGGCGTTGCCGAAGCGCGCGAAGGAATGGGTGATGCCCTGGGCGAAGCCGCGCCAGCCGGCGCGCGTCCAGCTCGACATGGCGCGCGTTGCCGTCGGAAAGGTGGCGCCTTCGCCGACGCCCAGCGCCACGCGCGCGATGATCAGGCCCCAGAAGCCGTTGGCG
>WNFI01657923.1_pt1 | contig 10195 bp, 8 predicted proteins | sample 5400471 | NCBI WGS metagenome assembly WNFI01 (sample SAMN13153348, study PRJNA577476) | soil metagenome | isolation source: 100 cm saprolite on Douglas fir-dominated hillslope | place: USA:California | collected 2013-09-17 | reverse complement strand
ATTCTCAACCTGTTGTTCCAGTACCAGGCGCGCACCAGTACCGGGTAAAATCATCATCGCCGGTTGAGCTGGTTGCCATTTTTCCGCTGCCTGAGCCTCGGCTATGCGTATCGCATCGGCCTTTGCATCTCGCAGGAGCAGATCGCGGTTAGGGGTAATCGCGTCGCTTTTACGCAAGAAACGCAACTCCTGGGCCTCTACGGCGCTGGTGGAAACAGTTGCCACGGCAATCGTCTCAAATGCGCGCCGTGATGGCGTAAACGATCCGCCTGTCTTACCCGCCTTCTGGCTGTCCACGCTCGCGCCGTGCCGTAACAACAGTTCTTTACAGCCTCCACCAGCAGGAACCAGGCCCACACCGACCTCTACCAGGCCGATGTACGACTCGGCGGCTGCGCGAGCATGATTGGCATGCATAATGATTTCGCAGCCTCCACCCAGCGCGCGTCCCGCCGGTGCAGCCACTACAGGAATAGGACTATATTTCAGCAACTGGTGAGCCTGCTGGAGGCCGCTGATCGCGCCCTCTAACATCTTCCATTCACCCTGCCGCGCACCCATTAACACCAGCAGCAGGTTGGCGCCCGCTGAGAAATCAGCCGCTTCATTGCCGATGACCAGCGCCCGGAACTGCTTCTGGCCGTCTTCAACAGCGTAGCGCAGCATTTCAATGATGCCCTCGTCGATGGAGTTCATCTTGGTATGAAACTCGATACAGCCTACACCATCGCCAAGGTCGATCAGCGCGGCCGAACCATTATCGCGCACAACATTATTGCTCGCCGCCTTGACCGCATGCAAAGAGATAATGCCCTGCGGCTGCGGTACCGGTGCATAGCTGCCAGTATGGAAATCAAAGAAGTATCTCTGACCTACGGTACCCGTGTAGAACGTACCTTTACCCTCTGTCTGGACTCGGCGCACCAGTGCAGGTAGCTCTCTCCCTTGCAGAACCTTCTCCATCACTTCGGGATGTTGTAGCAGGACATCCCATGCCTCAAAGCTGCCCAGGTCAAAATTGAAGCCCCAGCGCATAGCCTCATCAATGGCAACGATGCTGTCGGCAATTTCACTGGCGAGGTTAGCGCTATAAATCAGCGCATCTGCCGTAGTTTGCCGCGCTAATTGACTGGCGCGATCATCACCTGCCAGCACGGTCAGCATGCGCTCGGCGGGATCACTTAGATTACGTGCTGCTCCCAAAGAGGGATAGCGTACTTTTTGCTGGGGCTGGTACTCCAACGTATCAAGATTCAGTTCGAGGATGGTTGACTCACCATCAGGACTCTTGACGCGCTTATAGAAACCCTGGCCGCTTTTCTCACCCAGCATCCCGCGTCTTAACATCTCGCGCACGGTCTCCGGCATCTGGAAAATTCCGCGCTGGGGATCGTTAGTCGCATTCTTGTAGAGGTTATCGGCTACATGTACCGTCGTATCTAGACCCGAGAGGTCAGCAGTGCGGAAGACAGCCGACCTGGGACGTCCCATGTTTGGCCCCAGGATAGCATCCACCTCACTGACGGTATATCCCTCTGTCAGAGCATAGTGCAGCGTCGACATGAAGCCTCTGTCAGAGCATAGTGCAGCGTCGACATGAAGCCATAGATACCAATACGATTGGCTATAAAGTTTGGTGTATCCTTACACAGCACAACACCCTTGCCAAGCACCTCTGTTGCGAACTGCTGCATAAACTCCATCAGAGCGGGGTCGGTATCCACATCGGGAACCAGCTCCAACAACTTCATGTAGCGCACAGGATTAAAGAAATGGGTGATTAAAAAATGGCTGCGGAAATCTGCACTGCGGCCCTCGGTCAGCATATGAGCCGGTAAACCCGAGGTATTGGAACTGATAATCGTCCCGGGCGTCAGCACCTGCTCAATCTTAGTATAGAGAGCATGTTTGATATCCAGCCGTTCTACTACCGCCTCGATGATCCAGTCAACGTCTGCCAGCTCTTCCAGGTCATCTTCGATGTTGCCAATCGTTATAAGGCTTGCAGCTCGTTTGCTGTAGAAGGCGGCCGGGCGAGCCTTGAGAGTCTTCTCTAGACCCGTGCGCGCCACTTTATCGCGGTCTTTACCCGCGTCCGGCGGCACAATATCCAGCAGCAGGCTGGGAATACCGACATTGGCGAGATGGGCGGCTATGGCTGCACCCATTACGCCCGCGCCCAGCACTGCCACTTTACTAATCTGATATGCCATGACTTATGCTATCCTCTCGATAATCGTCGCCAGGCCCTGACCACCACCAATGCAGAGCGTGGCGATACCTAGCGTCTTATCTGCGGTCTGTAAATCATTGATGAGCGTGGCAATCAAGCGCGCCCCACTGCAGCCCAGCGGATGACCGAGGGCAATCGCTCCCCCATGTGGATTAAGCTTCTCTTCGTCGATACCCATAGCTTTAACTACGGCGAGGCTCTGAGCTGCAAAAGCTTCGTTCAGTTCGATGATGTCAATATCACTCAATTGCAGGCCCGCGCGCTGAAGGGCCTTTTTCATCGCGGGTACAGGACCAATGCCCATAATATCTGGACGCACACCGGCGACTGCCATAGTACGTACTCTTGCCAGGGGGGGAATGCCAAGGGCGCGCGCTTTCTGCGCCGACATCAGCACAACAGCAGCGGCCCCATCGTTGAGCGGACTGGAATTACCCGCTGTTACACTGCCACCCTTAATAAAGGCAGGCTCAAGCGTAGCCAGCCTCTCCAGTGAAGTATCGCGGCGCGGTCCTTCATCAATCTCCATGGTGCTGCCGTTAGGCAAGGGCACGGGCACAATTTCACGTTTGAAGGTGCCGTTATCAGTAGCAGCTATGGCGCGCTGGTGGCTGCGCAAGGCAAAGGCATCCTGGGCCTCGCGACTGATGCTATACTCACGAGCCAGGTTTTCCGCGGTCATACCCATGGGTATGTAGCTTGAGTAACCATACTCCAACTCGCACGGCGGGTAGGCGGATGTGGTTCTATCTTCATCGTCACGTGGCTTGACCAGGCGCGGATTGAAACTGGGATTGAAGCCACCCATTGGCACGCGTGACATACTCTCGATGCCACCGGCTACAAACACCTCGCCCTGGTCCAACATAATACTCTGCGCGGCCATATTCACGGCTTGCAGGCTAGAGGCACAAAAACGATTGACAGTGACACCTCCAGCCGTCTCCGGCAAACCCGCCAGGGCACCTACTAACCGCGCCAGGTTCATGCCCTGTTCACCTTCGGGGAAGGCACAACCTAAAATAATATCTTCGATCAGTGAGCGGTCAAGTTGTGGCACGCGCTCAACTGCGGCTCTGACGGCAACTGCGGCCAGGTCGTCGGCGCGCACATCCTTTAGCACACCCTTGCCAGCTCGCCCAATAGGAGTGCGGACGGCACTCACGATAACTGCTTCTGCCATGAATGAATTCTCCTTAATTTCGCTCAGCATCTAATGATGATATGTCTCAAGGAGAGTTCTGGGTGCCGGGCACCCAGAACTCTCCTTGAGACATATCAACAATCTACAGTGGATATCCCTGTTTCTCAACGATAACAGCGGCCAATTCACGCTGTAAGGTGACACCATTCACCAGGTAGTCGCCGATATAGGCACGCAGGCGTGGCAGTTCTTCCTGCACCTCGTTCTCACTCAGATTGGACATAACCATCTGGTCGAGGTTTGAGCGCAGGCGCGAGAAGGCCAGCCATGTCGCCAGTTGGGCCAGTTTGACATGCATGCCGCTCTTCTCATCACCCCGGCGTACTGCCTGGATTGCGCGAGCCTGCGCACTATCAACCGCGTAGAGATCGATCAGCAGGTTCGCCAGGTTCTCGATGAACTCTTCCTCATCTTCCAGGGCCTGCATGTACTTCATAGCAATCTTCATACCGGCGTAAATCGTCACGTCCTTGGCGCGTTCGAGCGCGTTGACCGCGTCGCGTAGTTCAGCAGGGATCGTGTCATCCGCATTGTTCAGCGGTTGACCGGCCTGGATACGCGCCTCGACTGTAGGATACATTGCCATCATCGGTATTTTACCGGTCATGACACGCCGGAGCGGTAGGCTTTCTCGATGGGGTATTCCTGCATGAAACCATAGCCACCAAAGATCTGTACGCCCTCGTCAACGACATAGGCCAGGACTTCGCTACCATGTACCTTGGCGATTGAGGCCTCAATCGCATATTCTTCGATAGCTTTGAAGGCGCCTTCGGTATCGCTGGCGCTGCGCCGCGCTTGCTCAATGTTTGCGGCGGTGCGGAAGACCTCGCTCTCGGCGGCATAGGTCTCAGCAGCCATGCGTGCCAGCTTCTTTTGAATCATACCGAAAGAACTGATGAATTTACCGAAGGCTTTGCGCTCAGTCGTGTAAGCCGCGGCCATACCCAGGGCAGCACGCGCCCCACCAACCGTGCCCGCTCCCAGCTTCAAACGTCCAATGTTCAGGATGTTGAAGGCAATCTTGTAGCCTTTGTGAATCTCGCCCAGCAGGTTCTCGACGGGCACTTTCACATCATCAAAGATGACCTGGCGCGTAGATGAGCCTTTGATACCCATCTTGCGCTCCTCTGCACCCGTTGAGACGCCAGGCCAGTGGGCTTCAACAATAAAGGCCGAAGGTTTATTATTACCGATACGCGCGAAAGCGATCATCATATCGGCAAAACCCGCGTTTGAGATCCACTGCTTGGTGCCGTTGAGGATATAATATTTGCCGTCTGCGGAAAGCTCGGCGCGCGAGCTCAGTCCCATGGCGTCGGAACCGACACCCGGCTCGGTCAGAGCATAGGCTGCAATCCATTCACCGGTTGCTAATTTGGGTAAATACTTTTCTTTTTGCTCTTCATTGCCATAGAACACAATCGGTAGGGTGCCGATGGTTGTGTGTGCGCCAAAGGCCACGCTAAATGACGCCTCACGCATGGATGACGCGACCAGGGCGCTCGTTAGCAGCCCCAACTCAGCGCCACCATATTGTTCCGGCACATCGATCATCAGTAGCCCCTGCTCGCCGGCCTTCTTGACCAGGCCAGGCAGCACACCCGGCTCCTGGTGGTCAATCGCCTCTACTTTGGGCAAAACTTCGCGATCAATAAAAGTCGCACTCGATTCCTCGATCCAACGCTGCTCTTCGTCGCGCTGCTCCAGGGTAAATATCTTATCAGCATTCTCGCTGACCGGAGTGGTTAAAAATGCCGTACCTGTCTCAGTAGGTTTAATGGTTGTAGACATGAATATAGCTTCTCCTTAGTGCATGATCATACATATCATTTCACTTGCTTACTTTTAATTCTCTACGTAGGACTTTGCCAATCAGAGATTTGGGTAGACTCGTGCGAAACTCCAATATTCTGGGCAATTTGTAGCGGGTCAGGTTCTTTTCACAAAAGGCGAGAATATCCTTGCGTGTCGCTTCCGAGGGTTCAATACCTGGCTTCAATACAACGAACGCGGCCACGGTCTCACCTCGATACTCGTCGGGCACGCCCACTACTGACGCCTCTAGAATAGATGGATGCTGGAAGAGGACCTCTTCGACTTCGCGTGGATAGATATTAAAGCCACCGGCGATGATCATATCCTTGGCACGTTCTTTAATATAGAAATAGCCGTCTGCATCCATCGTTCCCAGGTCGCCGGTATGCATCCAGCCATTGCTAAAGATCGCCGCGGTCTCTGTTTCGCGTTTCCAGTAGCCGCGCATGATATTTGGCCCTTTGACCATGATCTCGCCCACTTCACCTACCGGGAGCATTTCACCGCTCTCTCGATTGAGAATGGCCGCTTCCACATTGGGTAAGGGCAGACCAATACTGCCATGGCGGTTATTTTCGGTCAAGGGATTACTATGAGTGACAGGGCCAGCTTCGCTCAAACCATAAAAGGGTTGGCCGATATTGGCGAATCGCCTTGACGACATCTGCCGACTTGAAGCGCGGCAAGAGCACCATTGTAGCCGCGGCAAGAATTGAAAGATTCATGCCCACCGTTAAACCATAAGCATGGAAGAAGGGTGCCACGCAGAGTGTTACTTCTCCGGCTGTCTTCGCCTGTGGTGTCCAGTAGCGAGTCTGCATAGCATTAGCTAGCAAGTTGCGATGCGTCAGCATGGCGCCTTTGGAAAGTCCTGTGGTTCCACCCGTGTATTGCAAAACAGCCAGGTCATCACCGGAAGCCTGGACCGGCAAATTGAAAACCTCGATGCCTTTCTTCGTGTGGGACTGCAACATGTCGCTCATGGTATGCAGCATTGGATCTTCGTGACGCTCCTTGTCGGTCAGGCGTGGCTCAGCATGCCTGGCATTGATCTGGCTGAGGGGATAGAGCGTCTGGAGTATGGGTGGCAAGTAATCAGTTGGTCGCGTAAGAATGATGTGTTCCAATGCTGTATCAGATCGTACCGCGCGGACGACCGGGTAAAAATCGTCCAGCATGACAATGGCACGCGCACCCGCATCAACCAGTTGATGCTGCATCTCGCGCTGAGTGTATAGGGGATTGGTAGGTACGACAACGGCTCCCGCGCGCAGTGCGCCGTAGAAAGCGATAAGATACTGCGGAAGATTGGGCAGAGCAATAGCTACGCGGTCACCCTTCTCTATACCTAACTTTTGTAGTCCGGTAGCAAAACGATTGGCCAGCGATGAAAGTTGGGCATAACTGAGCTTTGTTCCATAATAGATGATTGCGGTTTGAGATGGATATTTGCTAACTGTTTGATCAAGTAGCCATGTTAGAGGATGATCTGGAATATCCAGTTGAGCAGGAACTCCTTGCTCGTAGTAGCGCACCCAGGGACGGTTAGCTAAAAGGTCTTCTTCAGAGTTATTTATTCTCGATGGGTCAGACATTATTTACCTGCTCCTCTCATAGAGGCATCACTACGATTCCTTCAGCGACAGCCATTGTCGCCGAATAAGCAGAAACTTTTCCCTATATTTTATTATATGGTCATACCCACCATATTAACACGTTGCCAGCTAACATTTTTTGATGCATAATGAGCAAGTAGCTAACAAGGTAGTATGAAAACCGGATAAAAAGATGACAGTATATCACCTGGAAAATGGTATGCGTAGCAATCCTTCGCGCCATGTAGCGGAGAGTATCGCACGTGTTTTGGAACTGCATGGAGAGGATAAGCAGCAATACCTGAGCGCCTATATAGAGCTGACGGGACAATATCTCGACCTTGAACAATTTGACAGTGCTCTGCTTGATTTTGGTGAGATGGCGCGCCTACTCGTGCTCAATACCTCGTATCCGGCCCACTCGCTGGATCGTCTCTGGTTCCTGCATGCCTGGAACGATGCCGCGCTAGTGCTCTTTGAGATCCAGGATGAGATAGCCAACGGTCAAAAACATCACCTGCTGGAGTTGGTTTTTGATGTGCGCCGCCGCCGCCACTTTCATGGTTGGGAAAACCTGGCTCGTCGCCTGGTGAGCGACTTCCAGTACAACACACGCAGGATGACGCATCTGCCCGAATATAAGGAGATATGGAAACACTTACGCGAGTTGCCAGAGTTTCGCCGTATCGCCTCTGCTACCTATTCCGAAGGTAAACCTGCCCCGTCATTTGTTTTTCAGATCCAACATAGCCAATTGGGCCGCCTGACTCTGCGCACAGCCACAACCGTTTTCACTGGCATCAACAGCTATTCCATGGTGAGTTACGTTCCTGGCGACAAACAGACCCTGGAGATCTACCGCAAAAACCATTGGCAGCCGCGCTAAAAGCCCCTTGCATATACGCTGCTCATTTCTCTTCTTTGCCTTCCAGGCGTGCAATAGCCTGCTCGGTGACCTCCAGACCCGCCTTCAAAACTGCTTCTTTATAATCACGCACCAGCATCTGATATTCGAGCAAACGCGGTCGACGTGTAGGTCTCATGGCATATTGTTGGCGTGCCCACTCCAGGTGCTCAAGCTGTTTGCACAGGCTCGCACGGTGTTCCAGCAGATGCTGGAGCGCTACAGCATCCGCTGTTTCACCACAGAAAAAGAGTTTTGTGAGAAAATCATCTTTGGAGAAGCGTTCAGGCACCTCCTCTTGCAGCCAGCGATCCAGTTCAGCCTGGCCCGCCGGGGTAAGGCGGTAAACTTTGCGATTGGGACGACTTTTCTGTACAATCACTTCGGCCTCAACCAGGTCCGCACTGCTCAGGCTCTTCAATGTGGTATAAATCTGGCTATTGCCCGCGTTCCAATAGCTGGCAAGGGCACGATCAAAGGCCTGTTTGATATCGTAACCACTCATCGGGTGGGCACCCAATAGACCCAGGATAATATAACGTAGAGTATTACGCGAGGAAGATCCGTTCGTCTCCTCGTGCGCTGCTGCTAGCATATCAAGTTGTTCTGCCATAGGGGTGTTTTCTTTGTAATGAAATGATAAAGAATACACCTATTATATCATTCGCTGTACATGATATACTCTATAGGATTACCTGATAGACATTTCTAACCTTACCTACCTGAACTCGTATACTATAACAGAGAACATTTTTGCTAGTAAATCGCCATGAACTTTTTATCACAGCATAAACACTATAAAAATACTTTTGAGAAGGAGAACATGCACATGAATGCCCGTTTTTACAGAAGTGATAACTTGAATATCGAGCGCCTTGCCACTGATTTGGAGCAATTTTTTCGCGGCCAGGGGTACGTTGTGCAACACCTTGGCAACAATGATCAAATGATGGTACAGTTGAAGAAAGGCGGCGAATTCGAAGCTATCGTTGGTATGCAAGCTGCCTTAACTGTCACACTTCAGCGCAATTCTGGAGGTATCTCGATCGCCGTTGGCCAGCAGAAATGGATAGATAAAGCGGCGGTCGGTGTTGTCGGTTTTGCCATTCCCGTATTATGGCCGCTTCTTTTCACGGCAGGTATAGGAGCATTTCGCCAGGTCGGCCTGGCCAACCAGGTCATGACCGTAGTCGATGGGTTGGTACACCAGCAGCAGCCCGGTGCGCAGGCAGAACCAGATCCGGTACAGCAATAAACAAGGGTACGGGCACCTTATAGTCACAAGGTGCCCCAACAAGGAGATGAGAGTCGGATGGATGCGCGATTTTACAATTCCGAAGAAATAGATATTGAACAGCTTGCTAATAACCTGGAGAACTTCTACCGAGCACAAGGCTTCCAGGTACAGCAGATTGGCGGTCGCGACCAGATGATGGTCCAGCTAAAGAAGGGTAGCGACTTTGAAGCTCTTATAGGTATGCAAGCTGCCTTGAGCGTGATCTTGCAACGCTCGGGCGGTGGTGTCATCGCCATGATTGGCCAGCAGAGGTGGATCGACAAGGCTGCTATTGGCGCTGTCGGTATTATTGCCGCACCTGTACTATGGCCGCTAATGCTTACCGCCGGTGCGGGAGCTATTCGCCAGGCCAGCCTGGGCAACCAGGTGTTGAACGTCGTAGACGGAATGGTGCGCCAGCAGCGACCAGAGATTCAGGTGGGACCAATTCCCGTACAAATTGTTCCCCAATTGCAACAGCAGTTTATCCCGCCACCTCAGTATGCCCAGCCTGCTTACATACAGCCTCCGGCCTACACACCGCCTCCGGCTTACATGCCGCCGCCGGTCGTCAATGCGCTGCCAAATACCACAGCGAGGAAGTTACGCTGTCCTAGCTGCAACACGCCCTATGAGCCGGGCGACACCTTCTGTACGGGCTGCGGTAAGGCTCTGGTCACACTCTGTCCCAATTGTAAGACCGAGATAAAAGATAATACATCTTTCTGCCCAAAATGTGGCGCTTCGATCTATCAATCCACGCCAGTTGCCCAGTCCGCACCGGTTCAGCCGCCACCGGCAACGGTGCAGTATACCATGCCGCAAACTCAACCGGCGCCAACCTATGCGCCACCACCAGAAGAAGCGCAGCCATATGTGCCTCCCACGCCTCAGGAACCGCCAGTGATGCCAGCTACCAGGATCACTATCAGTCCCTCTGCTCCCAGGCAGGAGCCGCCTGCACCGCCAAAACCGCAGCCACAGCCAGAGGTATACTATACCCCACCTGCGAATCTGCCACCTGTGGCACCCAGGCAAGAGGTGCAATACGCACCGCAAACCAATTCACAGCCTGCGCCGCCAAAACCACAGACGCCGCCGAAGAAGCAAGAGGAAGTGTATTACACACCTCCCCCAGATCTACAGGCTACTCTGCCCAAGACGC
>WNFI01408546.1_pt1 | contig 10195 bp, 9 predicted proteins | sample 5400471 | NCBI WGS metagenome assembly WNFI01 (sample SAMN13153348, study PRJNA577476) | soil metagenome | isolation source: 100 cm saprolite on Douglas fir-dominated hillslope | place: USA:California | collected 2013-09-17 | reverse complement strand
CCCTTCTTTTCGGGCCTCGCGACGTACGCCTTGGCGGCGACGCGGCCGTCGGCGGTTTCGACGGACACGTCGATCTCCAGCGAGAGGCCGGTGGCGACGCCTTCCTTGCGCAGCACCGCCTCCTTGGCCGGCGGCGGGATCTCGAAGACCACGCCGTGCACGGCTGAGTCCTTGTCCTCGGCCAGGTTGGCCACGCGGCCGCCCCAGAAGCGGCTCTCCACGTCGAACACCAGCTTGTAGCCGCGCAGCACCGCGGGGATGCCGCGGGCGAAGAGGCGCGCATCGACACCGTGCTCGGCGGCCCACTCGCCGATGTGGCGCCGCGAGAGCGCGGACCCGTACGCGAAGTAACGGAACATGGTGACCTCCGGGCCGCAGTCTACCGCGTCTGCGCTCCGCCCGGTGCAGCAGGCGCGGGCTTGTCCTCGTCGGCCTCCAGCGCCTTGCGCTTCTTCTCCAGCGCGGACACCACCGCGTCGAAGTTCTTCTTCGCCATCAGCCGCGACACCTGCTCGCGGTACGTCTCCGCCAGCGACACGCCCTCGGTGATCACGTCCACCGCGCGCCACCCTTTCTTCTGGCGCTCCATGAGGTAATCGATGGCGGCCGTGTCCTCGCCGGAGGTCACCTGGGTCTTGACCAGCGTGCGCTCGCCCTGCTTTTCCTCGGAGAGCACTTCGCTCTTGATCTTGTCCACGTCGGTGGTCTTGCCCTGGCGCATCTTGGAGAGGTAGTTCGCCTCCATGGCGCCGCGCAGCGCGGCGGTGTAGCGCGCGCGATCCTTTGCGCTCAAACCATTCCATTTCTCGCCCAGCGTCGACCTGGCGAGCGTGTCGAAGTCGATCAGCTCGCCCACGGCGCGGCGCGCCCGCTCTTTGGCCTTGGTGCGCGCCGGGCCCTCGGCCTTGAACCAGGCGTTCAAATCCTTGCGCACGCGTTCCTGCGCAGCGTGGACGGCGGCGCTGGCGGAGCCGGCCTGCAGCGCGGCCAGGAGAATGGCGATGATCACGAAGGCCTCCTCACGGTCCGACGCAGCGGGATCGCACAAGCATAAGCCGCAGGCAACTACCGCAGCGGGCCGCCTGCGGCCTTTTCCAGCGCTGCCCAGGCCAGCTGGGCGTCGTAGAGCGCCGAAAGCCGCGCTCCGTCTGCGCGCGCGTAGAGCAGCGTGTCCTCGAGCAGCTCGCGCGCTTCGCCCAGGCCCGAGTCGAAGGCGACGCCCGCCTGGGTGGCGAGCTGCTTACCGATCGCCGTCTCCTTCGTGTAGCGGTCCACCTTCACCCGCGCTTCCGCCAGATCGCCCAGGGCCTGCTGCACCTCGAGACGCACCAGCTGCTCGGCCCCGCGGCGCATCGCGAATGCCTCGGCGAGGTCCGCCTCCGCCTGCCGCCGCCGCGCCAGCTTCTGCGGGATGTCGAAGGTTCCGCGCAACGCCAGCGCCGCGTACCCGCTCGACTCGTGGTAGGGGTTGTAGGCGAAGGGCGACCGCGGATCCGAGGCGTTGGTCGTCTCGGTGAACCGCGCGCCGGCGACGAGGCCGAAGTCGGGCCACAGCTTCGCCGACTCCAGATCCACCAGCGCCTGCCGCGCCTTCACCGCCTCTTCGGTCGCGTGCATCTCCGGCCGCAGGTCCAGGGCGCGTCGCAGTACTTCCTCGAGGGCGGGCTGCGCGGGCGGATCGGGCAGCGCCTCCTGCGCGACCTCCAGCGACTCTTCGGGCTTCAAAGCGAGAAGAGTGCGCATCCCGACGATCGCCAGATCGCGGTTCTTGAGCGCGGTGGCCTGGGTCGCCTCGATCTCCTCGGAGAGGTAATCCAGCTTCAGGCGATCCGCCCTGCCGATCTGATCGCTCTTTTGCTGCAGCAGCTTGTCCGCCGTCTCCTTCGCCTTGGCCAGGCGGTCGTGGATCTTCTGCACCGATTCGCCGGCGTTGCGCGCGGTCTGGTAGCCCCAATACGCGCGCGCGGCGTCGTAGGAAGCCTGATCGCGCGCCCGCGCCAGGAGTGCTTCGGAAGCGCCGACCAGGTGCCGGGTCGCGCCCTTTCCCGCCTCCCATTTGCCGAACGTATAGATCGGCACCAGCATCTCCACGTCGGCGTGCAGCTGCGCGCCAGGCTGTCCGCTGAAGAATTCGAGCGTCTTGATGTGGGACGGATCCGTCGGGTTGGGGTCGTAGGCTCCGCCCTTCAGGTAGTGCTCGGCAGTCGGCCCGGCGATGTAGGTGGTGGCGGTGATCACGGGAAACCACACCCCGATTTCGTCGCGCTTCGCCTGCGCATTCTGCAGCTGCGCAGCGGCCTGCTGCACGCGCGGATCGGTCTGCCGCGCCCGCTCCTGCACGTCGCGGAGCATGAGCCCGCTCGACAGCAAGAGCGCGGCCGAAAGAGCGATCACTCGTTCGTGTAATCGGAGCCGAGGTAGTTGATCAGCTCTTCGCCCATCAGGTAGCGCAGGTTGTTCTCCAGGCGGATGTGCTGGACGAAGAGGTCGTGCTCCGGGTACACGCTCGCGGCGTGCTGCGGGCTCTTGAAGTAGAAGCTGAGCCACTCCTGGATGCCCTTCATGCCGGCGCGCGCGGCGAGGTCGCCGAACAGCGCCAGGTCGAGCACGATGGGCGCCGCGAGGATCGAGTCGCGGCAGAGGAAGTTCACCTTGATCTGCATCGGGTAGCCCATCCACCCGACGATGTCGATGTTGTCCCAGCCCTCTTTGTTGTCGCCGCGGGGCTTGTAGTAGTGGATCGACACCTTGTGCTGCAGGTCCTTGTAGAGATCGGGGTACCTGTCGGGCTCGAGGATCTGCTCCAGCACGGAGAGCTTGGACACTTCCTTGGTCTTGAAGTTCGCCGGGTCGTCGAGCACCTCGCCGTCGCGGTTGCCGAGGATGTTGGTGGAGAACCAGCCCTCCATGCCCAGCATGCGCGCCTTGAGCCCGGGGGCGATGATGGTCTTCATCAGCGTCTGGCCGGTCTTGAAGTCCTTGCCGCCGATGGCGACGCCCTTCTTCTCCGCCAGCTCGATGAGCGCCGGGAAGTCGCACGACATGTTGGGCGCGCCGTTGAGGTAGGGGACGCCGCTCATGATCGCCGCATAGGCGTAGAGCTGCGAGGGGAAGATGTTGGGATGGTTCTCGTCGAGCGCCTTCTCGAAGGCGGCGATCGACTGATGCTCGGGCCCCGCTTCCTGATAGGCCTCGGTGGAAGCGCACCACACCATCACGGCGCGGCGGCACTTGTGCTTGTCCATGAAGCCGCGGATGTCCTTCATCAGCGCGTTGGCCAGCTCGCGCTTGCTGCCCTTCTTCACGTGGGTGCCGTCGAGGCGCTTGACCACGTTCTTGTCGAAGACGGCCGGCATCGGCTTGATCTCGCTCAGGCGAGCCTGCAACTGGGCGAGGTGCTCGGGCGAGAGCACTTTGGCCTTGGCCGCGGCGGTGTACGCGTCGTCGGGGATGGGGTCCCAGCCGCCGAAGACCAGGTCGTCGAGCTTGGCCAGCGGGACCAGGTCCTTGATCATCGACCAGCGCTTCTCGCTGCGCTTGCCGAGGCGGATCTGCGCCATCTGCGTGAGCGAACCGATGGGCTTCGCCAGCCCCGCGCGCACCGCCTCGACGCCGGCGATGAAGGTGGTGGCCACCGCTCCCATTCCGGGGAGCAGGACCGCGAGCTTGCCGTCTGCCGGGGCGACCTTCGACTTGAACTGATCCATCTGCTTCTCTCCGAATCGGCTGCCGGGGCGCTTTGTGCCTCGCGGCGCGGCGCACCATAAGGGTGCACCGGCAGGGTGTAAAGCGGTTTCTCGGGCGGCGCCCGTCGCTTTGCACGACTGGCGCTTCATCGCCTCGGCCACCGGACCCTGCATCCGCCTCCTATAAGTGAGGCTGGGTCACGACCGCGAGCGTGCCAGCGGAGACGCCGTACTTCTCGAGCGCGCCCACCTCGGCGATCACCTGCCGCGAGGTCCGCGCCCCGCGCAAGAGGTCCGCGTAGGCGCGCAGCACCCGGCGCGTCTCGTCCGAAGGCTCGCGCACCAGCTCGACGCGGAAGCGCCGGACACCCTGGGTGAGGAGCTGCTGCAGGCAGCCCGCCGCGCTCTGCGCCCTCGCGTTGAAGACGGTGTTGCGGCAGCCGACGTCGACGATGACGGGATGCTCCATCCCCAGCGCGTCCCGCAGCTGCACGAGGTGCTTCTCGCAGGGCCGGCCGCAGTCGTGGAAATCGTGGCCGTTGCTCAGCAGATGCGAGTAGACGCAGTGCTCGTTGTGGAAGAGCGGCAGGTGCTGGTGGATGGTGACTTCCAGCCGCTCGGCCGGCACGCCCGCGCAGAGATCGAGCAGCTGGGCGAGGTCGAGATCGTACGCGGGCGTCAGCGTCGAGAGCCCGAGCCCGAGCAGCGTGCGCGCGGTCAGCGCGTTGGTGGCGTTGAGCGAGAAATCGCCGTGGACCGTCTCGGCGTGCGCGTTCTTGCGGAAGTGCGCAACCGCGCCGAGGTGCCGCGCGAGGATGCCGTCGGGCCGCAGCCGCTCGAAGCGCCGGTCGTATCCTTCTTCGCCGGGCTTCTGCACGCGCGGCGTCGCCACGGTGACGCGCAAGCCCGCGGCGCGCACCTTCTCGACCGCCACGCCCAGCCCGACCAGCTCCATGAAGTCGAGCTGCACTTCGGCGAGGCCCAGCTCCGGCGCGAGGGCGAGCGCCGCCTCCACCTGCTCCAGCGTGCGCAGCAGCGGAACCAGGACCGGCTTGCCCGCGCCGCCGCTTCCGCCTGCGAGCTTTGGCACCACCGCCTCCGGCGCGTGGCCGGTAAAGACGTGGCGCTCCGGCTGCGGCGGTTTGCTTGCGCTCAACGTTTCGCTGAGGGCGCGCCGCATGCGCTTCAGCTCGGAGGGCGGCAGCGCCAGCGCTCCCTCCAGGGTGAGCGTCAGCTTGCGCAGCTCGAAAGGGGTCTCGCCGAATGCGCACAGCTTTTCGCGCAGCAGGCCTTCGTGCAGGGGATGCGCCTTCGCAGGCTGCAGCGGCATCGCGCTCTCGACGCGCGCGCTGCGGCCCAGCTCGTCGCGCGCCTCGACCAAGAGCGGCACGCCTTGCGCGCCGTGCACCGACAGCGAGACGCCCACCTTCCGCTCCTGCGCGGCGATGCGCTTCATCCTGCGCGTCACCTCCGCGTCCTTGGCCTTCCACACCACGTCCCCGGCTTTGACCAGACGCAGGTCGAGCGTGCCCTGGTCCGGCCCGCCGAAGACCAGCTTGAGCAGGCCGGGCGCGACCACGTCGCAGGCGTGCAGGCCGCCGCGGGGCTCGTCGTCCTCGGGTTTGCCCTGATCGAAGAGCATGCGGTCGCCCGCCTTCAGCTCCGGCGCCTCGGGCTCCGCGCGCACCAGCACCTGCCGCGCCCGCGCGTGCACTTCCTCGACGCGGCCGACCAGCACGCCGCGGTGCCCCGGATAGAGGCCGTGCACCAGCTGCTGGTGATCGGACCCGTCGAGGAAGCCGTGCGAGAAGCTGCGCGAGTAGCTGTAGCGCAGCTCCTCCTCGTCGCGCGGCGTCAGCGGGGAAGGGCGCATCGACCGCGCGGCGTCGAGCGCGCGGCGGTACTTGTCGACGACGTTGGCGACGTACTCGGGGCCCTTCATGCGGCCCTCGATCTTGAAACAGGAGACGCCGGCTTTGAGCAGGTCGGGAAGCAGGTCGTAGGCCGCCAGATCGCGCGGGGACAAGAGATACTTGAGCTGCTCGTCGCCGCGCGCGGTGTCGCGGCGGCCGTCGACGATCAGATCGTAGGGCAGCCGGCAGCTCTGCGCGCACTGGCCGCGGTTGGCGCTGCGATGTTGCAGAGCCTCGCTGGTCAGGCACTGGCCGCTCCAGCTCACGCAAAGGGCGCCGTGGACGAAGCACTCCAGCTCCAGATCGGTGTGCTTTGCGAATTGGTCGATCTCGTCGATGGACAGCTCGCGGGGCAGGACGACGCGCGTGACGCCGAGGCCCCTGGCGATCTCCGCCGCCTCGGCTGAGCTGATCGTCATCTGCGTCGAGGCGTGCAGCGGCAGCTCGGGGCATACCGCCCGAGCCAGCCGAGCGGCGCCGAGGTCCTGCACGATGATGGCGTCGGCGCCCGCCCGCGCGATGTCGGCCAGCGCCTCCTCGGCGACAGGTAGCTCCCGATCGAACACCAGTGTGTTGAAGGTGACGAATCCCCGTACACCTTTTGAGTGTAGGAAGTCGAAGATGCGCGGCAGATCGGCAGCGGCGAAGTTGCCGGCGCGCGCCCGCGCATTGAAGCCGCCCCGCAGGCCGAAGTAGACGGCGTCCGCCCCTGCGGCGACGGCGGCGCGCAGGCTCTCCTCGTCCCCTGCGGGAGCGAGCAATTCCGGTTTTTCCAGGATTCTGGACATGGCGGGGGGCGCTCTTCTACCGCCGCCTGACATAGTTTCCGCCAAACATCAAGCCGGCAAGCGGGCTTGCGCATGGCGCCTTGCCAGGAGGCATGCTTCTTGCGAAGGATAAGTGTGACCAGTTTCGGCGCTTGGCGGAGGCAGTTGTTATGGTCTTTTCAGGAGGCGCCTCCGGGCGCAGGGGACAGGTGACACGATGTCCGATGTCGAGAACGAGAACGAGACCCTGACTTGTGGAGTTTGCCGCAAGTCGGGCAGCTTCACGGCGCCGGTCTCCGTCATCCTGGTGTTCGCCCCTGGCATGGCGAAGCCATACCCGCTCATCCCGGCCGAGGACTACCGGGTGTGCGGCGCCTGCGACGCCATCTTCACGCTGGTGAACCGCGCTGTCGAGGCGCACCCGACCACGCGCTCCGCCGGTCCGTGGAGCCGCGCCATCGTCGTCTTCAGCGACGGACACGGCGTCGACGTCAAGGCCAAGCGCCAGGGGCAACAGGTCGCGATGGCGTAGTTGCCGCCGTTCAGCTGACCTTCCGCGAGAGACGCTGGCAGTCAGGACACAAGCCTTCCGCCTGCACGCGCACTGCGCGTACGTCGAAGCCCTGCGCGTCCCTGACTCGAAGCCGATCGAGGTCGACGTCGTGCAGGTCGCGCACCTTCTTGCAGGAGACGCAGACCAGGTGGTGGTGCGGCCGCCCCGCGCCGGTGCCCGGCAGCGCCGCCTCGTAGCGGCCCTCCTCGTGCAGCGGGTTCACGTCGGCTACCGCGCCGATGGCCTTGAGCGCCTCGAGGTTCTTGTAGACGGTGGCGAGCGAGAGCGAGGGCAGCTTGCGCTGCACCGCGCGGTGAAGCTGCTCGGCGCTCGGGTGCTCGCGCGAGGAGGCCAGCGCCTCGAAGATCGCCAGCCGCTGGCTGGTCACCGAGAGCCCGCGGGCGCGGCAGAAGGCGGCGAAGTCTTCCAGCGGTCGCTTCATGCGAGGTCCTGGGAAAGCGACCTGCGCGTCGCGTCCGTCAGCTCGACCCGCTGCGAATACGCCGGGTGATCCACCACCAGCGCCGCCGGCCCTTTCAGCAGGGCCTGCGCGTCGGGCACCTTGAAGCGCAAGTACTGAACCGCCGCTGCCCCGCGCGCGGGCTCCTCGCGGCCGGCCTCCATCTCGCCGCGCAGCCTTCGGCCGCCGACCTCCAGCCACAGGTGTTCGCCCAGGCCATACAGCTTGGAGAGCTCCGCCTTCACTTCGTCGTCGCTGCCGCGCAGCTCGATGAGCAGCGTCGCCGACAGCTCGCCCTCGCCGGGCAGCATGGTGTTGAAGCCTTCCAGTTCCTCGGCGACCTGCGCCGGCGCGGTGATCCGCTCGATGCGCAGGATCTCCTGCGTCTGGAACTTCACCGTCAGCCGATTCTCGAAGACGAAGGTCATCCAGGGGCCCACCGTGATGCGGCGGTCCTTCTTCGCCTCGATGACTTCCTTGCGGAACTGCTCGCGCACGCCCTCGTAGGCGGGCAGGGGCCACAGATCGCTCATGGTCAGCGGTTTCATGATGGTTCCTTTTTCGGGCTGCGCAGCGGCTCGTCGCCGTAGGCGGCGCGCAGGATCCGCACGGGGTGAAAGGAGCGGCGCCCGGTCTTCTGCCGCAGTTGCAATCCAGCCAGGGGGCAGTCGCTGGAGACGGCGTCGGGCTCGGCCGCGTCCACCTTGAGCGCGGCGCCCTCGGCGACCTTCAGGCTCTCCTCGAAGAACTCGGACTTCATGCCCCAGGTCCCGTCCATGCCGCAGCAGCGATCGACCAGCGTCACCTCGCCGCCCGCCCACTTGAGGAGGTCGCGGCCGCGGTAGCCGAAGTTCTGCACGCGGTTGTGGCAGGCGACGTGAAAGGCCACCTTGCCGACCGCGCCCGCGGGCGGCTTCTCCAGCTTCTTGCCGCGCGCCTGCTGCAACAAGAAGTCGCTCAGGTCCATCACCGCGCCGGCGACCTCGCGCGCTTCGGAGGTCGGCAAGAGCTCCGGGTATTCGGTGCGCAGCATCAGCGTGCAGGAGGGGCCCGGGGTGAGGATCTTGCGGCCTTCGCGCACCGCCGGCAGCAGCGTCTCGACGTTCTTGCTCGCCAGCTTGCGCGCGCCCTCGATGTCGCCGCCGTCGAGCTTGGGCATTCCGCAGCAGACCTGCTCGGGACAGCTCACGCTGCAGCCCGCCTTCTCCAGCACCGCGACGGCGTCCTGCGCGATGGCCGGGTCGTTGTAGTTCACGTAGCAGGTGGCGAAGAGCGCCACGGGCGTCCCATCCTGCGGCTTGGGCGCGCGGCGCGACCACCAGGTCTCGAAGGTCTCGTCGGCGTAGTCGGGAAGCTGGCGGTCCTTGGCGATGCCGACGGTCTTCTCCATCAACATCCGGTTGAAGGAGTTGTGCGCGGCGGCGTTGGCGATCGGCGCGATCTTCGTCATCAGGCCGCCCACCAGGTCGGTCGCCCCGAGGAAACGCTCGCGGAAAGCGATGCCGTCTACCCTGGCCCCGATCATCTTCGACCGCAGCATCAGCTTGGGAAAGTCGACCGCGAACTCGTGCGGCGGCACGTACGGGCACTTGGGGTAGCAGAGCTTGCACTCGTAACAGAGCTCGACCACCCGCTCGCGGTCCGAGTCTTGAAGCAGACCCACCGGGCTCTCGGTTGCGACCTTGACGTGCTTGAGCAACTCGCCCGCCTCGTGCTCCTCGACGACGCGGCCCTCCTCGAGGTGCTTGCCCTCTGCTTCCTCGCGATGCGGATCCAGCTCGTCGACGCGGCGGAAGAGCACGTCGAACGAAGGGCAGAGGTTGAAGCAGAGCCGGCAGCCGTTGCAGATCTCGAAGACGCGATGCAGCTCCGACTCGAGGTGCGCGCCGTCCCAGAATTGCGGGTCGTCGTACGCCATCCCGTGGACGTCGGCGGCGAAGTCCGGCTGATCTGCGATCGGCAGCTTCATGCGGGCCTCAGTCCCCAGACCTCAGGCCTCAGGCTGTCTCGAGGCAAGCCCGAGGCCCGAGGCCCGAGACCGTCTCATCCTTCCGCCTTCACCTGCTGCAGGCCCTTGGCGAACCGGCCGGCGTGCGACTTCTCCGCCTTGGCCAGCGTCTCGAACCACTCGGCGATCTCGGTGTGGCCCTCGTCGCGCGCGGTGCGGGCGAAGCCCGGGTACATCTGCGTGTATTCGTAGGTCTCGCCGGCGACGGCGGCGGCCAGGTTCTTCTCGGTGTCGCCGATCGGCTCGCCGGTGGCCGGGTCGCCGACCTCCTGCAGGTATTCGAGGTGGCCGTGCGCATGGCCGGTCTCGCCCTCGGCCGTGTCGCGGAAGAGCCCGGCGATGTCCGGGCGGCCTTCGACGTCGGCCTGCTTGGCGAAGTAGAGGTAGCGGCGGTTCGCCTGGCTTTCGCCGGCGAATGCGGCCTTGAGGTTCTCGTGCGTCTTGCTTCCCTTCAGTTTTGCCATTGCGGGTCCTCCTGATGCTGGGAAAGGGGTCCAGGCATTGGAGAACAATTCTCCAAAATGGATTCGCCGGCAAGCACCTTTCTACACTACGCTGCTGCGGTCCCCGAACCGGCAAGGCTGGCAATGAGCGTGCCCAACCACTCCGCCGCTTACCGGCGGCGCAGGATCGCGAACTGGTTCCCGCTCGGCCTCACCTACGCGACCTTCTACATGGGCCGCTACAACTTCAACGTCTTCAAGGGCCGCTTCGCGGAGCTGTATGGCTTCGACAAGGCGCAGGTCGGCATCATCGCCACGGCCGGATTCTGGACCTACGCGCTCTCGGTGATCTGCAACGGCCCGCT
>WNFI01667834.1_pt1 | contig 10196 bp, 11 predicted proteins | sample 5400471 | NCBI WGS metagenome assembly WNFI01 (sample SAMN13153348, study PRJNA577476) | soil metagenome | isolation source: 100 cm saprolite on Douglas fir-dominated hillslope | place: USA:California | collected 2013-09-17 | reverse complement strand
GATCATCGTCGGGCGCCCCATGAGCGCGCGCCCGATCGCCGTCATCTGCTGCTCGCCGCCCGAGGTGTAGCCCGCCTGCGAGCCGCGGCGCTCCTTCAGCCGCGGGAAGAATTCGTACACCTTCTCGAGGTCGACCTTGATCTCCGAGCGCGTCGTCTTGCGCGCGTAGGCGCCCGTCAGCAGGTTCTCCTCGACCGTAAGGTGCGCGAAGCAATGGCGGCCTTCCATCACCTGAATCACGCCGCGGCGCACCAGGTCCGAGGGACTCAGGCCGTGCACGCGCTCTCCGCGGAACTCGATCGCGCCCTTGGTCACCTCGCCACGCTCGGAGCGCAGGAGGTTGGAGATCGCCTTGAGCGTGGTGGTCTTGCCGGCGCCGTTGCCGCCCAGGAGCGCGACCACGCCGCCTTCGGGAACCGCGAGCGAAACCCCCTTCAGCACGAGGATCACATGGTTGTAGATCACCTCGATGCCATTGACCTCCAGCAGGGGCTTCGCCGCGCTCATTGCCGCTTACTCAAGTCTCCTTCGAGCAGTCGCGCGGCGTGATCTTCTTCTCCGCCGCGTACGCCTTCGCCGAAGCCTTCGCCGAAGACTCGACCAACGGCCGCAGCACCTTGTTGTCGGCTTCCAGCCAGTCGGAGGTGTAGCTCCACTGCTTGCCGTCCCAGGTGTGGATGCGCCCGCGATGCACGCCCTCGTGGTCCCTGCAGGACGTCTTCAGCGGCTGCACCGTGTCGGCGAACCCGAGCGTCTTGATCTTCGGGGCGTCGAGCGTCAGGTGCTCCGCGCCCCAGCGCACTTCCTCGCCGGTCACGACGCGCTTGCCGTACTTGCCCTGCGCGGCCTTGATGGCCTCGATCGAGAGCATCGCCGAGATCATGCCCCGGTTGTAGAGCACGCTACCGACCTCGTCCTTGCTGGCCGCGGTTCCCTTGCCCTTGTCGTAGAGGTATTTGAGGATGTCTTTGTGCACCGGCAGGCCCTTCTCGGCGGAATGGCCGAGGGCGATGCCGTTGTAACCCTTGGAAGCGTCCTCGGCGGGCGTCACGTCGGGCTCGGCCGACGACCACCACACGCCGTACATCTGCAGGCGCGGATACGACACCGCGATCGCGTCCTTGATGGACGTGGAATTCATCACGCCCCAGCCCCACAGGAACACATAGTCGGGACGCTGTTGGCGGATCTGCAGCCAGGTCGCCTTCTGCTCGACGCCGGGGTGGGTGACGGGCAGCTTGATGAGCTCGAAGCCCTCCATCTTCGCGCGCTCCTCGAGGAGCCTGATCGGCTCCTTGCCGTACGGCGAGTCATGGTAGACAAGCGCGATCTTCTTACCCTTGAGCGAGCCCTTCTTCTTCACCTCCTGCACCAGCATGTCGGCCGCGCTCCAGTACGTTCCCAGCAGCGGGAAGTTCCACGCGAACACGCTGCCGTCGGCGGAGTCGGCGCGGCCGTAGCCGGTCGTGAACAGCACGACCTTGTCGCCGGGCGCCTTGTCCGTGAGCGCGTAGGTGATCCCGGTGGACAGCGGATTCACCAGCACCGGCTTCTTGCTCTTCAGGCGCTCGTAGCACTCGACGCCGCGGTCGGTGGCGTAGCCGGTCTCGCATTCCTCGAAGGAAAGCTTGATGCCGTTGACGCCCCCGTCGCGCTCATTCATCAGCTTGATGTAGTCGACGTACCCGTCTGCCCATGGCACGCCGTTGGGCGCGTAGGGCCCGGTGCGATACACCAGCACCGGCATGAATATCGTGTCGGCCTGCGCGCAGACGTCCTGGACGACCCCGAAGGCGCCCGCCACGGCGAGCGCGAGTGCCGCGGCCTTGGTCCTGATCATGCGAGTCATGCTTTGTCTCCTCTTGTCGTGCAGCGGTTAGTGCGGAAACGGCCAGAGCCTCAGCTTTTCCTTTCCGATCGCCCAGAGCCGCGCGAGGCCGTGCGGCTCGACGATGAGGAAGAAGACGATGAGGGCGCCGAAGATCATGAATTCGAGGTGCGAGATCATCGCCGTGGACAGCGGGATCCCGAGCCAGGTCGGCAGCTGGTTCAGGACCAGCGGCAGGATGACGATGAACGCGGCGCCGAGGAACGACCCGAGGATCGAGCCCAGCCCGCCGATGATCACCATGAAGAGCAGCTGGAAGGAGCGGGTCACGTCGAAGGCGAGCGGCTCCCAGGAGCCGAGCCGGACGAAGGCCCACAGCGCGCCCGCGACGCCGACGAAGAAGGAACTCACCGCGAAAGCCGAGAGCTTGGCGTGCAGCGGGCGGATGCCGATCACCTCGGCGGCGACGTCCATGTCGCGCGTCGCCATCCACGAGCGTCCGATCGCGCCGCGCGTGAGGTTGCGCGCGACGAGCGCGAACACGCATACGATCCCAAGCACCAGCAGGTACTGCTGCACCGGCGTCGAGAACGTGTAGCCGAAGATAGTCAGCGGCGGCGCAGACACCGAGCCGGACGACGAGTCGTTGGTGAACCACTTGACGCGCGCGAACATCCAGTCGCAGAAGAATTGCGCCGCCAGGGTGGCGACTGCGAGGTAGAAGCCCTTGATCCGCAGGCTCGGGATGCCGAAGACCACGCCCACGAGCGTCGCGATACCCCCGGCCAGGATGAAGACCACGAGGAGGTTGAGATCGGGCACGCGCACCGCGAGGTTGTAGGCCGAGTACGCGCCGATCGCCATGAAGGCACCGGTGCCGAGCGACACCTGGCCGCAGTAGCCGACGAGGATGTTGAGCCCGATCGCGGCGAGCGCCAGGATCAGGAAGGGAATCAGTATGGCGAGGAACAGGTACTCCGTGGCGAGGAAGGGGACGGCGACGAAGGCGAAAACGAGGAAGCCGATCACGAACACGCGGTCCTGCAGGATCGGGAAAAGCTGCTGGTCCGACGCGTAGGTCGTCTTGTATTGGCCGGTTTCTCGGTAAATCATGGCAGTCGGGCGCCGGGTCCTCAGACGCGATCGATGTGTACCTCGCCGAAAAGCCCCTCGGGGCGAAACAGCAGGAAATTCAGCGCCAGCACATAGGCGAACCAGTTCTCGATGCCGCCGCCGAGGAGCGGTCCCAGGTAGACCTCGGAGATCTTCTCGCCCAGGCCGATGATGAGCCCGCCGATGATGGCCCCGGGGATCGACGTGAAGCCGCCGAGCATCACGACCGGGAGCGCCTTGAGCGCAACGAGCTGCAGCGAGAACTGCACGCCGAGCTTGGAGCCCCAGATGATTCCGGCCACGAGCGCCACCAACCCGGCCACGCTCCAGACGATCACCCAGATGCGGTTGAGGGGGATGCCGATGGATTGGGCGGCCTGGTGGTCGTCGGCGACCGCACGCAGCGCCCGTCCCGTGCCGGTCTTCTGAAAGAAGAGGGTCAGACCGTCTGCCCCAGCCCGTCGAGGAAGTACGCGACGCCGAGCGTCGCCATGAAGAGCACGATGCCCTCCTGGTTCACGAGCGGGCGCAACACCAGGCGCTCGATGACCCACGCGAGCGCCACCATGATGGCGATTGTCAACGCGAGCGCGACCACGAACGGCATCTTCTCCATCATGCGCACGAGCGAGAGCGCGGCGAAGAGCACCATCGCGCCCTGGGCGAAGTTGAACACTCCCGAGGCCTTGAAGATCAGGACCAGGCCGAGCGCGACGAGGGAGTACAGCACCCCGGACATGAGGCCCCCGAGGACCACCTCGAGCCACTGCGGGAATCTCGCGCCGCCCACGAGCATCGGCGAGAGCGCGCCGAAGACCAGCAGCGCGAAGAATCCGATGGTGAGGTTGCGTTGCAGGATCGGGCTCATCAGTGCTTCACCCCGAGGTAGGCGTCGACGACCGCCTGGTTGGCGCGTACGTCGTCGGGCGTTCCGTCGGCGATCTTCTTGCCGTAGTCGAGCACCACAACGCGATCGGAGAGGTCCATCACGACGCCCATGTCGTGCTCGATCAGGCAGCATGCGCGGCTCGGCCGCGAGCGCGCGCCCGAGATCGACGCGCTTGTGCAGGCCGTACGGCAAGCGGCCGACCTGGGTCTTGCGCACGTGCTGGATCTCGAGGAAGTCGATGATCTCCTCGACGCGCCGGCGATGCTCGATCTCCTCGGTGAGCGCCGGGCCCACGCGCAGGGCCTGGAGGAAGATGTTCGAGCGGATCCGAAGGTTTCGCCCGGCGAGGATGTTGTCCAGCACCGACATGCCCTTGAAGAGGGCTAGACTCTGGAAAGTGCGCGCGATGCCGCGTTCGGCGCTATGGCGCGGGTTCATGTGCTCCCGGGTCTCGCCACGAAACGTGATGTGCCCCTGCTGCGGCTGGTAGACGCCGTTGATCACGTTCAGCATCGAGCTCTTCCCGGCGCCGTTGGGTCCGATGATCGCGCGCACCTCGTGCTCGCGCACGTCGAAGCTCACCTCGGAGAGCGCCTTCACGCCGCCGAACGAAAGCGACACCTTGTCGACCTCGAGGATGACGTCGCCGATCCTGCGCTTGACGGCGCCCGGCTCGAGCTCGCGCAGGTTCACGCGGCCGCCCTCGCCTGCTCGCCCGCGAACGTGCGCGCGGCGTTGACGCGCAGCTCCGCGCGTACCGAGCCGACGCGCCCGTCCTCGAAGCGCACCTGGGCCTCGACTACGCAGCGCTCGACCCCCGAGTAGAGGGCATCGACGATCGTGGCGTACTTCTCGCCGATGTAACCGCGGCGCACCTTGCGCGTGCGCGTGAGCTCGCCGTCGTCGGCGTCGAGCTCCTTGTGCAGGATCACGAAGCGGTGGATCTGGCTGCCGGCAAGCTTCGGGTCGCGCGCGAGGTCGGCGTTCACCTTCTCGACGCACTCGCGGATCAGCTCGACCACCTGCGGCTTCGCGGCGAGGTCCGTGTAGCCCGCGTAGTTGATCGAGCGCCGCTCCGCCCAGTCGCCGACCGCCTGCACGTCGATGTTGATCATCGCGCTCGCTTGCGCGCGGCCGTGGCCGAAGGCCACCGCCTCCTTGATGTAGGGGAAGAACTTGAGCTTGTTCTCGAGGTACTTGGGTGCGAAGAGCGTCCCGTCGGCAAGCTTGCCGACGTCCTTCGCCCGGTCGATGATCCTCAGGTGGCCGTCGGGCTCGAAGAAGCCCGCGTCGCCCGTGCCTCGCCGTTGGGCTGCACGCACACCATCACCGAGGTTTCGGTCGAGCCGTAGAGCTGTTTCAAATTGATCCCGAGCGAGCGATAGAAGACGAAGAGATCCGGCCCGATCGCCTCGCCCGCGGTGTACGCCACCCGCACGCGCGACATCCCGAGCGAGTTCTTGAGCGGCCCGTAGACGAGCAAGTTGCCGAGGGCGTAGCGCAGGCGGTCGAAAACAGCCACGGGCTTGCGGTCGAGGAGATCCGAGCCCACGCGCCGCGCGAGATCCATGAAGTAGCGGAACATCACGCGCTTCGGCCGGCTCGCGTCCTCCATGCGGATCGTGACCTGGGTGAGCAGCGCCTCGAGCACTCGGGGCGGCGCGAAGTAGTAGGTCGGTCCGATCTCGCGCATGTCGGTGATCACGGTGTCGGCCGATTCGGGGCAATTGATGCGGAAGCCCACCACCATCGGCTGGGCATACGAGAAGATGTTCTGGCCCACCCACGCCATCGGCAGGTAGGCGAGCACCTCGTCGTCGTCGCGCAGCCCCTCGAGCTCGGCGTAGGCGCGGCTCGACTGGACGAGGTTGTCGTGGGTGAGGACCACGCCCTTGGGATGGCCCGTCGTGCCCGAGGTATAGAGCATGATCGCCGTGTCCGACCCCGCGCCTTTGGCGATCTCCGCTTCGAGAAATCCCGGGTTCGCGGCGGCCCACGCGCGCCCGCCTTCCCTCAGGCTTTCGTAGGAGGCGAGCTCGGGCTGCGAGTAGTGCCTCAGGCCGCGCGCCTCGTCGTACCAGACGTGCTTCAACTTCGGGCACTGCGGCATGATCTCGAACAGCTTGTCGGCCTGCTCCTGGTCCTCGACGATCGCGTAGGCGATCTCCGCATCCTGGAAGACGTAGACCATCTCCTGGGCAACCGCGTCCTCGTAGAAAGGCACGGGAATCGCGCCGAGGGCCTGGGCGGCGGTGAGGGTCCAGTAGAGCCGCGGCCGGTTGGCGCCGATGACGGCGATGTGGGCGCCGCGCGCGAGTCCCGCCTGGGAGAGCCCGCACGCGAGCCAGTGAACCTCGTCGCGCACCTCACCCCAGGTCCAGCTCTGCCAAATGCCGAGGTCCTTTTCGCGGATGGCGGGCCGGTCGCCGCGCACCTGCGCATGGCGCAGCAGGAGCTTCGGGAACGTGTCGGGCGTCCCGGGTTGCACGGACATGGTGATCCGATCCTCCTCCTTAGTTTGAGGTCATCTTACCCCGCGCGCCGCGTTCGGGGGCGGGCGCGGCGGATTCCCTCAGGCGGCCGCCAACGGGCGCACCACGCCGTCGGTGACGGCGATCGCCCCGGCGCGCGCGAGATCCGCGAGCAGCCACTCGGCGAGCGGTTCCGGGGCGAGGCCAAGGATGCGATCGGACATCTGGCGATAACACGGAACACGTCCGAGGTAGTCCGAAATTCGTCGGCGCGCATCGCCTGGCGGTCGAGGAGCGCGAACACGAACATCGCCTTAGCGAGCAGCACGACCTGGTTGCAGTTGAGCCATCCGCGCACGATGACGCGGATGGAAGGTGGGAGGCGGACAGGCATAATTCGCGCATCGCATCTTAACGCCGTCCGCGACCCCCTTCCAACACGAGCCGATGACATGAAGATCGACCATCACGTATTCCTGGTGACCGGCGGCGGATCGGGTCTCGGCGAGGCCACCGCGAGGATGCTCGCCGCGAATGGCGGCAAGGTGGTGATCGCCGACCTGAACGGCGCGCCGGTGGCCGAGGCCATCGGCGCGGGCGCGCGTTTCATCCGCACGGACGTGGTCGAAGAGGCGCCGATGCAGGCCGCGGTGGACCTGTGCGTTTCCGCCTTCGGCGCGATCCATGGCCTGGTCAACTGCGCGGGCATCGCCCCCGGCGAGCGCGTCGTCGGGCGGAGCGGCCCGCACGCGCTCGCGAGCTTCGAGCGGGCGGTGCGCATCAACCTGGTGGGAACGTTCAACGCCATCCGCCTCGCCGCGGCGCGCATGAGCGCGCAGAGCGCCGAGGCGAGCGGCGAGCGTGGCGTGATCGTCAATACCTCCTCGGTCGCCTCGATGGATGGCCAGATCGGGCAGGCGGCGTACGCGGCCTCGAAAGCGGGCGTGAACGGCATGACGCTGCCGATCGCGCGCGAGCTCGCCAAGCTCGGCATCCGCGTGATGACGATCGCCCCGGGCATCTTCGACACGCCGATGCTGCGCGGCATGAGCGAGGAGATCCGCGCCTCGCTCGGGGCGCAGGTTCCCTTCCCTCCGCGCCTCGGCCGGCCCGAGGAATACGCCGCATTGGTGAAGCACATCGTCGAGAACGAAGTCCTCAACGGCGAGGTGATACGTCTCGACGGCGCGATCCGCATGACGGCCAAGTGAAGGCCCGGTTTCGGCCCCGCGGCCCCGGGGAAGGCCGTTTCGAGCGATAATTACGCTCTCGACGCCGTTGGAGCCCCATGCTGTTCGATACGCACCTCACCGAGGAATTCGACGCGCTGCGCGACACCGTCAAGCGCCTGTGCGACGCCGAGCTCGCTCCGCGCGCTGCCGCGATCGACTCGGGTAACGAATTTCCGGCGGACATGTGGCGCAAGCTCGGCGACCTGGGGCTCCTCGGCATGACGGTGCCCGAAAGCCACGGCGGCACCGGGCTCGGCTACCTCGCGCATGTGGTGGCGATGGAGGAAGTCTCGCGTGCCTCGGCCTCCGTGGGCCTTTCCTACGGCGGCTCTGCTCGGGCGAATTCGTCGGCGCGCTGGCGATGAGCGAGCCGGGCGCGGGCTCCGACGTGGTCGGCTCGATGACCTGCAAGGCCGAGAAGCGCGGCGACCGCTGGGTCGCCAATGGCAGCAAGATGTGGATCACCAACGGGCCTGATGCCGATGTATTGATCGTATACATGCGCACCGCGCCCAGGGACCAGGGCTCGAAGGCGATAACGGCCTTCCTGGTCGAGAAGGGCATGAAGGGCTTCAGCACCGCGCAAAAGCTCGACAAGCTCGGCATGCGCGGCTCCAACACCTGCGAGCTGGTGTTCCAGGATTGCGAGATTCCCGCTGAGAACGTTCTCGGCGCGGTGAACGGCGGCTCGCGCGTGCTGATGAAGGGCCTCGACACCGAGCGCTGCGTGCTCTCGGGCGGCCCGATCGGCATCATGCAGGCGGCGATGGACGTGGTGCTCCCGTACGTGCACGAGCGCAAGCAGTTCGACCAGCCGATCGGCACCTTCGAGCTCATGCAGGGCAAGATCGCGGACATGTACACGAAGCTCCAGGCCTCGCGCGCCTTCAGCTATCGCGTGGCGCAGGCGCTCGACCAGGGCCGCGGCCGGGCCGCGCGCAAGGATGCCGCAGCCTGCCTCCTGTTCTCCTCCGAGAACGCGGTCGAGGTCGCGCTCGAGGCGATCCAGGCGCTCGGGGGCAATGGCTACATCAACGAATTCCCGGCGGGCCGGCTGCTCCGCGACGCCAAGCTCTACGACATCGGCGCCGGCACCAACGAGATCCGCCGCATGCTCATCGGACGCGAGCTCTTCGAAGAATCGGTTTGAAGCGTAGGCAACTGGAGAAAGCAATGGCAGAAAGCATCGTCATCGTCGGAGCCAAGCGCACACCCATCGGCTCCATGCAGGGCAAGTTCAATGCGGTGAGCGCCTCGCAGCTCGGCGCGGTCGCGATCAAGGCGGCCATCGAGCAGGCGGGCGTGAAGCCCACGGAAGTCGACGACCTGATCTTCGGCAACGTCCTTCAGGCCGGCCAGGGCCAGGCGCCGGCGCGCCAGGCCGCGCTCGGCGCGGGCCTCGACAAGTCGACGCCGGCGACCACCGTCAACAAGATGTGCGGCTCGGGAATGAAGGCCGCGATGATGGCGGCCGACGAGCTCGCCTCGGGCCAGGCGACGGTCGTCGTCGCGGGCGGCATGGAATCGATGACCAACGCGCCGCACCTGCTGCCCAAGGGCCGCGGCGGCATCCGCTACGGCCACGGGCAGGTCCTGGACCACATGGCCTTCGACGGCCTCGAGAACGCCTACGACGGCAAGCCCATGGGCGTGTTCGCCGACGCGACGGCCAAGAAATACGGCTTCACGCGCGAGCAGATGGACGAGTACTCCAAGGAGTCGACCACGCGCGCGCTCGGAGCTTCCAAGTCGGGCGCCTTCGCCGACGAGATCGCCGCGGTCACCGTGAAGGGCCGCAAGGGCGATGAGGTGGTGAAGGAGGACGAGACTCCCTTCAACGTGAACATCGAGAAGATCCCGACGCTGCGCCCGGCCTTCGGCAAGGACGGCACCGTCACGGCCGCCACGTCCTCGTCGATCTCCGACGGCGCCGCGGCGCTGGTGATGATGACCGAGAGCGAGGCGAAGAAGCGCGGCGCCAAGCCGCTCGCGAAGGTGATCGCCTATGCATCCAATGCCCACGAGCCGGAGTGGTTCACGACCGCGCCCGCGGGGGCGATCAAGAAAGTGCTCGACAAGGCGGGCTGGAAAGCCACGGACGTCGACCTCTACGAGGTGAACGAGGCGTTCGCCGTGGTCACCATGGCCGCGATGAAGGACATCGGCATCCCGCACGAGAAGGTGAACGTCAACGGCGGGGCCTGCGCGCTGGGACATCCGATCGGGGCCACGGGCGCGCGCATCATCACCACGTTGATCTACGCGCTCAAGAAGCGCGGGCTGAAGAAAGGAGTCGCCGCGCTCTGCATCGGCGGCGGCGAAGGAACGGCAATCGCACTGGAGGTCTTGTAAGCATGTCTACCACCGCAACCGCTACTCCCATCGAACGCACGCCGAACATTGGCGCCAACCTCGCCGCGGAGCTTCGCTCCGTCGGCATCGACTCGCTCGAGGCCCTGATGCGCGTCGGATTCTGGGACGCCTGGCTGCAGCTGCGCCGCGCCAACCCGGAACGCAACAGCGTGCCCGCCTGCCTCGCGCTCGCGGGCGCCGTGGCGGGCGTGCGCTGGAACCACCTGCCGCCCAAGGTCCGCGCCGACATCCGCCAGCGCGTGAAGGCGGTTCGCGCATGACCGGGATCAGGCTCGTCGCGCTCGCCGCCG
>WNFI01527356.1_pt1 | contig 10196 bp, 8 predicted proteins | sample 5400471 | NCBI WGS metagenome assembly WNFI01 (sample SAMN13153348, study PRJNA577476) | soil metagenome | isolation source: 100 cm saprolite on Douglas fir-dominated hillslope | place: USA:California | collected 2013-09-17 | reverse complement strand
CGCGATCGTACTGCGTGTCGGTCATGAAAGGACTCCCATCAGATAGACCACCGTGAACAGCCAGACCCAGACGATGTCGAGCGCATGCCAGAACAGTGAGAAACAGAGCAGACGACGCTCCACAGTCTCGCTAAGGCCCTTGATTGCAACCTGAGCCATCATCACTGCCAGCCAGACCAGGCCAGCGGTGACATGCAGTCCGTGACAGCCGACGATGGTAAAGAAGCTGGACAGGAAAGCGCTGCGCTGGGGACCAGCCCCGACGGCGATCATGCTGGCGAACTCCCGCAGCTCCAGCGCCAGAAACGCGACCCCCAGCACGAAGGTGATCAGGGCCGCCAGGTAAGTGGCGGCGTAACGCCGGGAGCCAATCGCCAGCGACATCAATCCGCAGGTGTAGCTCGACGCGAGAAGGCAGCCGGTTTCAATCGCAACGCTGCGCTGGTTGAACAGCTGCGCGCCAACTGGACCGCCAGCGGTCGCGTGCACGAGCACCGCGTAACCGGCGAAGAACGCCGAGAACATCACGATGTCGCTCAGGAGGAATATCCAGAAGCCGTAGCCAACCACGACCCGCTTGGTAGCGGGACCAGCCTCGCTTGCACTCGGCTGCACCTCGCGCGAAATGCGAAGGCAACCATGGTCAGAAAAGCGCCGATCGCCCCAGCAGCGACTATCCACCAGATGTGCCAGATCAGCGCAAAGCCGGTGACGACCGCAAAAAATGCCGTAATGAAGCCGGTCGCGCTGCTCTTCGGCATCTCGATCGGCTCGAATTTGCGCTCCTTCGCCGGCTGAGCCTGCGTGCGCTCGCGCTGCTTGGCTTTCCAGAAGGCGTCGATATCGGTGACGTGCGGCAGCACGGAGAAATTCCAGGGTGGCGGCGGCGAAGCCGTCGCCCACTCCAGCGTGCGGCCGTTCCATGGATCCGCGGTCACCTTCAGTTGTTCGCGGTCGCGGATCGAGACCACAAGCTGGATGACCTGGCAGACAATGCCCGCGAGATTCGTCGAGTTGGAAGCCGAATGCCTTGGGGAACCAGTAATTGTAACCCGCCATCAAGCCGAACACCGTGCCGCCGATGATGACGTTATGGAAATGCGCTATCAGGAACAGGCTGTTGTGCAGTTGGAAGTCGGCCGGAGGCACGGCCATCAACACGCCGGTCATGCCGCCGATCACGAACGTTACCATGAAGCCGATCGACCACAGGATCGGGACCTCGAATCGGACGCGGCCGCCGTACATCGTGAATAGCCAGTTGAAGACTTTGACACCCGTCGGCACCGCGATGATCATGGTCATGACGCCGAAGAAGCCGTTGACGTTCGCGCCGGCTCCCATGGTGAAAAAGTGATGCAGCCAGACAATGAATGACAGCACGCAGATCGACATCGTCGCGGCAACCATGGAGCGATAGCCAAACAGCGGCTTGCCGGAGAAGGTCGAGACAACCTCGGAAAAGATGCCGAACGCCGGCAAGACCAAGATGTAGACCTCCGGGTGACCCCAGACCCAGAACAGGTTGACGTACATCATCGCGTTACCCTGGCCATCGGTCGTGAAGAAATGAAAGCCGAGGTAACGATCGAGCAGCAGCATCGCCAAGGTCGCGGTCAGAACCGGGAAGGCAGCGACAATGAGCAGGTTCGCGGCGAGCGAGGTCCAGCAAAAGACCGGCATGCGCATGTAGCTCATCCCCGGCGCGCGGGTTTTCAGGATCGTCGCGACGAAGTTGATGCCGGTCATCAACGTGCCGACGCCGGAGATTTGCAGCGCCCAGAGATAGTAGTCGACGCCGACGCCGGGCGAGAATTGCAGCTCGCTCAGCGCCACGAAATTCATCATTCCGATCACGAACGGCATCGCCATGAAGAAGATCATGATCGTGCCATGTGCCGAGAAGATCTGGTCGAAGTGCTCGGGCGGCAGGTATCCTTGCGCACCGCCCGCCGCGAGCGCCTGTTGCGCCCGCATCATGATGGCGTCGGCAAAACCTCGCAGCAGCATTGTCAGCGCGAGGATGATGTACATGATGCCGATGCGCTTGTGGTCGACGGAGGTGATCCACTCTCGCCAGAGGTAAGGCACGTAACCCTTGAGCGAGACCCACGCAAGGATGGAGACGATGACCAGGACCACACCGCCTGACGCGCCCATGACGATCGGCTGGTCAAACGGAATCGCACTCCAGTTCAGCTTGCCAAGTAGATTCATTTTTCCGCCCTCATTGACGTCGGATCTTTGCGGCACATCGCGTCGTCGGACTGCATTTCGGAGACCCGGATGCGGTCAAACAGGTCCGGCGCGACCGAGCGATAGGTGAATGGCGCTACCTTGGTACTCGGCTTGGCCAGCTCCGCGTAGGTTGCGGCATTCAGCTCCGCCCCGACGTTGCGCGTCGCGCCTACCCACTCCAGGAAATTTGAGGGAGCAACGGCCTCGACGTTGAAGTACATATCCGCAAAGCCTTCGCCGCTGAATTGCGCAGACATTCCGCGGTAGCTTCCCAACTGGTCGGCCTGCAAATGGAGCCGGGTGACCATTCCCGGCATGGTGTAGATCTGGCTGCCGAGCTGCGGCACAAAGAAGCTGTTCATCACGCCTGAGGACGTCAGCTCGAAACTGACAGGCGTGCCGACGGGGATCGCCAGGTAATTGACGCTCGCGACGCCTTCGTCCGGGTAAATGAACAGCCATTTCCAGTCGAGCGAAGTCACCTGGACTCGCAGCGGCTTTACTGTGGATACGATCGGTTTGCGTGGGCTCAGGTCATGTGAGCCCACCCACGCCACGCCTCCAACCAGGAACACCGTCATGGCGGGGATCGACCAGACGAGCATCTCGAGACGGCCGGAATACGCGAAATTTGGCCGATACCGGGCACGTTCATTCGATGCACGAAACCAGAAAGCAACGCCGAACGTGGCAAGGATCACCGGGATCACGATCGCCAGCATGATCCCGAGCGCGTTGAGCAGGATCTGTCGATCGGCCGCGGCAATTGGTCCTTTCGGGTCGAGCACGCCTTCTGAGCAGCCGCCGAGTATCGCGGCGCCGATCAGGACAACGGCCAGCAAACCGTATCGCATGTTAGACCTCGCTGAAGTTGATGGCGCAGCATGCGCTGTGGGCGGCGCCCGGCGGGTTTTCCGCGTGCACCGATCCGACGATCCGGCCATCGCGCGACGTGCGCACGGATGAAAGCGATTCCGCTCCATGGTCGACCAGGAGCGCCGCAAACAGCGCGAACAAATAGGCGATGGAAAACGAAACAGTCTTTGCGCGGCGCGGCGATCGGCCCCGGCGCCCCTGTTCAGCTGACGCGCGAGCAGAAGGAAAAGTGCGTCGCAGATCGCGGCGATCCCGCCATACAGCGCGCCTGCAAATCCCAGTACCCAAGGCAGCTCCGAGGCCAGGACCAGGCGGCCGCTGTAGATCAGGATCTGGCGCACTGTTGCCGCGCGTCCCGCGACAACCGGCAACATCGGCACGCCTGCGCGCGCGTAGTCGTCGGTGCGATTAAGCGCCAGAGCCCAGAAATGCGGCGGCGTCCAGAGGAAGATGATGAGGAACAGCGCAAGCGGCTCGAGCCCGACGTCTCCGGTCGCGGCGGCCCATCCGATCACCGGCGGCAGCGCGCCCGCAGCGCCGCCGATGACGATGTTCTGCCGCGTGGCCCGCTTCAGCCACGCCGTGTACACGACGATATAAAAGAGGATGGTGCAGGCCAGTAAGGCGGCTGCCGTGAGGTTGGTCGCCAACGCAAGAACCGCCACCGCGAACCCGCCCAGAACGAAACCAAAGACAAGCGCCTCGAACCGGGAGATTTTGCCGCGGGGAATAGGCCGCATCGCGGTACGGCTCATGACCGCATCGATGTCGGCGTCGTACCACATGTTAAGCGCGCCGGCAGCTCCGGCCCCCGCGGCGATGGCAAGTACCGCGGCAATGGTGGCCAGCGGATCAAGTCGAACTGGAGCGATGCTCAGTCCGACGAGCGCGGTGAAGACGGCAAGCATCATGACGCGCGGCTTTGTCAGCGCGACAAAGTCAGACAGCCTCCAAACCCCAGCCAGCGGGTGAGCGGAACCAGACGATAATGCGAAGCGCGCTCGTCTTTCCCCAAGCTGGCCAATCATGGACTTGGCGTTCATCTCGCTACTCCGAGTGATTTCAGAATAAGAGTTGTCGTGTTGAGCTCGAGCAACTTCTCAAAGCGTGCATTCAATATGCCTTCTCGCTGCCAGTCGCGATTGAACGCTGCTGCGGGATTAACGCCAATCATGCTGAAAACTGTCAGCTGACGAATTCGGATCTAGGGACGCGCGTTGCAATCGCGCGATTTCAGAATAATTTTCGCAGGTTTCTACAAGCCCACTACGGCGGCTTTTACTAGTAGAGATCGTCGTTCGAATATCTGCAACGCGCTGGGTTCCTAAATTCGAGTGTCGACGAGATCTGTTGCGTTCGCCCGGAACCGGCTGCTTTGCCCAACGGAGAATTATCAATGAAGACGCCTTCGCTCTGGATGATTGCAGCCGCCGGCTTTATTGCTACGGCATCTGTGGCACACGCGCGTTCCGCCTATGACGGCTCCTGGGATCTCGTCTTCGTGACGCACACGGGCTCATGCGATCCCAGTTACAACTCACCGTCGATATTACCGACGGCATTGTGACCCATCCCAATCTCGTAAGATTCAAGGGATATGTCGCGAAATCCGGTTCGGTTCGTGCGTCGGTGACGGTTCATGACAAATTCGCGTCCGGCACCGGCAGGCTCTTCGGGACCTCCGGTCGCGGAAAATGGAGTGGCCGTGAGGGAACTACGCGATGCACGGGCTATTGGACCGCCCAGCGCAATTGACCAACCTGAAAAGGGAAACACCGTGCTCCGAGCCACTTACTTGCGAGAGGCAACTTCGGATAGGCAGCGGGCATGAACGAGTCTTACGTAAACCATCGCAAATAAACGACAACTCGTAATGGCAGACGCATTCGACCAGACCGGACCAATCGCTGTTGCAAGTACTATTGGCAGATGGACGTCGGCCTTCGTGAAGTCGGCGAAGGTTGGTCCGTCGCTGCTGTTCGGACTTCGACTATGGACGGCGGTGTGCCTTGCTCTGTTCGTGGCATTCTGGCTCGAGCTCGACAATCCTTTTTGGGCGGGTACCTCCGCAGCAGTCGTGTGCCAGCCCCAGCTCGGGGCTTCGCTGCGCAAGGGCTGGTTCCGAATGATCGGCACCGTGATCGGCGCCTCAACGGTCGTGGTACTGACCGCGTGCTTTCCGCAGGACCGGGTTGCCTTTCTGATGCTTCTTGCCTTCTGGTGCGGTCTCTGCGCTTTCGCCACTACGGTGCTCCGCAACTTCGCATCCTACTCGGCCGCGCTCGCCGGCTTTACCGCCGCGATCATTGCCGCCGATAATCTCGGTGCGACCGGCGGCGCGAGTTCGGATGTCTTTCTGCTGGCGGTCACGCGCGCGAGCGAGATCTGCATCGGGATCGCGTGCGCCGGCATCGTCCTCGCCGGTACTGACCTCGGCGGCGCCCAGCACCGGCTCGCAGACTCATTTGCGAATCTTGCGGCCGAGATCATGGATCGATTTGGCCGCATGCTCGCCCTTGCGGAGACGCAACTACCGGACACGAAAACCGAGCGACGCGAGTTCGTCCAGCGCGTTATCGCGCTCGACCCCATGATCGATCAGGCGCTCGGAGAATCCAGCCACCTGCGCTACCACTCGCCGAACCTGCAAACAGCCGTCTATGGCTTGTTCAGGGCGCTGGACGGCTGGCGTGGAGTCGCGACACATCTCAGTCGTTTGCCCGAGGCCGCAAGGCGGCAGGGGGCAAACATCATCCTGCGAAGCCTCCCGCCCGAGCTTCGATCGGTACCGGAGGCGGGCCCGCCGGCGCTCTGGATGGCTGATCCTTTGGCCCTACACCGCGTTTGCGAGGAGGCGGTGCGGACATTGATTGTCCTGCCCGCCGGCACGCCATCGTTGCGGTTACTCGCTGACGAAACGGCCAAGGTGCTGGCCGGCATGCAGCATGTGCTCGATGGGTTGGCGCTTCTTGTCGATGCTCCCTACCATCCTTCGCCGGGCGCGCGCGGCTTCCGGCTAAGCGAACCCGATTGGTTGCCTGCTCTTATCAATGCGGCACGCGCGTTTCTCGCTATCAGTGCTGTCGAGCTTTTCTGGGTCGTGACCGCGTGGCCAAACGGCGCCTCGACGATCATATTCGTAACGGTCGTTGTTCTGTTGCTTTCGCCGAAAGGGGATCTTGCCTACGCCGGATCTCTCGCATTCGCGCTAGGCGTCGCCGGCGCCGTGGTTTGTGCGGCCGCCGTCAAATTCGCGATGTTGCCAGCGCTGCAAACGTTCCCGGCCTTTTGCGCCGCCTTGGGTTTCTTCTACTTGCCGGCCGGCTTTGCCATGGCCGCGAGCCGGCAACCAATAGTAATCGCCGCCCTAACCGCCATGACGTTCAACTTCAACCCTCTCCTCGCTCCCACCAACGAGATGAACTACGACACCGCACAATATTACAATTCCGCGCTTGCAATCGTCGTGGGCTGCGGCTTGGCACCGCTGGCATTTTGGCTGTTGCCTCCGTTGTCGCCGGCCCTTCGAGTGCGTCGCCTTCTTGCCTTCAGCTCCCGTGACCTGCGTCGCCTCGCGATCGCTTCTGTGCTTCCGACACCGGACTATTGGGAGAGCCGCATATACAACCGGTTCACAGCATTGCCAGATCAGGCAACGCCATTGCAGCGCGCGCAGCTGCTTGCAGCGCTTTCCGTCGGCACCGAGATCATCGGCCTTCGCCAAATGGCTGCGCACCTTGGAACGACCGCGGAGCTCGACGCCGCACTCAATGACATCGCGCTCGGACACAGCACCAAAGCGATCGCGAAGCTGCGTCAATTCGACGACCGACTCGCCTCCAAGCGTGAAATCGGCACTGAGGCAACCATGGCCCTTCGAGGGCGCGGCCGCATCCTGATCATCTCCGAGGCAATTGCCGAGCACGGCCTTTACTTCGACGCAGGAGCGTTCGCGTGAGGTTTACCGATATCAATCTCTTCGGAGTCTACGTTGCACCGATCTCAATCATGATGATCGAAGCCTTGCTCATAACGATCGTACTGCGTCGGGTCGCTGGCCGCTGGGGCTTGCTTCGGCACGTCTGGCATCCCGCTTTGTTCGTGTTTGCAGTGTACATCGTCGTTCTTTCGCCCTTCATTCTGACCATTACCGAGTGAGCTCGTCATGACTGTTACTGAAGTCACATCGAAGCGCGACAAGGCGGCGGATGATCTCGACAGAGATGCCCCCTCACGCCCGCCGGAATCCCGCACCGCCACCAAACGCAATATGGCGATACGTCCATTTTTGATCACATTGGGAACGGTTACACTTGCCGGCCTGCTGGGTTGGGCGATGTGGGGCGCCTATATGGAGGCACCGTGGACGCGCGACGCCACCGTGCGCGCCTATGTCGTCACGATGGCGCCTGAGGTCGCAGGGCGCATCGTCGAGCTACATGTGGTCGACAACAAATACGTTCGCAAAGGTGATCTACTGCTGGTGATCGATCCGACAAACTTCAGGATCGCGGTCAGCCAATCCGAGGCAGCGGTGCAGCAGGCGCAGGCGAACGTGCAGAACATCGACGCTCAAATGAACGTTCAACAGGCACAGATCAATGCCAGCGAGGCACAACTACAGCTGGGGCGCGCCGCGCTCGTATTTGCACAGCAACAGGCCGACCGCTCCCAAAAACTGGCGAAGGACGGTTGGGGCACCGTTCAAAATGCCCAGCAGTTTACCTCCCAGTTGAATCAGCAGGAAGCGACGGTGCGGTCTGCACAGGAAAACCTCAATCAGACGCGGCGGCAAGTCGAGACCCTGAAAGCACAGCGTCTGAGTGCCGAGGCGGGTCTCGCGCAAGCCAAAGCCCAGCTAAACCAATCGCAGGTGAACCTCGAACGCACGCGTATTTTCGCTCCGGTCGACGGCTATGTGACGAACCTGTTGGCCCAGCTTGGCAACTTCGTCAATGTCGGCGTAAACACCATTTCTCTTGTTGACGCCGATTCATTCTGGGTCGACGGATATTTCGAGGAGACGAACCTTGCTCCTGTCCGGGTGGGAGATCCTTCACCTGGGTGCGCCTGGCCCAACGCATTCCGGTTCGCATCCACATCGATGAGGTGCCCCCCAATGTCGTCCTTTCGGCCGGCATGACCGCCACAGTTGAGATCCACGATCGAGCTCGGGCGCCAGCCAAGTAATGTGGGTCTTTGGTCAACTGGCTGGACAACGACCGGACCAGTCGCGAGACCGCGCTGATATGTTGCGTCATCTGCCGGTCGCCACCGGCGGTACGCCACGAACGGCGCCACGGCATTTCTTATCATCATGGCCATGACCTTCGGGCGAATACTCCCGCGCCTACTGTTCGAGCCCTTGCTGCCCACGCCATCATGAAAACGGCGTGAACGTTCCATGTGCCGCAGCGCCGTTCAAGAATAGCCGGCACACCCGCCATATCCACATCAGAGACTAACTTGCCTTCGGATCGTAGGAGTTTCCATGACGACAGTTCTGACCAAATCGTTCCCGCAAGAAAAGCCACTTGTACCAAGGGCGGGCCCAGTCAAAAAACGCGTCCTGATCGTCGGCGGAGGCTTTGCCGGTATTGCGGCCGCGCGGGGGCTCAAGCGAGCCGACATCGACATCACGCTGATCGACCGGCGTAATCATCATATTTTCCAGCCGCTTCTTTATCAGGTCGCCACCGCTGTTTTGTCGCCATCCGAGATAGCGGCGCCGATCCGGCAGCTCGAGGCGAAACAGAAAAACCTCAGCGTATTGTTGGGCGAGGTTAAGGGCATCAACCTGGGATCTCGGAACGTCGATGTGTATTGCCCGGGAATAGGTCCTCGAAAACTCGAGTACGACTTCCTGGTGATCGCGGCCGGAATGCGTCCGAGCTATTTCGGTCATGACGAGTTCGCGCGGTTCGCGCCAGGCCTCAAGAGCCTCAGCGACGCTGAAACGATCCGAACGAAGATCCTGAGTGCATTAGAATTGGCCGAATCGACTGATGACGAGAGAGAACGCGCCCGCCAAATGACCTTCGTTTTGGTCGGCGCCGGCCCGACCGGCGTCGAGCTTGCCGCTTCAATAGCTCAACTGGCCTCGGTGACCCTGCGCAAGAATTTTCGCAAGATCGACCCTGCCAAAAGCCGAATTGTATTGTTGGACGGCGGCGCTCGTGTTCTTCCAACATTTGCCGAATCGCTATCGCGAAAGGCGGCCAAGCGACTAACGAAGCTCGGCGTTGAAGTTTCGACGGGTGTAAAGGTCGAGAAGGTTGACGACCAGGGCGTGATCGCGGCTGGCGCCCGCATTCCCAGCGCCACCGTGCTCTGGACAGCGGGCGTTAGCGCCTCGCCTGTCGTGAAAATGCTAGGGACGACGACGGACCGCGCTGGGCGTGCATTCGTAGGCGCATTCATGGACATCCCCGAGGCGCCGAACATCTTTGTCGTGGGAGATGCAGCGACGATGACCCAGGATGGTCACCCCGTCCCCGGAGTGGCGCAGGCAGCCATTCAACAGGGCCGATTTGTCGGACACGTCATCGCCAACCGAGTCAGGGGACGCAAGGATGGTCGACCGTTTCGGTACCGCAACAAAGGCAACATGGCGGTGGTTGGCAAGAATTTCGCCGTCCTCGAGGCCGGCCATTTGCGCAGCAGCGGCTTTGCGACCTGGCTGGTGTGGGCAGCGCTACACGTGCTTGCACTGCCGCAGCTCCAGAACCGCTTCCGCGTCCAGACGCAATGGTTCTGGTCCTATCTGTCAGGTCAACGAAGCTCGCGGCTGATTTCCGAAGGGCCGCGGTCGTCCGCGTCATAGTCGTAGCGAGGCCCGGTGGTCATCATCGCCGGATTCTGCCGCTGGTTGGGAACTGCACCTATGGACGCCTCCATCATCTCGGCGCTCGCTGCCCTCACCGGAGCAGCTGTCGGCGGCTTGACGAGCGGAATTGCGAATTGGCTGAACCACCGAAGTCAGGTCCGCGCCCAGTGGCTGCTTCACGAGAAGAGCCGCCGGCAGATCCTCTACAGGGATTTCATCGAGGAAGCCTCCAAGTGCTACATAGATGCGCTCCAGC
>WNFI01109325.1_pt1 | contig 10196 bp, 12 predicted proteins | sample 5400471 | NCBI WGS metagenome assembly WNFI01 (sample SAMN13153348, study PRJNA577476) | soil metagenome | isolation source: 100 cm saprolite on Douglas fir-dominated hillslope | place: USA:California | collected 2013-09-17 | reverse complement strand
TACTCCTGGCGCTACCAGCTACCCGCCCTCATCACACTCCCGCCCGCCGGCGCCCTCGGAATCACCATCATCACCCGCTCGATCAGGACCCGCCGCAGCTCTGTCGGAGATACCTCCGGCGCAGCGTTGGCTGAACGCTAAGCGGTCATGCCGCCGTTGATGCGGATAGGGCGCGTGTTCACGCGGCGCGTTCACGGCCAGTCTCCGGATGGTCGGGTGGAGTATCGAACGGTAGCCAGAACTCCACGATCGTCCCGCTGCCCGGCGTGCTTTCGATGCGACACCATCCGCCGGCGATCTGGGCTCGTTCCCGCATGAGGATCAGGCCGAGGTGCCCTGGGCGCTCCTCGATCTCTGCCGGGTCGTAACCCGCGCCGTCGTCGGTGATCCTGACCAGGCAGCCGTCGCTGACGTCCAGCAACTGCACCCAGACCGTATTTGCCCGGGCATGCCTGCGCACGTTCGCCAGCGCCTCCTGTGCGGTGCGGTATATCAGCACAGTGTTGCTGGCGCTAGCTGGGGCCGTGGACCTGTCATCCAGCCAGTACGCGATCCCGATGTCGGAGCGCATCTGCTCGAGATAGTCCTGCAGAGCGGCGGCAAGGCTGCCACGGTCCAGACCCGACGGCCTCAGGTCGAAGATCAGCTGGCGCAGGCGGCTATGGGACATGCTGAGTGCTTCCTCGAGCTTGTCGAGAATATCCAGTACTTCGGCATCGCTGAGCCTGTGCCGAAGCTGTTGCGCTCGCAGGGTGGCCGCGGTAAGCATCTGGATAGCGTCGTCATGAATGTCGCTTGCGATACGGGCGCGCTCTGCCTCCTGGGCGCGGATGAGGTGGCTGAGCAAATCCTGCTGGTCCCGGTCGGCCGACTCCAGCACGTCCAGCCCTAGCTCCAGGACAAACTGAGCGCGCTGCATCTCGGTGATGTCTTCGATACTCATAACGGTCGTCGTGCCTTCCGCGGTTTGTATCGGGATGATCGTGACGTCAGCGGGGAACTGGCTGAGGTCTTTGCGGCTGCCGACGAGCTCCAGGTGACGTCCGGCCGGCTCGTCCTGCTCTGAGCCGGGGCCGAGGGTCAACGGCTGGCCAGGAAACAGCGTGTGGACGAACTCGCCATGCATCTGGTCGCGCCCATAGCCGAACAATGACTCCGCATGCGCGTTCGCCCGGTAGATCTGCCCCGCCGGGTCCACAGTCAGCATGGCGTCCGGGGAGGAGTCGACAAGCTGAAGGAACCGGCTCCTCATCGCGCGGATTTGTCGCTGGCGCCGGGCGCCGCATTCCTGGGGTTGGCGCTCTCGTGTCGGCGCGCAGCAGGGATCAGGTTCTCGCTCACGGCTAGGCGGCCTTGCGGGCGGACGGACTCCTGCGGAATGCGGCTGGCCAGCGCGCGTGCAGCGTCTTGGGCGCTGCTCCGGCTTTGCGTCAGGGACGGCATCACCGTCGCAAGCGGAGCCGTGAGGATGTCATAGCAGCTGCCGATCCGGTCCTCCGCGGTGATCGCCGCTGCGGCGTCCCATGCGGCGGCCCAGAATGCCCAGTCGGGCTGGTCAAGCTGGTTGGCAGCGTCCATGGCCACGCGGCGCGCGACGGATGCCGCCGCCAGGATGGGGTGCCGCTCGTTCTGCGTCGTGACGCGCTGCAGCTGTGCCCAGGCCTCGGCGCGGTCCAGGCCTCTGACCTGCTTCCAGGCGCTCGTTGCCAGGTCGATCTCCGCTGGCGAGAGATCTCGCAGATCGTTGAGGAATGTCAGCAGCCGCCGGGTATGGGGGCCGAAAATGGCCTTCATGGGAATTCTCCTTATTTAGATTATCTACGCGATACCCCGGGACGAGCCGGAGCCGGGACGACTTCACCGGGGCGCGTTATGGCAGGTCGGGCCGCTGGGCCCGCCGACGGTGAGCCCGCCCAACTATGGGCCCGCCGACGATGGGCCTGGCGACCCCGCGCCCGGCGAGCGGCCCGGCGCCGAGCGGGCGGGGAGAGGCTTGCTGCCCAGGCTGGGGGCAGAACGTAGGGCGGCTGCGTCGGAACCGTAACCGGCTGCGACGGCGCGGTCACCGATACCTTCGCTGTCGCGGAGCCTCCCGCTTCCTGCCCGAGTAGGGTGAAGTATAACGTCCGGCCCGATCCCGATGGGGACCACGCTGGTACCATCCCGGTGATCAACCATCTTCGTTCCACCGGAGCACTATGCAGACCGTCGACATGAGGGCACCCGCCTAGGCGATGCGTGCTGGCCGGGTCTAATGCGGCCAAGTCGTGCCACAATGCCCCACTGGGCGACCCGCAGGAACGCCTCCACAACTATGGATCGGCTCATCTTGCTCTGACCGCGAGCTCGGTCGACGAATGTGATGGGCACCTCGGTAACGGTCTGGCCCGCCTGAGCCGCCCGAAGGGCCAGGTCGATCTGGAAGCAGTGTCCGTTCGACGCCACTTGCCTGGCGCCGATCGAGCGCAGGGTGTCCGCACGATACACCCGGTATCCGCCGGTAGCGTCCCGGACGTCCAGGCCGAGCATTAGGCGCGCATAGGTATTCGCAGCCCTCGACAGGATCTTCCGCGACCTGGGCCAATTGCGCACAGCGCTCCCGGGCACCCAGCGGGAGCCAATCACCAGATCGGCGGTCTCCAGCGCGTGCAGCAGGCGCGGGAGTTCCGCCGGGTCGTGCGAGCCGTCGGCGTCCATCTCGACGAGGGCGTCGTACCCGCGATCCAGCGCCCACCCGAAGCCCGCGATGTACGCCGCGCCGATACCAGCTTTGCCAGCCCGGTGCAGCACGAAGACATGGCCGTCGGTGACCGCGAGATTGTCGGCAATCTCGCCAGTCCCGTCCGGACTGTTGTCATCGACCACGAGGACGTCCGCCGCGGGCACCGCGGTGCGCACCCTGCTCACGATCGGCTCCAGGTTATCCCGCTCGTTGAAAGTCGGGATTATGACGGCCACCGTGCCGGTCGGGTTGCGTGGCCCGCTGCTGATGGCCGAGTATGCGTTCCGCTGACTCATTGCGTTGGCGCATCCTTTCCCTCACTGCCCCACGCGCTGGTCGGTGCCAGGCCCCGCCGTCCCTTGCGCCTCCCCTGCCAGGTGTGCCACAGGTAGGGTCCTAGCGTGGCCGCCGCGAGCACGGCGACCGACACGAGTGCATAACGGGCGACCAGGTTGGCTACCGCGACGCCGCGGGAGCCAAGCAGGTAGCCCGAGGTGGCCAGCAGCGATGCCCGCGTTGCGCAGCCGATAGCGTCCAAGACCATGAACGGGACCAGCGGCAGGCCGACCCAGCCCGCCGCGGCATAGACCGGGGCGGTGCACACGGGCACGAGGGCGGACAGCAGCACCGCAGGCTGGGCGAACCGGGTGCCCCGCTGCTCCGCCCTCGCAGCGATCGCGGCAGTCCGCCGGCTGTGCCTGCCGAGCGTCTCCACCATTCGACGGCCCCAGAGCCGGCCCGCCCACCAGACCACCCAATCGAATTTCATGCCCGGCAGCGCGCCGACGATCACCACGGCAAGCGCCAGCTTGCTCTTGACGCCCGAGAAGGAGCCGGCGGCCACGATGGCCGGATTGCTGCCCGACATCATCTCCAGCAGCAGTGGGTGGGTCGCGATCAGTGTCGGTGTGAGCGGGATCATCGCCAGCCCGTACAGCCAGCTGATCATGATGGCGAGGAAGCAGATCAGGTCCCGCGCCTGCGGCCGGCCGTGCCACGGCCGCCACTGCCAGATGCTGTGCCTGGACGGCCTGACCGACTCTGGCAGCGCAGGCGGCGCATTGTTCGGCGCGGCACTGGGCCGGCCGGGCGGCCCCGGCGAGTTCGACGCGCTCATCAGCGCACCATCCGTCTGAGGTAGTCACCACGGCGACGCCCCCGGCCGTAGGACACAACGTGGCGATGTTTCGCCATAGTCAGTTGTCCCCTCGCCGCAGCGCCTTGCGTACTGCGTCGACGGGTGCGGACCTTGCAGATCTTCCGGCTCACGCGGGGGCTTCAGCCGGCTCACGGCCGGGCTCTTTCTTCATGGCTGCCGTCTGGACCTTCTTCTGCCTCATCGGTACACCCGCCTGACTGGCGTTGCCACCAGCGCGTCATCGCCTTGGCCGCGCTCGCCGTCGCAGCGCACGCTGATGGTGAAGAGATGCCGCCACCCTCCGGGGGCGTGCCAGAGCTCCCGTCCGCAATGCGCGCATATTTCCCTCGCCATAAGCGGCTCATCCTTCCTATCAAGGTCGTTCTTGCCTGTTCCGCGAGCCCGCGGTGCCCAGGGAGCGACCCTTCGCACTTGCCGGCCGCCCAGCCTCTGGCGTGTCGGCCAGCGACGCTAGATCGCCGGAAAAGGAAATCCCGTCACGAGCGGGGTCCGATCGTCTGCTCCGGCACTCGGGAGCAGCGGTGAGCTCATACCGCAAGTCCTACCGGAGCCGGCGCATGGCGCCATCCCGGTGATCGACCATCTTCCGCCTGGCTGGATTACTATGCAGACGCCGCCAAATGGTCAGGCACTCTTCGGGAGAAGCCGGCCCGCCGCCGGATACGACCAGGTCGCACGACCAGACCACGGCCCGCGCGGCCGGGCCCGCGGCGTACTGGAGTTAGCGGGGATGGAGGTCGCGCTACATTTGCAGGCCCGGCCCGGGGCACCGCTCAGCCGGCGCCTATGGTGCAGCAACACGATGGCTATCGCTCATCTTGATCAGAGCCTCGCCAAAGCGCCTGGCATCTGCTGGATGGATGCGGAACAGCACTGAGCTCAGGTGCCCTGCGCGCAGCATGACAGCAAGTTCTCCATCGGGGTAGTGGTCGATAGCCCAGGTATCGATGCCGCGCAGTGGCCTCCTCTTCGGGTGGTGGTCACTCATCCCGGCCCGCCCCTTCCGGCACCCCAGGCCATACCACCGGGTCGTAACTGATGTGATGCTTCACTGGTTCTCCTCAGCTGTCACGGCAGGGCAGATCCTGCACGATCCACCTGTCTCCGGATTAGCTCCCTTTTCTGGCTTTTCTGCCTTCTTGCGGCAGGACGTTCATTGCGCGATCGAGCTTCTGGGACCAGCACCCAGCGCATATCAAGACTTACCGGAGCCCGTGTTTCCTGGGCATCCCGGTGCTCGACCATCTTCCGCTGCTCGGATCGCTATGCAGGACTGCGGCCAGCACTATGCAGAGACCTACAAAGCCCTCCAATGGCGCCGCGGCGCGCCGCGATTACCGGCTCGGAATCCTCCCCTGTCCTAATACACCTCGCAATTAGGGCACAACTGTCCAGGACTCAACCCCCGGACCCCGGCGGGACATGGAGCGCTCCTCGTACTGCTAACATCACAACGCCCCCCCGCCTCGCCGCCACCCTCCGATGCGAGGTCACGATGCCGGATGATCTGTCCGACGCGGACGACGCGATCCGGTTCCAGGAAGCATGCGAGGCGGTCAGGGCATCTGCGGCCCACATCGCGGGCGGCGGCACCCTCGGGGAACCGCCCGGTTCGGCGCCCGGGCGACCCAGCCTCTTCGGGAAAGTCATCGGCCGGCTCTTCGCCCGCCAGATCAGGGCCCTGATGAAGGAGGCCGTCGCGACCTCACCATTCCTGTCCCGGCTGCATCCCCGTCCAGAGAGTCTCGACCTGTATTTCCCCGAGCCGGGCCAGTCACCAGCACCAGCGGAGCTGATCGTCGACCCGGACATAGCCGAGCGCATGCCCTGGCTGCTGGAACCGCTGCCGCCCGGCAAAGACGCGTGGTCATTCGCCGTGTGGCTGGAGGAGGCCGAAGGCGCGGTCGTCGTCCGCCACCAGCCCGGCCGCATCGGCACCCTGGGCGCAAAGGACAGCGAGGCGTACCTGCCTCACGTACGGGCTGCCCGAGCGCAAGACAAGGTCATGGCCGCGATGGCCAATCCTCGCATCACCGCCAGCGGCTCGTTCCACGCGACCATCCGCCCCGGGAGCTTCTGCGACATCCGCTGACACCGCCGGCCGCGCCGCCGGCGTCGCGTGCGCCGCCTCAGGCACCACCGACGTGGTAGGCGCTATTGTCGTCGCCACCGCGGTCCGCCACCAGGCGCCCGTCAGCTGGATCCGGGTCGAATAGGTTGTGGCGCACCCCGGCCGCGCCTGGCCCGCCAGCGGCAACGCCCTCAATTCGGCTACCCGGGCAGCCGCTGGAGGCCCTACAGGCTGAGGTGAGTACGGAGTGCCTGGTCGAGTTCCGTGATGAGCGCCGCTGGCAGCCGGCCAACTCGCTTGCCAACCCGCTCGACCGCCACGGACCGGACCTGCTCGGCCTGTGCTTTGGAGTCCTGGCGCAGCCCGGTCTGGCCGGCTGGGAGCAGGACCTGGAAGGGGTAGATCCGCGCGGTATTCGAGGTCACCGGCACCACCGTGATGACGCCGCGTCCCAGCCTGGCCGCTGTGGCGTTGGCCGCGTCGTTGCTGACGACGATCGCAGGGCGGGTTTTGCTGGCTTCCGATCCGCGGACCGGATCGAGGCTGATGGTGACGATCTCGCCGCGACGCATTCAGCCGCCCAGCCCGTCGGCGACGACGCTTTCCCATGCCTCGGCATCGTCAGATGAAGCCCAGGACGCCCAGGCCTCCTCGTAAGCATCCCCGAGCTGGGCCGCCCGCAGCAGGCCGACAGCCTGGTGCACAACCGCGGACCGGGATTCGATGCCGCGGGCCTGCGCGTAAGAGTCGAGAAACTCGACGTCCCCTTCCGGCAGGCTAACACTCACCTTCATACCAGCAATACTACCCTTAGGATTACCCGGGTAGCAACAATTCCGTTCCTGACCAGCGGGGCGGGCTGACGACAGCAGGTTTAGATCACGGAGGTCATCCACCGTTCTCATCAGGCGAGGCCGCCGCGACAGCCCTCAGCCGACGCTGCGAGCGGACGATAAACAGCATGCTCAGCGCCACGATCCCAATCGTGAACCACCAGCTGTAGTGAGAGATGGCCGTAGCCACGACAACTGCGTGGTGACCTAGCGCGTACCCAAGCCCACAGAGCACGCCAGCCCACAGCAGAGCGCCGGTCAGGTCCAGTATGAGGAACGTGATGAGCCTCATCCCGGCCCAGCCAGCTATGACATAGATGATCGCTTTGGGGATGGGGAGGAAGGAGCTGACCACCACCGCTGGCCAGGTGACCTTGCGGCCGGCCTGCTGCACGCGCGGCATGTGCCTAGCGACGCGCCGGCTACCGGGCAGGACCATGATGAACCGCTCGCCCCACAGCCGCCCCGCCCACCAGTACAAGGCGTCGAATTTCATCAGCCCCGGAATCGCGGCGAGCAGGGCCACGACCAGCGTTCCGTGCCCGGCCCTGGCGAACGCGGCGGCCGAGATGATCGATTCGGTGCCGCCATTCAGCAGTTCGGCTACTACCGGGTGTGTGCCGACCAGCGACACCCGCAACGGCAGCAGGACCCAGTAGGACAAGCCGCCCAGAACGATGCCCAGCCAGCAGAGGATGTCGGCGGCCCGCGGCTTCCCGTGCCACGGCAGCCGCGGGTCGTCCCGCAGATCCGCGTTCCCGGACCGGGATGCCGCAGCGATAACCGCCTTCTCCGCGGCCGGGCCGGATTCCGGCCCGGGGACGCTCATGAAGAAGCAAACCCCCTGACGTTGGCGCACCTCTGCGCAGCGGGTACCAAGACCAGGCACGTAATCACCCGGCTCGCGGGGACAGCGTAGCCGCTGCGCTGGCGCGGCACGACGAGCCAGCCGGCTTGCCGTTCGCACATGGGCAGGAGGTTCCCAAGCGAAGATCAAGCGCGAGACCGATGTCCATCTCCCCGATCTGGGGGCGATATCGGCCCGCCGCTCTCAGCCCGACGAAGACTCTCGAAGAGCAGAACCGCCAGCGAATTCGCAATCGCGGGCCTGGCACTGGAATGCACTCATAGCCGCCTACCGGGCGATCCACCAGAGCGGATGCGCTGCGTAAGTGGAGAGCCTAGAGTTCGCTGAGCGCTCGCCTGTGGGCCAGGATTCCTCGCTCCACCTCGGTGAGGGCCGCTCGCACCTTGTCATCCTGCTGTTCAGCGAGCGCTGCGGCCAGGTGCTGTCCGAGCCGGTCGAGATGCTCGCCGACGATGCGGCGGACCTCCTCGTTGCTCGCGGCCCCGTGCCAGGGGGTGGGCGGCGTTCGGCCGGACGCGCCCGGCATGCTCGCCAGCGGCGACACGCCCAGTGCCTGGTCCTGGTCCGCGAGCAACCGGGCCCACGTTCTCAGGTCGTCGAAGAGCCGGTCGAGCAGCGCGTGGAGGGCGAGCGTCTCGGGGACCCTCCGGTGAGCCTGCCTGACGTCCAGGATCGCGTCAATGACATCGCTGAGCACCTGGTTGAGGGCAGCGGTCGGATCGCTGCGCTGGGGCGGGCTCACGCGGGCACCGATGCGATCCGACGGCCTTGGCCCGCACAAGGCCGAGCTACTGGGTTACGCCATCCCACGCCCCGGGACCTCCTAATCTCTGCCAGGACTCCTCTCCCGGCCAGCCCGGGATGAAATCCGCTTAGTGAGCAGACGAAGTAGTCGTGGACAGAGCGTACCGAGGCTGCCCTCTGCCCGCGGCGGCCACGACTCCCTTGGCCGAGCTGGCCCGGACGACGGGGGCCTTCCGTGGACTGGTGGTGCGCACCCAGAACGCGGTTCCACCCAGGTGATGAACATCTGGCGAGCGACCATCATCGCGGGCTAGGTGCGGGTTGCTGGGGTGTAGGTGATGCTGGTGATGACCCACAGCTGGGCCGGCCCGGTAGTGACCGGCCGGGTGCCAGACACGATCGTCGTCCTGGCCCGGATGGGGTCGGTGACCTGGAATGTGTCCGGGGCGGTCTGGCGGATGGCAGGCCGGCTGCTGAAGCTGTGCGCCCAGGCAGCCACGACCATGGGCGGGGAACCCAGCCATGGCTGGTGCCCGTTCTCGTAGGCGGTCTGGAATTGCCAGAACTGCCGCCAGCTGGTGATGTCCCAGATGCCGGGGAATTTGGGCAGCGTCAGGTGCGGGAGGTCGATCACCACACGGCCGGGTTGGGTGAGGGTGTAGACGCGGTATCCGCCGCGGCCGCTGAGGCCAAGGCCGAAGCTGAGGTAGCCCTCGAAATCACCGGCTGCGCTGAGCTGCAGGAGGGCCGGGAAGTACGGGCTGATGGTGCCCGGGCCGGCCGGCCCGGCGGGGAGTGTGGTCGCCTCGCTGGACGGGTGGAACACCACGCGCAGGAACGACCTGCCGGGCAGCGGCACCGGCGTGCCCTTGGCGTCCTGCCGGACGGCCGCGACGTAGCCGATCCTGTAGTGCGGGACCCCGTTCGCGAACTGGAATACGACCTGGTCGTATCCGCCGCGCTCGGCTACCCGGATCGCGGTCAGGTGCGGCTCGGGGGATTCATGCGATGTTGTCGTGGTCGGCGCCCCATTCGCGGCGGCGCCGCCGGATGGGTTCGGTGGGCTAGCGCTCCGCACCGGTCCCGCGGTGGCTGCTGGCTTGGAGTTGATGGTGGCTGTCGGCCCGGGCGCTGGCCGCTGGCTGGCGCACGCCGAAAATAGCGTCGCCGCGCATGCCGCCGCGGCAACAGCGCACAGGCCGCGGACGGCCGGGCTGGCCGTCGGCCCGATTGAAGCCCTGCGCGCACGCCGCGGCCCGGACCGTTTCGCCCCCGGCATCCCCTGCCGGGTATCAGAATCAGAAGTGATCACCGTGTCTCCCCCGTTTTTGCGGCCCGGGGCGGCACCCGCGCCGGGGTCACAGCCTGCGCCGACGGCCGAGCAGCAAGCAAGGGGAGACCTCCCCTCCTCACACACCGACCCGCTGTGGGTGCAGGTCTGCCCCAACCGGGCCACGATGAGCGTCAACCCGGTCAGCTTCGGCACCGGGGTGCCCTTCTACAGCCACTGATCACAATCGCGGACGGGCCGGGCGGGCACCGGGCACCGGGTCGCTCTCGCGCAGGACGTGATCAGGCATCGGCGCCGTCACCGGTCGGAGGCATCTACAGGCGGCCTGACCTTGGCATACGTCGTTGAGTGCTTGGTCATTCACTCTGCGTGCTATACTGATCTTGCATGACGGAACGGGCCGAACGGCCAGCGCGGCTAGCAGCTCGGCAGCCCGCAAGGCGTAAGTCCCAAATTGCAGCGAATGCGCGCCCGCCCGCTCCGTTGTGCGCGCACCTCGCCCCCAGAT
>WNFI01582302.1_pt1 | contig 10197 bp, 13 predicted proteins | sample 5400471 | NCBI WGS metagenome assembly WNFI01 (sample SAMN13153348, study PRJNA577476) | soil metagenome | isolation source: 100 cm saprolite on Douglas fir-dominated hillslope | place: USA:California | collected 2013-09-17 | reverse complement strand
AGGCAATTGTGCCTGATTATCGTGCGGCGAGGACGCACCAAATTACATACATTTTCGAACCGCATCATCATGGATCCCTTTACACCACTGAGCTATTCTGCCACGATACTTGCTCTCTCTGGCGGGTTGGATTGAGTAATGCAAGTAATATTTGAGATCATGAACCATATCACGCAAGGGTGTGCATCCGAAAGTTTGCAGTGGTAAGTAGATGGCGACAAACGTAATTGGAATAGGAAGTAGAGAGCCTTCCTCAATCATAGACCCCGGACTAATCACCAACCTACCCAAGTCCCCTCTCTACCAGGAAGAAATGGCTATAGGGTGATTGGTGAGTTGTCGTGCGGCAACAAACTTCCCAATCTCTTCCTGGACAGGTCCTGACGAGGGGAGCTCCTCCACGTAAATACTCTGCCAGACGGGCAACGTTTCTAAAACTCTTTCCCCGACGAGTTCTTGAAGAGAAGATGCGATACGTGGTGCAATCTCCTTGGATAGGTAGAGATTCTTCACAGCTGTAAATGGGTGTAGAAGTTCCAGCCATTGGCTGTTATCGATATCATGCCAACGCGTGCGGTGTGTATCCTCCTGGATGTAGAGGTGTTCCACGGATTGAATGAGAGCCCGAGGGAAGGACGAGGCACAGAACTGCGCCAAAGATAAAAGCTGCCAATCTACTTGTCTGCATGACATTCCCAACACGAGCCCTCTGCTAGCTGTGCGGGGAAGTACACAACTAACACCCGAACCAGAAAAAAGCACACGTGCTTGTGCTTGACTGTTTAACTTGAGCGTTGGTGTGCGACTGATGAACTGAGTGAGCTGTGGGGTGTGGAGTATGAGCTGATGGAAGAATGTTATGGACAAGTAGATGAGCAGAGGGGCGTCGATCCGAGCCACGAGATCCTCCAAATACTCGCTGATGCCAGTGAATGAGAAGTCGATGAGAGAGGGGAGGACAGACCGTGTGCGTGGAGGCGGACGTCGGCTCTCCTGGACAGGGCGAGATCGAGGCGATTCGAATTTAAGGACAAGTTTCTCGAGGCCGGTCGACGTGGAGATGCAAGCGGCCATCGTCTCGGGTGAAATGTAACCGGAATGCGGAATGCTGTGAAGTGTAAGATGGACAAGGTTAGTGGCAGTAAAAAGAAGTTTCGGTAATCCTGGAAATGGAACGCGCTTGAAGAAGAGCAAGCGTAGATGTGGTGCAGATCCTCCCAAGAACGAATCAGGGATAACTTGAACCGGCGCCATTTCGTCATAATTCGGCATTAGCCAGAGATCTGTCAGCACCGGGAATGGCTCCTTCACCGCTGCAAGTTGTCGACTTGGGACACCCCAGAGTGTGATTTGACACACGCGGTCATGGCGCTCAAGGGCCGCAAGGATGTTATCCACGTCCGACATTGGGGGTTCAAAATACTTCATGATGATGGGCAAGGATGGCCAGATATCCAGTGTCTCCCTCACAGGTGTTTCGTTCGAGCAGACAAGTTGCAGATGCAGACGACGTGGAGACCCAAAAACGATGTTCCGCCATTTTCGACACACATGCACCAGCGTTTGCCACACCTCTACGCTTGCAGTTTGATCCACGTAGAAATGAAATATTTCTACGAGAACAAGATCGGGGAGCATGTTGATTGTCACCCGACCTATATCATACCATTTCATTTAGCTGTTGTTACAGGTATTGCCAGTGTGCGAAAGAAATGTACCTCGAACTTGCGCTGTTTTGTCCTGAGTCGAACAACCTGCATGGTCATTTCCCGTCAGCGAGCTTTCAAAACGCCCATTTATCACCATCGACTCGGGATGGCCGACAAACGGTGATGGAACGATGGCGGGGTATGCTGGAGAATCGCTATGGTGGCGCACACCGCGGCGGACAATGATGCAGAGCCTTCCACGTGACATCCGAGTCACGCACGTGCACGCAGCAACTGCTTATCCCCGCTCAATTTGAAGGTTCACTGCAGGAACGACACCTGCCGGTTCTCCGATTATGATTTGAGTCGTTCTTACTGGCACTTGTCGCTTTCCATGACTCCGGAGAGCCTGTCTACTGGTCGCACTGCGGCCATCATTTCCCATGTTTGGCCATCGGACACCTAGGCCCATTTAGCAGCGGGGCTGGAGCCTGGGGCTAGGGCCTCACAGTTTTCTGGATGTGACTAAGAGTAACCTGTGTGACGGGGTTGTCCCAGGTGACATGACATAATATGTTTTTTTTTGGTGATGTTGCTGTGGCTCTAGCTAGTTGTCTTTCTATCTTAGTGAAATAAATTTTGTAAAATCATGAAATTATTCATGTGAATGGATCTCCATAGAAGCTACTGGGTCACTTAAGACAATATTTTAGTCTGAGCAACAATTTCATGCATAATTTAATTAATTAACTGCTTAGCCAGATATGTAGCTGGTTTAACTACACATGAATGGTTGCTTGGATAAAAACATTGTCTTAATTGATCCATTAGCTTCTATGGAAATCTATCCAAATGAATAATTTCATGATTTTACAAAATTTATTTCACAAGATAGAAAGACAACTAGCTAGAGCCACGCAACATCACCAAAAAAACATATTATGTCATGTCACCTGGGAAAACCCTGTCACACAGGTTACTCTCAGTCACGTCCGGAGAACTGCAAGGCCCTGCCCAGGCCCTAGCGACGGTGGGCCTTATTATATATACCCCCCTTGCACCACAGGGTCTTAGACTCAATTACCTGCCTTCTACTTGTCCCTCCACGCTTTACATAAATCGTCATCATGGGTTGGTTCAATGACAAGCACGACACTGCTCAGTCTTACAATAATGTACGCTTGTCCTTTGCGATGTGTGCTCTGTGGTGCTGATCTCGATTGGATCCAGTACCAAAGCACCCCCAAGCATAAGGCTCACCTCAGTCACGAGCTCATTGCTGGTGCCGCTGCCTATGAGGTTCGATCCTGTTTCCTCTCGTTTTCCCGGAGATTCAAATACGCACTAGGCTGCCAAGGCATATGAGAATCACGTAGCCGCGAATGGCCGCCCCTCTAGCCACGCGAAGGCCAAACAGATCCTGTGAGTATTGTTGTATGAGTTAATGTTAGTTGGTGTTCAAGTCCCATCTAGTGCCGGCATCACTGGTGCAATCGTCGACAGGGAGATCGAGACCCATGGTGTAGGTCATCATATCCTATATTGTTCTAACATATACCTGACTTAGCACCACTCAACTAAACAGCTCAACTTCCTTGACAAAGAGAGAGCGAAACATGAGGGTAGGCATTGATCACTTTCTTGAAACGAGGGTGGCCCTGACACCGCCATGTAGCCAAGAAGCAGGCTGAAGAAGGTCTTTCCCAACATGGCGGGTATTAAAGGGAAGCCTTCAGGCTTTATAACTAAGTGGAAGTTCTCAACCTGTATGCTTATGCAGTAGTGGCACCCTGGAAAATCATAAATATATTGTCGCTTGTAAGAATTCCTTCAACCCGTTAAGTAATGCAGCACCATCAACGGTGCGCGAGGAACGAAGATCAGACTGATGAAGCCAGAGAGTCGATAGAAAATATGCGAGGCAGAATCAGCGCTCAGTTGCAGGGTCTGCAACTGAGCGCTGAGGAGCAGATTGCATCACTGACAGCTGCGTTGCGCGTCATCGACTCCACATTCATTTTGATAATCAATCTTCCTGCCTGGATTAGTCGCCGTCACCGAGCAAACGTACTGTATCAGTCATTATACCAAAAATACCTAGTGACCACTCTTACTATGTTCGGGTAAATATCGTCTCACGGCTGGCTATACTGTGCCATCGAAGACATTCAGTGACTCGGTCTACCCATGCGATAGGGGGTCGGTAAACGTAGCCCAGCGTCCAAGAGAGACCGTAGGCTAGAGCTGACGATAATTTTTCATTGCGTAGTGGACCCCTTGTCCTTGTCTGTGCCAGGCAAACGCGGCTGTTCGCGAAACGTAAAGTACTTGTCAACTTCGGGACTTTCCGGACCTTTTCTCAACTTTGCCGCTTACGAGCTCGAACGAGCCAAAAAAGTTTATTGCAGGTTTCCCGATGTGTGGACTATGACGAGTATTTACAGCATCACTGTCATCTGTCCTTTCACCTCACGCTTCACTGCTGCATTATCATCTTGGCACGAGTGCTGGGGGTTCTGTGCCCAGTGATCAGAACGAGCCGCGCTCCGACGTGCTGCCGACGCGCCTGACAATCTAGGAGAAGATAGTTGTCTGTGCTGAACAAATGCGGATGCCCCCTTGTTTCACGCATTTCTGCCAGCGGAATGCTGCTCTGACGCAGCCAACCATCTGCATCAGGGTAAAATAGCTCATATTTATGGGTTTTAGGGTTCCTGAAATATGGATAGTTTGTAGTTCTTTTCTGTTGACCCAAATCGAATTCGCTTTCCACTGACGTGCGGTCGATCGGTTGACATTTCATTCAAATTTCACGGCTCCATCGGTTGTCGCTAGAATCGGCATGTTGCCCAGTGCGCCGGTGACAGTGACACTTCTCAGCTGCCTATTTCGTAGCCATGTGTTCTTCTCCTTGGCCGGTTCTTGTGGGCGCAACTTCAATGCGACCGTGCGCTGACCTTCCACGGTCCCCAAAATTGCCTCTAACAGCTCCCTGATTTTCTTGAAGCATTGAATCCGCGAGTCCACAATAGTATCATCGCATATCGCCCTAACGTCACACTGTCGTTGTATGAAGTGTGTGGTGACTTCTCTTCATTCCCAATGTCTTACTCTCTCGGTTTCAGGGGCCCCTTCCAGCACCCAGTCCCACAACACTGTACTAGTTGTGCGCAACATGGTCATGCAGGCCTGACACCGACTTCCCAGCAAGGTTTTTGACGGCCCTTGAAAGAGATACCTCATACGTTGTGGGTATCGGCAAGAGAGGTGCCCCAAAGTACTGTAGTTCCAGAATGTTGCCAACACATACGACTTTTCCATTTTCAAGCTACTCGCAACTAATAACTAGTTTCTTCCGCCCGATTGACCCAGACAGACCACTTGACTCAGATTGTATTATCACACTCTCACGACGCTAGCGTTGGGAGAAAAGACGACACATACTGTATAGCAAAGTGAGTTCTGACGTACTCACTGAGGGCTGATGACGAACTATGAGCCAATGTAATCTTCCAAGGTCCTCTTTCGGTCCCAGCCTGGGCATGACTCGGAGAGCCTGTCTACTGGTCGCATTGCGGCCATCATTTCCCATGGCCAAACTCGAGTGTGGGATTCGGTTGGGGCTGGAGCCCCACTTCGCATGCGGTATTGGAGCGGTGAGCCCCAGCGCCGTGGTCACATTCAGGTTGGGACTATTATATTTTGGAAATGGAGGAGAAGCAAGGCCTTTTTTAACGAATCCTCATCATCATGTCAGATGGAGCATCCTTCCCTTGGAACTGAAGTACCATCCTCCGACACGTCAGGCGGTCCACCTGTCCCTCTCTGGCTTCGCTCCTCGCGTACCGTTGATGGCGCCGCATTACTTAACGGGTTGAAGGAATTCTTACAAGCGACGATATATTTACTTTTTCAGGGTACCACTACTGCATAAGCATACAGGTTGCGATCTTCCACTCGGCCATAAAGCCTGATGCAATAGAGCCCGCCCACCCATCCTTGCCACTGCATCCATGCAGGCCTTCCTTTAATACCCGCCATATTGGGAAAGACCTTCCTCAGCCTGCTTCTTGGCTACATGGCGGTGTCAGGGCCACCCTCGTTTCAAGAAAGTGATCAATGCCTACCCTCATGTTTCGCTCTCTCTTTGTCAAGAAAGTTGAGCTGTTTTGTTGAGTGATACTAAGTCAGGTATATGTTAGAATAATATAAGAAATGATGACCTACACCATGGGTCTCGACCTCTCTGTCGACGATTGCACCAGTGAAGCCAGCACTGGATGGGACCTTGAACATCAACCAACATTAACGCATACGAGACAATACTCACAGGATCTCTTTGGCCTTCGCATGGCTAGGGGGGCGGCCATTCGCGGCTACATGTTTCTCATATGACTTGGAAGCCTAGTGCGTATTTGAATCTCCGAGAAAACGAGAGGAAAATAGGGTCGAACCTCATAGGCAGCGGCACCAGCAAGGAGCTCGTGACTGAGGTGAGCCTCATGCTTGGGGGCGCTTTGGTACTGGATCCAATCGAGATCAGCACCACAGAGCACACATCGCGAAGGACAAGCGTACGTTATTGTAAGACTGAGTAGTGTCGTGATTGTCGCCGAACCAGCCCATGATGACGATTTATGTAAAGCGTGGAGAGACAAGTAGAAGGCAGGTAATTGAGGCTAAGACCCTGTGGTGCAAGGGGGGTAATTGGGTCACTTTATATAACCTCCTGACTTGGGTGGCCAATACGTTGACTCGGAGATTTCAGAAGTCTTGGCTCAATGTCCAGCCTGAGAGATCAAAATGCACGCAACATCTGTAGGCAGAAAATCAGTCAGCACGTCAGTCCTTCTCCAAATGACGTCGACTGCCTTTCAATCAAGAGTGAATCAATAGAAAATATGCCACGAGGCAGAACCAGCGCTCAGTTCCAGACCCTGCAACTGAGCGCTGCGGAGCTCATTGTATCATGGCAGCTGCGTTGCGCGTCATCGACTCCACTTCTATTTCTGCAGAATTTGATAATCGATCACCCCACACTGGGTTAGTCGCCCGCCACCGAACAAACGTACTGTATCGGTCTTATACCAAAAATACCTTGTGACCACTCTTTGACCTTGTCCTGGATACAATTGCACGCCAAAAACGGAAATTGAGTTAAAGTTGCTTAAATGTGCTTAACTACCAAGGAAAGACACATGGTAAACATGGTGGGATAGTAATTTTCGGTGCTTTGACCGAGACATTAGGGAATGGTGAGAACTTTCTCTGCGTTGGAAGTCCTCACTGCGACTGTTTCGAAAGAAAATCGGATTGTCCAAGTCTGACAGGGTATACGAAACCGACAGTTTACAAGAAAGCGACGTGGTGGTAGTAAGACAGACTTGTTGATACGAAAGCTACAGCAAACGGAAAAAAATGGGGTGCCCTATGACTCTCCCAGCACAACTTAGTTAGGGATACATCCACGGTCGTAGAATGGACGATCAGGGGTAGCCTGTCCCGTTGACAAAGTTATTATAAGCGGGGCAAAGGTTATCCCAAGCCGCTAAAGTACAAAACACGTTCTGATGAGCAGTGGAGGGTACCGACAAGATGACAACTCACCAGGAGGGTCATCCACAATAGGCACATCAAGGATGTCCTCAGCAAAGACAACGGCAAAGCCACTAGAACAGCCCACCAATCAGTATGATTAGCAGAACACATGGAAGCGGATAACTGACGCGTTCAAATGCCAGTCGATGTGACAGTGGAAGAACCATGGGCCGGGGCTATCGGTAAAGAAGCGAATTGTGACATCATCCCCAGGGTTACCTATACTCACGACATCCCGTATAACAGGGTCGACAAAGTTGTAGGACGCGTTACCGGCGCTACGGACCACGTAGAAGGCGTGCCCGTGCAAATGAACAGGATGCTGTTGAAGGAAATAAGGGGCATCAATTTAACGACTACTGTATCTTAACCACAATCTGATAATCCTCACAGGTCCACCAACGGCACCCCCAGGAATGGTTAGCTCAACACTCTTGTTACTATCGAGACCGTAGATGCTGCCTGCTGGAAGTAGTTGCGACGCATTCTTAGCCCCGCTCAGGATCTGGAGCAGCACGGGAACAGTGGGAGGTTCAAAGTTGACGCCATTGACGAGGAAAGCCGTGCCGGCATCATTCTGGTTTTCTGTGTGAGGGTAGGTATATGGAAATTAGAGAATGATACCCACGAGCTCAACGTTCAGACGGATATTGATGTCGGCACCGCCGGGTGTGGGATTGCCGGGCTAAGTCACAAGGTTTCCAAGTCAGATTGTGCAGAAAAATGTTTTGCACTGGCTCTTACCACAGTAGAAGGAGCGAGTGGCTACGCGCAACGAAGGGTTAGTCTCGTGCGAAGGAGCTCATTTGAAAAGCTCACATGGAGGTCAGTCTCAACCCGCGGCTTCTGGCTCACAGGAATGTTCACCATAGGATCCTGCTGCGGACTTGTTTCGGGGGCCCCAGCATAGCGGAGAATGGCGAGGTTGTTCATGTTGCTGTAATTCCGACCGACCGCAGTAGGGCCATTCGGGAGAGCACGAATCCCTGGGCGCGTTTTTTGAGACTACGAAATATCAACGAGAGCTGAAACTCACAGTAATTATCCACAGGTAGGCTGGCGTTGACCTACAGACGGATGAGATACACCCTCCTATGGAAGGAGGATATGACAGACTTACGACAACAGAATAACGTTGACCTGTTTTGACATCGATTAGCACTCCAAAAAACTTGAATCAATCCATGCGCACCAGCAAATATTTCGAGGGAATCAATTACTCAGTAGCAGAGGCTGAGTGTTAGTGCCTTCAACTTCAATTACAGTCATTGTGTGATTATCGATGGAGAAGATAAAGCCAGGGTCGCAGGAGATGGAAACCAAGCGGAATCGGTAGCTAATGCAGTGTGAAAAGTCAAGATATACCCAGACGCTGGATAAAACAGCACACTAACCGTTTTCCTTGCTCAACGTTCACGACGGCAAGGTCAGTAGATGGGCCATCAGGGTAGCGGCCCTTGCCATTGATCAAGGTTGAGTCAAAGGCGCTATGGACGTAATCACAATGCGATTTCCCACAGAAGCTGTCAAACTTACGGGATCGCGGGGGCCTCGGACGAAAGATAGTGATACCAATCCGCGAGAGTGATAACAGTATTGTCTGGAGGAGATCTCAGCCCGGTGAATCATCGATAATCAAAGCTCCACGCAACCCATCACAGTATTGGTTCTTGTAATGGCTGTGATACCAGTATGTCCCCTGGAAAAGCAAGGCCGTGAGGCTACTGATATGCTACGATATGAACAAAGGGAATACCGTTTGGTCCGGGACTGCAAAGTCATACGTAAAGCTTTCATCTGGTATAATGGGACACTGTGTGACATCGGCAGGACCATCGGCGTAGTTGGTGTGTTTTTGGAAGATGCCATGCCAGTGCTATTGAGGGGACACATCAAGGTTTCAAATGTGTCCCAAAAAAGAGAGATCTTACAATAGAAGTTGGCAAGTCCAAGGATCCGTTCTCGAGTTTATTGGTGACCTCAATCTTGAGCCGGTCATCCTGCAGAATGTCAAAATCAAAAGGAAAGGAGAACGAACTAATAGATCGTACCGTTTTTGCTCGGATTATTGGACCAGGAAATGTACCTGAGGCGAGTGTGGCACTGGCACACGGTGAGCACTAGATTAGATACCGTTTCAGGCAGCCACCGCGAGAGACTCACAGGCGAGAGTACCCATCGAGAGCTATTTGTTTGTTGACTATTTCAAGAGAGGTGCTAACAGTAGAAGCGGAGACACCCCTCGAGAGAGCAGCGAGGATCAAAGTAAAAGAGTGAAGCTGTAACATCGAGAATAGCAGGGAAAAGGAGAGGAACGGCAACTACGTTAGCCTGGGGAAGCCTTCATCAGGGGGTTTGGGATTTTATACGATAAGCTATACGCAGGCTGTATTGAGGTGACATAATCTTTTTGTACTTGTGGACATGACTGCGTACAATCGTCATGTCCCATGGCATATTCGAACTGCCAAGGAAATGAAAGACAGAGCGATCTGCATGATGGTGGATGAAATTTGGAGATGCCAAGCCTGGGACTTGTAACCAATAGGTCGGAAATCTACGGTCCTGCTAAGAATGACAAGCGGCACACCATTCGGTCATCCATCACTTGTCATTCCCTCAGAGTCGGTCCGAACGCTGCAGTACGTCCATCGGCATCGATGTCAACCCATCAAGTTGTCCTACACAAAACAACGGCAGATAAACAAATCGGCTGAATAGAAGCACAATAATGGTAAACTTGGAGTCAATTTTACGTGCTTGGAAATATAGAGGAAGTTCGGGTTCCAAAATGACAAAGCCGGGCCGAGGGTCAGACGTAGGAACACTTTACCATCCTGTTGAGAGTGGGGCCCACAGACCGGAGCAGCACAATACCGGCCGAGTGTGGTGGTGTTTCGGTAATTTCAAGTTCGTCGGTGCCCCGGGCCAGTGTCAGTCAGTTGAGGTG
>WNFI01427441.1_pt1 | contig 10197 bp, 10 predicted proteins | sample 5400471 | NCBI WGS metagenome assembly WNFI01 (sample SAMN13153348, study PRJNA577476) | soil metagenome | isolation source: 100 cm saprolite on Douglas fir-dominated hillslope | place: USA:California | collected 2013-09-17 | reverse complement strand
TGCGCGCCGCGTCGCGCGGGGCGAATACCCGATCTATATTACGCAGGTCTTCGCCTTTGCCTCGGATCTCAAGGGCCTGCCGGTCAAGGTCGTGGTGCCCAAGGAGGGCGCACCTTACGCGCAGATGGATATGGCGATGCTGAAGAGCGCGCCGCATCCGAATGCCGCGCGGCTGTTCATGCAGCACTTCCTGAGTGTCGATTCGCAGGCGCTCTACGCCAATGCCTGGATGCTTCCTGTCGTGCAGGGCGCGGCCGCACGCGCCGATCCGGAAGCCCAGCCCTACGCCAACGCCAAACTGTTGGGCCCGGCCAAACTTTCCGAACGTCCGGACATGATGGCCCTGGCCAGGAAACTCTACCCGTGAGGCCGTTTGCTCGATGACTCTTTCGGCCGACGATCGCGTATCGGAGATCGTGATGACGCCGTCACGATCGAGCAGTTCCGCCGCCTGGCGATGGCTGCGCGCGACGCCGGCCGGACGCATCGCCGGCCTGACCCTGCTGGCCCTTTTGCTGGCGTTCCTGACGGTCTACCCGTTGTCGATGCTGCTCTACGGCAGCCTGCACTCGACGCCTCCTGGTGTCGCCGGCGTGTTCAATCTCGACGGCTATCGCGACATCGGCTCCCAGCAAAGCCTGCTCGCATTGCTCAACACAATCGGCATATCGCTGGCCAAGACCATCCCTTCGGTGGCCATCGCGGTGTTGTTGGCCTGGATTCTCGCAAGGACGGACACCCCGTTTCGCGGAACACTCGAAGTGCTGGTCACGCTGCCGTTCTTTATCCCGCCAATCCTCACCGCGATGGCCTGGGGCATGCTGGGCAATCCGCAGGTCGGGCTGCTTAACCAGCTCTATCAGTGGATCACGGGGTCGACCAGCTCACCGATCAACGTCTATTCCTACGGCGGTGTGGTCTGGCACATGATGCAATATTCGGTGCCGTTCCTGTTCTTGCTGATCGTCGATGCGTTTCGCGCGATGGATCCGAGCCTCGAGGAAGCGGCCCGGATGTGCGGGGCGACGCGCTTGCGGACCTTCCTGACCGTGACGCTGAAGCTGATGCTCCCTGCGCTTACCGGTGCTGCGATCCTCAGCTTCATCCGCGGCATCGAGAATTTCGAATCGCCGTTATTCTTTGGTTCGCCGGTCGGGATTCACGTCATCACGACCGATATTTATGATTCCATCAACCAACGCTCGCCGCCGCAATATCAATATGCAACGGCGATCAGCTTCGTGATCATGGCGCTGATGTTCCTCATCATCCTGCTGCAATGGGGCGCGCTGCGTGGGCGCAGCTTCCAGACGGTAACCGGGAAGGGATATTCGCCGGCGGTGATGAAACTCGGCAGATGGCGCTGGGTGACCTTCGCGTTTTGCACGCTGTTCTTCTTTGTCACGGTGGTTCTGCCGGTAGGCCAGCTGTTGATCGGATCCTTTTTCAAGTTCTTCGGCTTTTACGAGTGGGACATGCTGACGCTTGAACATTATCAGGCGGTAGCCGGCAGCAGGGAATTCTGGCGGGGCTTCGGCAACACGATGTTTCTGGGTTTCGTCGGCGCCACACTGACGATGGGCCTTGGCGGTATCGTCGCCTACATCTCGGTCAGGACCAAATGGCGCGGACGCCGCCTGATCGACGCGATGGCGTGGTTGCCTTGGATGATGCCGGGGATCGTTCTGGGCGTCGGCTTCCTCTGGGGCTTCGCGCTGCTACCGCACGCCATCCCGATCTACGGGACGATCTGGGCGCTTCTGCTCGCCTATATTTCACTGGGCACGCCGCTCTCGGTTCGGGTGATGTCGAGCGCCTATGCCCAATTGTCCTACGATCTCGAGGAGTGCTCGCGCGTTCATGGCGCGAGCTGGTTGCAGACCATGCGGCACATCATGATCGCGCTGGTCTGGCCTTCCTTCGCGGTGGGCTGGGTGCTGGTGTTCTTCGGAATCGTGCGCGAACTCAGCGCCTCCGTGCTGCTTTACTCCGTTGGTTCCGAGGTTCTGTCGGTGGTGCTGCTGAAGCTTTGGGCCAATGGCAACGCCGAGCAAGTCAGCGTGATCGGTCTGATCATGATGATCATGGTGATCGTTTTCAGATGGGTGCAACTGCGCGTGATCAGGAAATGGGTCGGCGCGATGTGATTGGATTGGGTGTCTGATGTCTAATGTTGTGCTTGAGAAGGTGAGCCGCCGCTTCGGCGACTTCGCCGCCGTCAGCGACGTCGATTTGCGCGTCAGAGAAGGCGAGTTCGTCACGCTGCTGGGACCATCGGGATGCGGCAAGACCACAACGTTGCGCATGGTGGCGGGCCTGGAGCAAAATACCGGCGGCCGGATCAGCATCGGCAACGAAGTCGTCAGCGATGCGGCGTCGCGCGTTTTTGTTCCTTCCGAGCGGCGGCGGCTTGGCATGGTGTTTCAGTCCTATGCGATCTGGCCGCATATGACGGTGTTCGAGAACGTGGCCTATCCCTTGCGCGTGCGTCGCCGGCCGGCCGCTGAAATCCGCGATCTGGTCCTCAAGGCGCTCGCGCGATCCAGCGGCGGCTCGGCATGACCACGCTCTATGTCACCCACGACCAGTCCGAAGCGATGGCGCTTTCCGACCGCGTGGTCGTGATGGATCAAGGCCGTATTCAGCAAATCGGCGCGCCCGAGGAAATTTACCGCTACCCGGCCAACCGGACGGTTGCGGGTTTTTTCGGTACCCCGAACCTGCTCAACGCGAATGTGGAGGCTTGCGCTCGTATCGATGGTGGGCGGGTGCAGCTTGACGTTGTCGGGCGTGGCTGGGGGGGGCGATGCGAGGCCGCGGCCGAAGTGCCGGCGGGTCGAGCCGTCACGGTGATGGTGCGGCCCGAAGACATCAGCATCGCGCCTGCCGACGCCGATGACGGCGGCCTGCGTTGGTCCGGACGGATCGCACATACGATTTTCCGCGGTCCGACCCGGTCGATCTTCGTGGAAACGGAAGAGGGCCGGCTCAATGTCGATGCGCCTGCGTTCGGCGGTTATGCCGTAGGTGACAATGTAACCGTGGCCGTTCCGCAGAGCGCGGCCTGGGCCGTGGTCGATCAAGCGGAGGTCAACTGATGAAACTTCCGTTTCGCGGAGCGGTCGATTGCGACATCCATCCGGCGGCGCCTCCGATGTCGGCGCTGCTGCGCCATATGACCGACTATTGGAGCGATCAGCTTCACAATCGGCACGTTGATCGTTTCGGTTTCACCATGACCAGCAACAATCCCCTGCTGCCGATTCATGGCCGTCCCGATTGGAAGCCAAAAGGCGGCGTGCCCGGTTCGGACATGGCGATGCTCCGGACCCAGGCACTGGACGCGTTCGGAACCGATTACGCGATATGCAATATCATCCATGGCGCGGTGGCACTGTTCAACGGCGACATGGCGTCGGCCATTCTCGGCGCTTTCAATGACTGGGTCGCCAAAGAGCTACTTCCGACCGACCGAAGGCTTCGTGGCTCCATCGTCGTGTCGTTACAGGATCCGAAACTCGCGGTCGCCGAGATCGAGCGGCTGGCGGGTAATCCCGATTTCGTCCAGATCCTGTTGCCGTCGCTCGGCGAGATGCCGATCGGACGCCGGATCTATTGGCCGGTTTTTGAGGCCGCCGCCCGCGCCGGTCTCCCGGTGTGCCTGCATGCCGGTGGCCTCTACCGGCAGGCCCCGATGGGGAACGGCTGGCCGTCTTATTTCGTCGAAGATTATGTCACGCAGTCCACCGGTTTCGAGGGCGCGCTGGTCAGCCTGCTGGCTGAGGGCGTGTTCCAGAAATTTCCCGACCTCACGTTCGTGCTGGCCGAAACCGGCGCGACATGGCTGCCGCCGTTCCTGTGGCGGCAGGACAAGATGTGGCTCGGCGTGCGCACCGAATTGCCCTGGATCGATCGCATCCCGCGCGAAATCATCTGCGAGCGCGTGCGGCTGACGCTGCAGCCGTTTGATGCTCCATCGGACCCGACGCTGGTGGAGCGGGTGCTCGATCATTTCGGCACCGACGAGATCTTGCTGTTCTCGACCGACTATCCGCATTGGCACTTCGATGGCGAGGACGTCATTCCGGAAGGCTTTTCGCCGGAACTCATTCGCAAGATCGCGATCGAGAATCCCTACGCGACCTATCGCCGGCTTCAGAAGCCGAACATCGCAACCCCCGCTGCATCGGAGCTTTCCGTATGAACCAGGACCTCCTTGAACGCGCCACCGCGCGTCCGGCCGCGACCCGCGCTTACATCGTCGATTGCGACGTGCATATCACCGCGCGCTCCGCAGCTGATCTTTATCCGTGGCTGCCGGCGTGCTGGCGCCAGCACGTCGAGGCGATCGGACCGCATGTCCGCGGTGGCCTCTACAATCAGGAGCCACACCCCCGCATGATGGCGCGCGGCATGCGGGCCGACGCCTATCCGGAGGAGGGCGGCCCCCCCGGCTGTTCGCTTCCCCTGCTGCAGAGGCAGCATCTCGATCCGAACGGCATCGAGTTCGGTATGCTGATCGCGCTCGGGCGCGGCATCTTCGAGGAGCGCAACCAGCATTTCGCGGAGGCGTTATCGTGCGCGATCAACGATTGGCAAGTCGAGCGATGGGTGGATCAGGACCGCAGATTGGTCGCCGCGATCATCGTGCCGCAGGAGGATGCGGAATTTGCCGCTGCCGAGATCGAGCGGCGCGCGCCCGACGCGAGATTTCGGCAGATTCTGCTGTCGCCCAAGGCGCAGGAGCCGCTGGGGCGCAAGCGGTACTGGCCGATCTACGCCGCGGCCGAGCGCGCCGGGCTTCCGGTCGCGTTTCACCCCGCGGCAATGGGCGGAGGACACCCGTCCGCCGGTGCCGGCTGGCCGACCTATTACCTGGAGGAGCACAACACGTTTGGGACCATCATGCAGGGCGTTTTGACCAGCATGATCTTCGAAGGCGTGTTCGAACGCTTTCCAAATCTGAAAGTGGTTTCGGTGGAAGGCGGCTTTACCTGGGCGCCGTCTCTGAGCTGGCGTATGGACAAGCATTGGTCGCGGCTGCGCGCGGAGGTGCCGCATGTGCGAAAGCCGCCGTCGGAATATCTGCGCGGCAATGTGTGGTTCACAACCCAGCCGATGGAAGAGACACGCAAGCAGGCTCAATTGCGCGACGTCATCGATTGGCTGGGTTGGGATCGGCTGATGTTCTCCAGTGACTACCCGCATTGGGATTTCGACGATCCACGCTACGCCTTCAAGATCCAGCTCTCCGACGAAGAGCGAAAGAAAGTGTTCAGCGGCAATGCCAAGGAACTTTATGGTCTGCCATGAACCATCATGTGGTGGGGAGAGCCCCGGAGATCCCGCCGGGCTCTCACAAGATCGTCGAAGTCTCCGGACGTCAGATTGGCGTGTTCAACGTCAATGGTGAATTCTTTGCCTTGCTGAACCGTTGTCCGCACGGCGGCGCGGAGCTCTGCAAGGGGGCGGTGGTCGGATTGGTGCAGCCGCAAGGCGTTGGCGAATACGCCATCGCGCGCAAGGGCGAATTCATCCGGTGTCCGTTCCATGGCTGGGAGTTCGAAATCAAGACCGGGCAGTCCTATTGCGCGCCGGACCGGCTCAAGATCCGCAGCTTTGATGTCGCGGTGCATAGTGGCGATCAACTGGTAAAAGGTCCCTACGTCGCCGAAAGCTACGAGGTCCGGGTCGAGGACGACTATGTCGTCGTGACCGTCTGAACGGACAAAAGAATTAAAAGGGGGAATAATGATCGCGCTTCAGGTTGAACCGTCTCTCGCCGGTATGCGGCAGGCGCTCATCGCCTTATCCATCGGTCTTGGGCTGTTATACGCGAGCAGCCCATCATCTGCTGAGGTCGCGGATTGGGACAAGGTCGCCGCCGCCGCGAAGGCCGAAGCAGGGCTCGTTCTCTACACCGCACTTGTGGGCGCACCCTCCACGAAGACGATTGCCAAAGCCTTCGAGGCGAAATACGGCATCCCGGTGCAAGTGCTGGAGGCGCGCGCCAGCGAATTGCGTGAGCGCATCCGCACCGAACAATCCGCCGGGCGCTATCTCGGGGACGTCATGTTCAATTCCGAAAATCAGGTCATCATTCTCAGCGCTGAAGACAAGTCCGTCGTTCCGCATGAGCCCGTACCCAATGCGACGGGCTTGACACATCCGTTCCTGTCGGACGAAATGCGGGCGGTCGGCGGCGGTTACGTCGCCTTTTTCGTCACCGAGGAAAAACTCGGAAAAGCCTATCATGAGGCCCTGGCAACCCAGGGCATCCAGTTCACGCGCGAAATGCGCGAAGCCGGACGACGCGTCGCGCGGGGCGAGATGGCGATCTATATGCCGTTCATCTTGAGCGACATCCAAAACCTCAAGGGCTTGCCGGTGCGGGCTGTCGTGCCTGCGGAGGGTGCGCCCTATGTGCTCTACGATACCGCACAGATGAAGCGTGCTCCGCATCCCAATGCCGCGCGCCTTTATATCGATTTCTCGATGTCCGACGAGGTTCAGCAGATCTTCGCGCAGGACGGATTTGGCATCGTGCGGCGCGGTGTTCTTGACAAGGTCACGCCCGAGGCGCGCGCCATCGCCGAAGTCAAATTGATGGGAGGCTCCGACCCGATGCGGCAAAACGAAATGCTCGATCTGGCTCGCAGCATCTACAAATAGGACGACGGGCCAAGGTTTCTTGACGAGTGCTGCCGATTATCAAGCTCGTGTACACGCCAATCCTGCAAGGTCATCGAAGGATCGTAGAAAAATTCGAACACTTCTGGCGCAAAGCGGTCATTCGCCAAAGCTCTAACGTCAGCCAAGTGCACCAAGAGACGCCCACCCGATACCGGCAAGGGGAATGGGTCCATGTCAATCGCTCAAGTCATCGCGGTGATCGTGGTAATCGTGATGTGTGCTTACGCGGGAGCAGTCGTCGGCGGCGTTCACCTTATCGACCCAGTCAGGTGGAGCGCGGAGCTAAGCCAACCGGTAGCGAGCGCTATTGAAATGATGTTGTGGCTAAGGGGGGAATGCGTCCGCCCTCCGGGCGGCTATCACGAATCGTCAAATGCTGCGCCCAGCGCGTTTCTCACAACCAAGATCATTGCCGCGGTTCGCGGTCTATCATTCATCGACGATCTGGCCGCCGTCATAGCCGCAAGCAATGCGTCCGAGCGCCGCACGAAATGCTGGGGTATCGACCGTGGATGCAAGCGCCGCGAACTCGTCCGGTTTTGCGATTCGGCGTGCGCGACTCAAGAGGAACGTTATGAGATCTTTGTCGAGATAAGGCAGGCTCGCCCAGAATCCGCGCGCGAGATCTTGCGCTAGCGCGTGATCGGGATGTTGCTTATTTTCGGGGGCACGGCCTATCTCGTACATGTGCCGAACCGCGTGCCACGACGCCCGCTCGGACGGAAGGCGCGCCATGATCTCTCGATGTTCCTGCGCGACATAAAAGCGGTTGACGGTGTCGAACAGAACGAAGCGGTAGCCTTGAGCGAGAAGGAGCGGCTCCCAGTCCTGCCATGCCGGCTCTGACGACACGGGCGTTACTGCTTCCATGACGATCACTTTTGGTCGAAAGCGCTTCCAATCGCCGCCGAACAGGACATCGCCTTCGGCACCCTCGACGTCGATTTTGAGGAAGTCGATAGAGCTCACATCGTGCGTTTCGCATAAATTGGCCAGCGTGGTCACAGGCATGCGAACGGTCTGATAGTCGACGCCGAAGGCTTTTGCTTTTTGCGCATGGTATTCCACGGTCGTCGAAAGACCATGCAGACGCTCCACCAGATAGAAGTCGATTTCGCCGCAGTGGCGTCCGACCAAGCTACGAACCGCGAGATCGCGCGGCCGTAGTCGCTAGTCGCTGGTACAGCGCCGCAAGTTCAGGCTGTGGCTCGACTACAATGCCGTGCCAGTCGCGTTCATAGAACCAGAATGACACATTGTCCGCGATCGGATGCCCTGCGCCGACATCGATGTAGGTCCCAGTGGTCTGTCCCGCGAAGGCAAGCGAAAGATGATAGTCCTCAAGATTCTGTGCGTAGGATAGGTCCATTCGCGTCCTCGACTCTCTTTGGCTTATTGATGCAACTTCAGCCGACCTGCCAGCGCACACAGTGGCTTGTCGGCATTCTGTCGGTTCCTGCATTCTGCGCTAATTTCGTAATCCAGTGTCATGACTTTCCACGAAAATATCGAACAACGGCGGTGATGTCGCTTGTTGGCGCGAAACAGACGTCCGACGAACGCGCGAGCGTCAGCCAGTGGCACACGCCTACGTGAGTAAAAAGGCTGATCCAAGCTATTGGACGCTACCGACCGTTTTGCTAAACTGGCGGTAGCGGTATGCCGGCCAGAGAGCCGGTTCAACGCCGGGAGGTGAGCCATGTTCGTGACCAAAGCGCTTGCGTGGTTGACGATGTTTGCTGGCTTGATGGCGCTGCCAAGCGCCATCCCTACCGACCAAGTTCGCGCGCATCGTCGTTACCGACGATCAGGGCCGCTATCTCATTCCCGATCTACCGACAGCCAATTACAGCGTCTGGGTGCGCGGCTATGGTTTGGTGGATTCCCCCAAGCTCATCGCAAAGCCGGGCCAGCTGCTCAACCACTCCGCGGTGCCAGCGCCGAACGAAGCGGTGGCGGCGCATTATTATCCGGCGATCTACTGGTACGCGATGATGAAAATTCCGTCGGCCGGCGAGTTTGGCGGTAAGGGCGACATTCCCGAAAAGCTGACGCAGACTGACTGGCTGAAGCAGGTGAAGAACATCGGCTGCATCGGTTGTCATCAGATCGGCCAGGAAGCGACCCGCACGATACCCGCAGCTTTCGGCAAGTTCGATTCCGGTGAGGCTGCCTGGATGCGGCGCGTTCAATCCGGGCAATCCGGCGAGCAAATGACCAACCAGCTTGCCGGCAATTTCGGCGGCGTCCCATTCAAATTTCTTGGCGACTGGACCGACCGCGTCGCCAAGGGCGAACTACCCAAGAGCAAGCCGGCACGTCCGCAAGGCGTCGAACGCAATATCGTGATCACCTCTTGGGAGTGGTCGACGCCCGACAAATACCTGCACGATCTGATTTCATCAGACCGGCGCAATCCGACGGTCAATGCCTATGGACCGCTTTACGGCTCGCCAGAATATTCGACCGACAACATGCCCATCCTGGATCCGAAGACGAATAAAGTGTCGTTCTTCAAGATGCCGGTCGCAGATCCCGAGATGCCGGAATCGCTAGGCCCTGGACACGCCGCCAGCGTGAAGCCGCTCGAGCCGTCGGCCTATTGAGACGATGAAGTACAGCTTTATCAACACCTGCTTTGCCACCCATCACCTGCAGTTCGGCTACGACGCCAATGACACGCTGTGGCTCAGCGGCACCGGCCAGGTTGCCGGTTGGATCAACACCAAGATGTTCGACGAAACCGGCGATGCGGCGAAGTCCCAAGGCTGGTCGCCGTTCGTGCTCGACACCAACGGCAACGGCAAGCGCGACGACTATGTCGAGCCCAACGCCCCGCTCGATCCGAACAAGGACAAGCGGATTGTTCCGGGTTCCGGACCTTACGCGGTGATGCCGTCACCAGTCGACGGCTCGATCTGGTATACCGTCGGCATCTTCGGCGGCACGCCGGGGGTCCTGCGATTCGACCCGGCGACCGGACTGTCGGAAATGTATAACGTTCCCGCGGCGGCGTTCGGAATCCGCGGCGGCGATATCGACAAGAACGGCGTGATCTGGGCATCGTTATCGAGTGGTCACCTCGGCAGCTTTGACCGCCGCAAGTGCAAAGGCCCGCTCAATGGGCCGAACGCCACCGGCAATCATTGCCCGGAAGGCTGGACGATCTATCAGTATCCCGGCCCCGGCTTCGAAGGCGTCGGCGAGAACAGCGCCGAGTCGAGCTATTACACCTGGGTCGACCAGCACAACACGTCCGGACTGGGTGAGAACATCCCGATCTCGACCGCCAACCTCGGTGACGGCTTCGTGGCGCTGAAGGACGGCAAGATGGTCACGATCCGGATCCCTTATCCGCTCAGCTTCTATGCCAAGGGCCTCGATGGGCGGATCGACGATCCGAACGGCGGCTGGAAAGGCCGCGGATTGTGGAGCACGAACGGCGACCGCACGCCCTGGCTCAAGGAAGGCGGCAAGGGCTCAATGCCGCGCGCCGTGCACATC
>WNFI01204993.1_pt1 | contig 10197 bp, 15 predicted proteins | sample 5400471 | NCBI WGS metagenome assembly WNFI01 (sample SAMN13153348, study PRJNA577476) | soil metagenome | isolation source: 100 cm saprolite on Douglas fir-dominated hillslope | place: USA:California | collected 2013-09-17 | reverse complement strand
AAAAAAAAAAAAAAAAAGATTGAAGATTCTAACGAGTCGAATAAAATCTACTCGCTATCAACATCATCTCAATAGTGCACTCTAGCTCTCTCTATCGCTGTAGCATACCTGGATAATTTTTTCTGTGCTATCTCTCGCCATATCTGTGATCTTGGTGCCATGTCTGAATCACGATTCCATCATTTCACCTCAGAGACCAGTTCTTCCCATGTGTAAAGAAACAGGGATTCGAAGGGAAATGAAAGCTGGTGACCACATTGTAATTAGGATATGCGGAATGTAGCGCAAATACAATGTCTTAATATGAGTAAGTTGATAACGGTGAGTAGTCTATACTCCAGCTCTAGAATAAGTTTATATGACAGTTCGAATTGTGGCTTATAATAGGTGCACTATTCTAGATGTGATGTAGGGACGATACCTGAAGGAGGGAACGCTGCCCCATTAGCTATTAGCTCACGATGGTACTCACCAAGTGACACCAACTGCAAACGGAAGAAAAACCGAAACGGAAACCTATGTACGGCCTGGGAGCACCAAAGCCCATGCGGGAGTTGGCACCTGGACCAAAATTTTGGCCGCGAGTGGCTTGCTCATACGAAGGAGCACCTAGGGCTCATTGGTATACATTGTATGTTGGTCGCGTTGGGAGCCACCGAACACATTGCAGGCCATGTTCAACCCAGACAGGAGGGGAAATGACGTCTCTATCGACGACACAAGTAGTTGGATGGATTTTTGGATGTAGACATTGACGACACCTCTTGGCATTTGAGTTTAGCATTGATCCTTTCACCAAAACGTGCATGTAACGGAGGAAGCCGAAGTCCGACCGAAACCACTGGACCATTTAAGATTCCCCAATGCCTCGAACCCGCCGTCAGCAACGGCTCATCAATATATGGAATCAAAATACATCCCAGCCCATTTATAGATTAAGTCCTGAACTTATCTCGGAGATATTCCTACATGCGCGACCAGACGTCTTTGCTATGGAGGATCCGGAGACCTGGATGGAACTCGTGCGTTATTTGGCTTGCATTACATCAATTACTGGTCATCTTCGTCGTATTGCCCTTGATTATGGAGAGCTGTGGTCCGTAGTGGGATTTCACGTCCCATGGTCGCTGGTTAATGCCAATAATTATTACAAAAGAGTGCTCATTGTTATGTAGGCCTTCTTAGAGCGCGCCCGAAGGTGTGATCTCCATTTCTTCTTCCGTGGTGGAGATTTGGACCCCTCTTGGTTCTATCCAGGACTACTTGCATTGGTTATGCCTCACATCGGACGGGCTCGAACCATCCAGATTTGGGAGGACAGCTGTTGGAAGCAGCTTTCTGTTATCTTGAACAATGCGGCGAACATAAATAATCTTTCACTCATCACCGGCCACAGTCCACCAAACCCCACACCACCTCTAAATGTACTCCGCAATTTGAAAGAGCTCTCTCTCTCTCTTATCGTCTATGATGAATCCTTTCATGAAATCATGGAGCAAGTGGAGAAGCTGGATCTCGCTGTTGTCAACACAGACCTCTGGAAATGGCTAGGGAGCTTCGTTCAGCTCAAATGGCTTCACATACGTGACATCAATTATACCGGTTTGACAGATCCAAATTTTCTGGTTCGACTAGAGAGTTTGGCATACCTTGGTGTGAGTATGAGGCTTTACCATTCGATTGCACCTCGGCTCTCTCTCCCACGCCTTCGACACCTCCACTTACACCCACGTTCGGCCATACATCTCGAGCCACAAGATTGTCGTCATCATCCTCTCTTACGAACCCTCTGTATCGTCTTGGACCTGGATCACATCCAACTGTTGCCAGTCATAATGAACCCTCAATTGGAATTCCTGGAAATCAAATGGCGCATTTGTGATTACCGATTGTTGACGCTGCTGTCCGAATTATTGGACCCAATTCAGGGGCTTACCCTACCAAGCGGAGCGACTTTTCCGGGACTGTCATTGAAATATTTTCGGCTGATTTACACCGGTGCTCGCTATGACGCGAACTACGAAGTGCCTCTGTCGACACGCCTTGTATCAATTCTCATGAAGTCTCCCCACCTGAAGATGGATGTGGTTGTTCAGAGAGTCTCTCCTGGTTTTGGATTTGAAGGACTCAAGAAGCAGTTTCCTTCTCGAGTGAAGTGCTATCAAAGAGTTAATAGCGTTCCCTTGGACGAGCTTTATGAGAGATCTCGGAAGGACTCCGAATAATGGAGCCGTATGGTCACGAGAAGGTGTCACATCATTACTCTCCTATTCTTCCACCAGAGTTCCTATACTTCGTACGAACGGCTCACAACGTCAATTGCTACGGCTCATTAAGGTCCGTCACTCCGTCAATCCGTCCACTCGCATCCTTTGTGTCATCCTAAACGGTCCCATAACTCCAAGAGGCTTTCAGGTGTGCTATTAATTGTTTCAGAACCGATCATATTGTAATGTAAATATTCGTGGTGTGGACTGTGCGGAATGATTTAGAACAACCATCTTGTGGAAGGGCTATCTGCATGTTAAAGCTGAGGATTTTGCCCCCAGACGAAATGGGCCGTGGGATCACGGAGATCATGATCGACAGCTCACGCTGAAGCAATTCCCGTACCATGATTTTATGTTTAATCTCTCAACTCGTCGGTATCTACATTTACTTCTCAGAGCGGCGACACGTCATCCATATGAGGGGGAACTGATGATCAAGGCGAAAGTCATTACTGCAATGTAACAAGGAGATACAAGACAATGTGTTACTTCCGAAGATCACCCATCTTTTTGGCTCGTGGTGGAGTTGAAGTCAAACTCCGCGCACTCAACTGAGATTTCAATGCCGCCTGCTCTCGGTATTCTCGCTCACGCTTTGCTAATTCGTCCTGGTACCTCTGTTTTAGAGTCCGCAGGCTATCTGCGAAGCTGGGCGTTGGCCTTCGATCGGTCAAACTGCGACGCGCAATTGGGGGAAACCCATAACGAGCCCTCACTGATGGAATCCGGAAGATAAAGAACTGGCCAACGATAAGAGCCCCATTAGTGAGGATGTAGAGGAGGATTCCCTGGATGGATGGAGAAGAGATATAAGCATTGTGGAGGACCAGATTTGCTAGGGTAGACACACCGAGGGAAAGAAGATCATGATACCGGACGATAGAATAGTCAACGCTTTGAATAAATTTGTGATGTGACCCGCTGTTTCAGTCTGTGCACTGTCCTGAGCATTGACCTGAAAAAAATGAGTGAGAAAAATAATAGCGAGAGATGGGGAACCCAAACCGAACGCTATGTACTCACGTCCATCATTCCGTAAATGGAGGCTGCGCTCACAAGAGGTAGAATGTAATATGGATCCGCAACAGTCAAGTCTGTAAACCAGAGCGCGCCTCCTGTCTTGAGGCTCTCAACGGGAAGCTCACTCATCTTCCTTATGGCAATAAAGCAACTAAGTGCAATGGGCAATTGGACCAACGGAGCAGTTAGACTCCTAGTCGGACTACAATCATTCTCCTTGAACAATTGCCTCGATGCTAATGCGTTCTTGTTGACGGAAATCTTATCACCCCTCGCCTTAGCCTCTTGGAGCTTTTGCATCAACTTCTCCAGCTCAGGTCTGATCTTGGCAAGCCGAACATTGTTCACTTGAGAACGAATGAGAAGGGGTGCAATGATGACTCGTCCCAAGAGAGATAGAAGGACAATAGCAGTCCACCATGGGAGTCCTAAATTGACATGAAGCTGCTCTAGTAACACCTCAACGGCTCCGACGGGCGTCCAATGGACGAGACCGAGATTAACGAGGTCACCGATGTGGTCACCAGTATACAGCGTCGATGAAATTTGGACAGAGTCGGAAAGGGAGATAACATCAGTGACAGCTGATCCAGCTACATCATTCGAGCCTGTTAAGGCCGCTTCTTGAGCAGCAGTCGGCGCTTGTGGCGTAAAGGAGGATGAGGGGGGAGATCCCGTAGCAGCAGAAATCTCAGGCGGAGGAAGAGGGGGAGAGGGAGCGGTATCAGCGGATGATGTAGGAGGTGATGGGCTGGTTCCCCAAATGCCCCACCAACTGAAGTTGCGGACAACATGATGCGAGATTGTCACTCTTGATTTTCCAACGGTACACCGGTTCAGGAGGCATGTATATGCTGGCTATGAAAAATCCCTCGTTCAGAATATGCTGTATGTGGGGAGCATTTCGAACTTACCACTGTCGTAGAAAGACTCCTGCGCCTGTTCTCAAGCCAGTAAGCAACATGCGGTGACTCCCTCAAAAGCGCAATTCTACTGACACACTCGATCCACTCAAACGTACTCTAAGACATAACTTAGTCACCCCATAACGTGAGCACTGCAGATTCATCGTTGGGCAAGATTTTTTTTTGGTGTGAGACAGGATGTGGCTGTGCACTAGCGTTCCCACCAGAGTGACCAACACGATTACAGCAAACCACAAAAAAAATGGCCGATTCAGATTTAACGAGAGAGATATAGGGGTATCACGGGTCAGAATGAACTCAGGTTTGCGTGAACAGTTCAAGCCGGACCGGTTCTATTACAGTATCAATTACTATAGTACGTCCGAGCTGCGTCGTCGATGCCTGCACGGAGTCGTGCGTCCCCTTCGTTGTATGGTGGACACAGCAATGACGGTTGACCCATAATGGATGGGTACCCTGGGCATCATTATCAGCACTCAAGTTCGAATTTCAGGAACCAACCACCTCTACCAAACCAGCAGCAGCCTCAGGCTGTTCGTCCTGTATTGAGGAGTCAATTCAGCTCACTGAAGCTTGGTAGCGAGTATGCTGAAGGTGAAGAGCCACGTTTGCGGGTTGCTACCACTTCCCAACATGTTCTTGAGTGTTCAACGTCGAGTCTGTTTGGTAATCCACGCCTTAGGTTTGTAAACTTCCTACGACACTGGTCATTTTCAGCTTCTAAAGCCCCTCTTGTTCTTATACAGTGTTACTACCTTGCGACCTCAGTGTCGAACCTGAACAAGCTCACAAGGCATGTCAATCAGGATTTCCGTGTCAATGCCGCCCGTTTAGAGCGTCTCACTCAACAGACCGCATACCGTGCTATTTCTGGCGGGATCGACGTCGCCTTGGACGGAGACATTGGTAAGCTCCTTTCAAATACCATATCATTTCCCCTCACTCAAACCTCATTTACACCTTCATTGAATCTTTCATTATGAAAGATCTCCCTCCCTCGCAGTGTAATGCCAACGCGGCTTTACTTCAGCTAGCATCGTCAATCCCAGTCACCTCATCTCCTGTAAGTAGATTAGGAGGTAGTGAGGATGGACAGAAATGTCCGAGTTGATGTAGCCTGGGGGCAGGGCTAACGTCTCCCTGGTGACAGATCGTCGCTTATGGGTCGGTAGCGATGTTGCATGGGCATAGGGGGTGAGTTCCTTGTCCTGTGGTAGTACTTCCACCCGGGGTTGAACGTATCTGGGGCATTGGGGATGGATTGGCATGCAGGAAGGTTCATATTTCGCTTGGTCACTCGTTTGTTGTGCGATACTTCGCTGTATTATAGGTACAAAGATGTATCAATAACTATAACACGCCTGGGGCAAACTTTGACAAAAAATAATGTGTGGGAGGTGGGGCGTCTACATTGCATGGATCGCTACACGCAAATGATAGCGCCGGCTGGTTATTCTGGGGCGAAGGGGCGAAAAACTCACACATATCGTACGCGGAGCGAGTACGCAAGAGCAGCGAGTGATGAAGGTGGATCGGAGTGTAATGCGCTTAAGGGTGGAGCGGGTACGAGGGACGTCGAGGGGACCGTGTGTGAATGGATGGGTAGAAAGTCGTCTCAAGGCAACAGGATGGGAGGGCGACACGGAGCGTGAGCCTAGTGGATGGGTGTGCACAGTAGCACGTTGGACGGATGGAATGGGCACCCAAATGGGTGAAATCGAACGTGCGGGCCTATTACAAGGGCTTACCACAAAAATCGGTGATGGGAAGGGTGTACTGGCCACAAAGAGGGTCAGAAAGGTGCCTCCAAGACACCTTCTGGTGCCCCTGGTGTGTTCTGCAGGTTGTCGGAGTCCAGACTAATGCAAAGCGCGTGGCGCTTCAGTAGAAAATGGTTGAGGGTGCTAAAACACGCGTGGCTGCGCATGAGATGGGGCGAAGTGGATGGAGTTGCGGGTCTTACAGGGCTTACGCGAATCTCACAAAATGATGCTGGGATTGTCCGGACCCAGGACATGAGGCGGCACACCATGGCGAGGCATGGTGTGGCATGGCAAGGTGTGTCACTGGCAGGTATGCAGTGGTCATGTAGGGTGTGAGGGATGGTGGTTTTAGCATAGGTTGGGGAGCGAGGCATAGGGATGAAACTTACTGTAGCGATTTCCAATCCTACTACTGCCCGGACTACATGGAAATGCATGCCTTTCTGAGGGCTTACTGCGGGGCACGACCTGGGTGCCTGCGACGGTTGCACTGTGACATCACCAAAAACGAAAGTGAACAAGCGTCCTTGCTGGCAGTTGAAGGCATGGGAGAGCAGAGGGAAAGCCTCCAGGGTCCAAGAGAATCCCTTGACCTCCCTGGTAGTCACCAAGCCCCCTGGATGGTGGTGACTCCAAAAGAATGTGAGGTCAAAGACGTGAACAAGGCCGTAGGTTCTACCGTGAAGCCAGATCTCACCAAATTTTTTCAGGAAGGAAGTCAGGGCCCCCACCCTTTCGATGAGATCGATCCGGCCATTTTTTTTGTGGTTTGCTGTAATATTTTGTATTTACGGTCAATCTGTTGGTCGGCGCGCGCCGCAATAAAAACGGCCGTCCCCACTACACGAACCACATATTCATCTCAATCCCAACTTCCTGGGCGAGTCTCGAGCTAGATGAAGGACGTTGGATGGTGCATACTCGACTAGTTTCGCCGCCGCCGAAACTATACTCTACATACGCAAAGCCTGGCTAAAGAAATTAGCGCGATGCAGGTATACATTTCAAGGAATCCTTACACTGAGCGTGATGCAACCAGGGAGTTCGGAGCGACTACTTAGAATCACGCGTTAGGAACCATCCCTGCACAACGAGTTTGGGAGAAATTTCAGGTCGAAAGGCTCCAGCACCATGTAATGCCCATGTATTGCATTCGGTCCTCCTGGCTTACTTACTGGGTCGCTGGCTATCAACTGTTGCCCTCTTCTCCGAGAAATACGGGGAGATCATGGATGTGGCAAGCCTCATGCTTATGATAGGCATTCCAAAGCCATATTGAACCGTGTCGTACGGCTCTTCATTTCACCGAAATGTCGCGTTCCCGGACGCGTCCATTCAAACCATTCCAGTGACTTTCAGCTTTAATATTAATTTTGACATGCAACCTTCACCTTCGTTCTCTTCGCATAATTCATGCAGAGACTAGTACGGATCCATCTAGCGGTCATTTCATAACCATTGATGTCCAATTTTGGAAGCATGACGTCTAGGAAACTCCTTGTCGCATTCAGCCCCATATTCACGTCTGAGATCGCTTTTCATGAGGATATCATTCAGACTGTCATTATCTTCCGGCATTAGTGTTGGACCGTCCGGAAACTTTAGAAGAGACGAGTACGGGTTGCGGTTTACGCGGCAAGGATTGACCCTGATGTCGGTGCGCATTTACAAGACGTGTCATTGAAATGAATGTGAGCATGTTCCATATGGTTTGGTGACCGGATACAATGCGCGGGCTCTCAGATGGCTCGCACGGCAGTAAGTCGAAAGTTGGGAAATTCGGCTACTCAGGTGCACATCGGAGGCGACCTGCCACACATTTACATAAGGAGTGATCGGATCATAAATGGGTTCTTATGACTGCATAATGCCATGCACCCTCGTCGTACATAGCCAGTAAATGAAACCAATGTCCTAGATTTAGAAATACGTTAAGGCTCCAATTAATCGTATCTTGACTCCGAGAAGACAGTCCCATCTATCGACATCCTCCATACCCGCATTTGTCAAGCCCCGACATTTTTCGGAGATGATCCTCAATTGCTGCAAATTCCGCACCCGCTGAATGTCCAAGCCCAACTTTAGTCAACGCAAACTCAGAGGAAAGGTGATTTGGGACCGAAGGTATTGTCCAGAGTCGTGGCGGTATACCAAAAAGAGAGGTTATGGCGTGTGACAATGACACTCTAAGAAGGGGACGAGCGCAGTGGACGCCTTCTCGAGCGTGAATAACCTTCACCCCATCCGCATTTCCCCACATCGAAAAATCACTGTACTCGATCTTGTACTCAACTCTATCCTCAGCGAATGCGTGTCTTACAAAACCAATGTTCTCAATATTGCTTTGCGTGCACTGTTGGATGCGGTGTACGACTTCCGCTTCCGAATGGCTGACACGCGCAATCGCTTCTGCTCGAGCGTGAATGACTGCCTGAGCGTGGCAAGGAGTGGTTGGGCGGACGAATGGTGTGCGAAGCGTCGCGAAATCCTCGACATGATGGACGGAAGATGGAAGCGAGAGGTGTCGGAGGTTTGGGAGATGCTTCATTGCGCCAATCAAAGCCTAACGATCATGCCAAAGCATGAAAGCCAAGTTCAGGAATGAACCGACACTTGTACTCAATGGCTTGCTCACCTCAGCATCGATGGGCTCGGAACTAGAGCAGAAAAGTATTTCGTTTCCATGCCATCTTGTTTTAAGATCCAGGATCCTCAAGTGCGGTAGAGCATCTCCAAGAGCCTTGAGCATGCTAACGCTTGATGGGTTCCGTAGCGCGTATGCCTCACTTGCCTTGGTACCTTCATCGCCATTCTCAAAGACGTGCGGAGAAAGTCCAAGTGAATATGGGGTGTACGCAAGCTCACGTAACTTTGGGACATGGCGAACAGCTTTAACGAGTTCATCATTGACCGAGTGGGCAAAGCCGGCGCTAATGCGCATGTGGAGCACTTCGAGATTAGGTGCTAGTCGTAACAATGGCGTTATGCCCTGAAATCCATCCAACTGGAGGATTCTGAGCGAAGGGAGAATGAATGCACCATGTGGAGAAGCTGCAAGATGGGACTGTATAGGCAGAGTCATGGGGATGCCCAGAGCTCTTCCAAGAGGATAACGGGTCCATGCGCAATCTGCTCCGGAAGATTTTGCGACAAGGATACGGAGGGCTCTAATTTCGGGGGTGTGTGCAAGGATCCCCGAAAGGGACACGAAAGGAGAATAGGAATTGATAGAGTATTGCGACCTTAATGAAGACCAAGATTTGAAGGCATCGAGGAAGGCACAATCGAGGAATATATTCAATTCTCTATCATTCATTGTTTGTTAGAATTCGATGTTCGACCGTACACTCCAGCTTGCATGCTCACTTGATGTATCCTACAAGCTGGGAAGGAAGGGATTGCAGCGCCTTCAGTTTCCCTTCGGATACGATGGGTACGTCTCGAAACAAAACAGGAATGCAAGCAATGCGCATTTGACGCGAAGTCATCGAAAAGGAGAGGAGGTTGGCAGAGTCAGTGACATATCCGGTGACTGAGTGCCGCGATGGAAGGTGGCGCGCGATTTCGGCCAGCAGCTCGGAGGGCAATGCGACGATAGAGGCTCTGACTGAGCCACCAGTCTTTTGATGGGATCGATGGGCAAGGACTCGACGAGGCAGCATTTGGGGGAGGATGACCTGATGCCGAGAAGGGCGAAGTAGGTTGGTAAGGAGTAGAATGTAAGTCCCATATGCATATAACAGTTCGAGATGCGCGGATGGCTGTAGAAACCATGCATATTGACCCGGCTCTACCCACACCGCCCGTCAGAAGAACAAGAGTTGACGTCACGAATTAATGAAGAATGGGATAGCCTTCTTAGTGGCCGTAGGAATTGGCAGAAATGGAGACGAGTGAGAGAATGCATCGACGCGGGTATTAACGTCGGACTGTGCGAGATTTCCCATCATTGGGTTCTCCCTTGTAGGTAGTACACATGGTCCGAATGCAGCGCAGGGGGCCTCAAACCCACCAGCAGGGCGATGTGGATAGCCGTAGTTATTCAAGGGGATATAGGTGAGATTCCGCATCACGGCATCACGGCAAAAGCATGTTGCTGTGATGATTCCGATCAATCCATTCAAGGCTCCGATCAAACTATTCCACCTGTGCTCAAATGGATTCAGGATTAGATACAAAAGCCCTCGATCATCAGTCTTGCTCCTGTAGATTGAAGGC
>WNFI01408324.1_pt1 | contig 10198 bp, 8 predicted proteins | sample 5400471 | NCBI WGS metagenome assembly WNFI01 (sample SAMN13153348, study PRJNA577476) | soil metagenome | isolation source: 100 cm saprolite on Douglas fir-dominated hillslope | place: USA:California | collected 2013-09-17 | reverse complement strand
CGCCGATCACGACCATCAACGTTGTGATGCTTTCCGAAACGGACTTCATGGACTTTTCGGGGTCCGGTTCGCTGGCCGTTGGTACTGCCGTTTCGGTGAAGGGCCTGCTGTTCAACACACCGGGAACGCCAACTCTGGTGACGCGAAGGATACGCGAGCAGGAAGACTAATCTTCGGCTCTTCCATTCGGCAAAGAGCAATTCCAGTCTGGGGCCGGGACGAACCGCACGATCTCGGCAGGATGATTTATTTCCCCGTGCGCCGCAGCAACTTCGGTGTCGCCAGCCACACGAGTTCGCCAATCGGCGGCGAGAGTCGCTTCATTTCCACGAACGCCACTCCGGCCTTTTTCAACGCTGTCAAATGCTTCTTTGAGCCAAGCGCCGTAGCAATCACATCGTCGAGCTGCGGCGCGTGCCCAAAAAGGAAGACCGCGGACGCTTGCTTCTCCTTTGCGAGATCCCGAAAAAGCTGCGAAGGTTCTGCTCCCGGCAGAAGCAAATCCGTCCGCCGAATTTTCTGTTTGGCGTAATCGAGCGCACTCGCAAAAATTTCCGCGGTCTGCGCCGTGCGAATGTACGGACTCGTCAGGAAGAGAGCGCCTGTCACTCCAAGCGCCGCCACGCCCTTGGCCACCTGTTTGGTCTTCTCGACCCCTTCCTCGGTCAAATACCGTTCCGGATCCGGAGGACACTTCGGGTCTTCACGGTCAATGGCGATCCCGTGCCGAACGATGTACAGTTGCATGTTTCCCTCTCAACTAGGCGTTGGAATTAGCCCTGCGCAAAACCACGAACGAAGCCCCTGGCCTGCTTTGTATGACTTTCAGCCTTTAACTTTCAACCTTAACCTTTCAACTTGCCGGCGCCTGCCGGAAATAGAGTCTCAAATGAAATTCCTTTTCAAAGAGCTCCGCGCTGCGATCCGCATCTCGGAGGTCTTCCGCGGCATCTCCGCGCGCGTCCACTTGCAGGCTAACCGTGCCTCGCTGGAACGAAGTGCGAATTTTTATTACCCGCTGCCGGTGCGAGTGGTCGAGCGCCTCGGCAATTCTCAGAATCGCGGCAAGCCTCCGGGCGATGGGTTTGTCCGTATCTTCCAGGGCAGAGTATGCGGGGTGATGTCCCCCGGGCACTGACTTTCGATTGTGATAGCGCACCAGCGCCGCCGCGATGGCGCGGTCGCGGCCCTCCAGCCCCGGAATATCCCCGTTCAGTGCCAAGTACTCCCCATGCTTGTGGTGCCCGCGGTGACTGATCAGGTGCCCGGTATCGTGCAGAAGGGCGCCGGCCTCCAGCAACACTCGCGAATGAGCCGGCATGTGATGTACGGGCTGCAACTGATCGAACAACTGAATACTCAGCTCGCGCACGTGTTCCGCATGCTGCTGCTCATATCCAAGCCGCCGCGCAAAACTGCGCGTCCCCACGAGCAACTGCCGCGCCGCGGCGTTGTACCGATGCGGTTCCTTGCGCGAAAACGCTTCGCGGGCAATCTCTTGCAGCAACCCTTCACGCACGCCGACGCCGGGTAGGGCGAAGGTGCGCAGACTCAGGTAGCGCCCCAGTGTGAGAAACGTTACTGCCGCAACGCCCATCACGTCGGCGCGGTCACGCCGCACCGCATAGGCCTTCATGCGCTCGCGCACATCTCGCCTGAGAATATCCGGCAAGCGCGCGCGCAAGAGCGACAATTCCATCGTCTGCAAGCCGTGCTGGCGCGGCCCCGGCGCGACATTCGCCAGCGTTTCCGCGTTACCCCCCAGCGCCACCGCGATGCTCTCCCCTAGATTCGGCCGTGGCGCTAATTTCGACTCCAGCAGAGCGCGCACGTATCTTCGCACCTGTTCCGCCTCCGCCGGACGAATCACTCCGGGAAGCTCCAGCGTGGTCATCAACCGCACCGTACCCACCGGCAATTGGGCGCCTTGCTCAACGTTATGATCCCGCAGGATGCTGATTTCCAGGCTCCCGCCGCCTAGATCCGCGATACACCGGGGTGGCGTCTCCGGCCCCAGCGCGGCCAGCACCGCCTCCCTGCCGAGTCGCGATTCCTCCGCCGCGCTGATCACCTCCAGCGTGATTCCCGATTTCTGTTTGACGCGACGCACAAATGCCTTGCGGTTGCGCGCTTCGCGCGTGGCGCTCGTGGCCACAGCGCGATATCGCGTGACGCCGAACTCGTTCATCACTTCGCGGAAATGCCGGAAGGCTTTCGTGGCCCTCATGAAAATGTCTTCGCTGAAGCGGGGCCGCACGAAAACGCTCTCTCCCAAGCGCAGCGCGTAGCGCTCCATGTGCAGAGGTTCGATATCCAGCGCGGAGTAGGCGCGCGCCACGGACAAGCGCACAGCGTTGGAACCGGCATCGATGGCGGCGATATGAACCGGTTCGGACATTCCGGAGTCTACCGCCAGAGGTGGGCTAACGCGGCGGAAGGAGCGTACTTCGTCGCGCGAATTCCTAATTGCTCGCCGATGCGCTGGCGCAATTGCTTGTTCACCGCGGGAACGCTGGCCTCGCCGTCCAGCTCGAGGAAGCTGTGTTTCTTGGCCATGACTTCGAATTCGCGCTTGATCATCGTCTGATAGCGGATGAACGACCAGTACAGATCGTGCGAAAGCGACATGTCCCGTCCCGCTTCCCAATAACTGATCGCCTGGGCCTTCTTGAACTCGCGCCCAAAGGCCGTCTCCGGCCGCACGTTCAGCCAGAACGTCAGGTGCGGCCGCAAAGCCATTGCGTACAGTCCGCTCATGTAATCGCGATTGATGCCGCGCACCACGCCGCGCGCGATGAGCGTGAAAATAAATCGGTCCGCAAGCACGATGGTGCCGGATCGCAGCGCCGGCAATATCCGATGTTCCACTTGATCGAAAAAGTCCGTTGCGTACATCAGCGCCAGCGTCAGCCGCGTCGCGGCGTTCTTGGCGAGCAGTTCGTCGATGTCACGTCCCACCAGATTCGAACGGCGCAGTCCGCTCGTCTGCACCGCGAAGCCTTCCGACTCCAGCCACTCCTGCAGCAAGGCGATCTGCGTCGACCGTCCCGACCCGTCCATGCCCTCGATGACGATTAGACTGCCGGTAATTTCGCTGGGATCAAATCCCACCAGCGGCTCGCCAAAAAAATATTGCGATGAAACATCTTCAGTTGTCGGTGTCGTTGCCGGCGCCGTTTTCGCCGCAGCCGGCGGAGCCGTCGGCGGGGCCACGGGCGTTTCCGTGGGGTGAACTTCCACGGACGTTTTCTCTTTTTCCTGCTCCGTCATGGTCATTCCGATTCGTGCACGCGGGGAGCGAAGCGCTTCAGATCAATCTTGGAAGCCACGATGTCGCGCATTTGTTTTTGCAGCTTGTTCACGGGAAGCGTGCCGTCCAGCACCACGAAACTGTCGGTGTCCACCATCTTGTCGTACTCCTCCAGAATCCGCGCCTGGAACAGCCGGAAACTTTCCGCGCGGTCGTAGGACATTCCCAGATCCATGCCCGCTTCGTAGTATTTGAGTTTCGGGCGCCCGCTCAGGATGCGATGTACCGCCACGTCCAGCGGAGCGCGGAAATAAAACGTGATGTCCGGAACCGGTGCAAACCGGTAGAGATTCCTCAGCCATCGCGCCGGACAGCCGCGCGCTGCATCCCGCGCAAATGCCGTGTATACGTAGCGATCGGCAAGCACCAGGTAGTCGCCCTGGAGCAACGGCATGATCTGGCGCTCGCAGCGGTCCGCAAAATCCGCCGCGTGCAGCAGCGAAAACGTTGTGGGCGTCAGCAACCGCCGCTGTTTTCCGCGACGCGTCGCGGATTTCACGAGCGGCGAGGAGTTCCATTCCGTGAAATGCAGCCGGTATCCGCCGATTTCCAGCCAGCGCTTCAGCAAGTACAGTTGCGTGCTCTTGCCCGATCCGTCCGTGCCTTCCACGACAATCAATGCGCCGGGGTACGCGCGGCTGGGAACCGGCCGGCCCGGTTGCGGAAGCGTAGATTTCGCCGGCTCGGTCCGCGGCGCTTTTTGTACTACATCCTGGATTTCCATGAGTCTCGCTGGGAGAAGCTGCTCAGATCACGACACTAGTCCCAAATTGTTACTCTGGCATTACAACACAAGCGGTCAGTTCCAGCAAAGCTGCCACACCTTTAAAATATTGTGATCTTGATGTGCAGAAACTTCTTCGGATTCTTCCGGAAATCCTCGATCAACAGGCGCATATCACCGGTCAAATTCGTCAAATTGTCGTACAGTTTCGGGTCGGAGAAAAGTTTTCCCGCCGTATTCGTGTTTTCATTCAGTTTCGCCGATGCGCTCGCCAGATTCGCACTCGTATCACGCATTTTGTTGTATAGAGTTTCGTCTGTGACCAGCTTTCCTAGCGTGCCTTTTCCGGCTCGAGCCTCCCCGATCATCGCATTCCCGTTCGTCAGTGCCTCCTTCGCCCGGTCGTAGAGGCTCGGGTCATACATCAGTTTTCCGATGGTTCCCTTCTGTGCCCGCACGTCGGCCAGAATTACATTCACGTTGTCCAATCCTTTGTCCACCTTCGTGTACATCTCGTCCGACGCTACCAGCTTCCCGAGCGTCCCTTGGCCCGCCTGAACGTTCGAAACCATCACGTCGCCCTTCGCCAGAATACTGTTCAAGTGGTTGTACGCTTGCTCGTCCGTTAACAGCTTGCCGAGCGAACCCTTGCCCTGCTGGACTCCGTTAATGAGATCCTGGGCGTCCGACGACAATGCAGTGAGGTTGCCTAGCAACTCCGCGCTCCTCTCCACGACTTCTTTAATGGCTTTCTCTTCCGCGCCAGGTACCACGCCGGTGTCGCTGATGGGAGTTCCCGTAAGACCTCGGGTAATGTTCACATATCGGTTGCCCAAAAGACCTTCGGTAATCAGGCTCGCCGTCGAATCCGTCAGAATGTCATCCTGATATCGCTTGTCGACGCGCATTACGACTTCGATGTTCTTGCTCTTCTGCGGCGCCTTGCCCGGCGTCCGCGGCAACAGCCGGATGGATTCCACGTTTCCGACCTCCACGCCGTCCAAGCGCACCGGCGCTCCATTGGACAATCCCGCTCCCTCCGCCAGATAGGTCTTCAGCCGGTACTCCGGCCCCAGGATCCCCCCCCCGGTCACATAGAAAATTCCTGCCGCAAGCACGAAAAGGCCAACCAGCACGAAGATGCCAACGCGCAATTCCGTCCACGTGAGTTGTTTTCGACTGGCCATCGCTGCTTCCCTCCCTCGCTACCGTGAAACAGACTACTCTAAATTCACACCAGAAAACGCTTGAGATAAGGGTCTTCCGAGTTGGCAATCTCTTCGGGTTCACCTTCAAAATAGATACCGCCGTCCCGGTAGACCAGGAACCGGGTTCTTGCCGCGTTCGCGGCCGCCGCGGCGTTGCCATTCTGAGCGTTGGGAACGACCCGCTTGGTTTCCGCATCGAAATGAAAATTTGCCAGCGCAAAACCGTCCTGCAAACGATGCGTGGCCAGCAGCGCCGTCACCCCATACACATCGCGCAGGCGCAGAATCAGTGTAATGATTGTCTGTGACGTCACCGGGTCGAGTCCCGCCGTCGGGGAATCGTACAGCACGATGGGCGGGCGATTGATCAACGCCCTGGCAATCGAGACGCGGCGCTTCATGCCTCCGGACAATTCCGACGGCAAGAGCTCGAGCGTGTGCTCCAGCTCCACGAACTGCAACACTTCGCGCACACGCGGCTCGATCTCTTCCTCGGCGACGCCGTCCTCGCGCAGCCGGTAGGCCACGTTGTCTGCCACCGGCATCGAGTCGAACAGCGCGCCTTCCTGAAACACAAAGCCAATCTTCCGCCGAAACGCCAGCAACTCTCTCTCGGTCATCTCCGAGACTTCATTGCCGAGCACGATGACACTCCCGCTGTTGGGCGTCAGCAACCCTGCGGCCATTTTCAGCGTAAGAGTTTTTCCCGTTCCGGTTTCCCCCAGGAGGATCAGCGTTTCCCGCTGCTGCACCTGGAACGTCACTCCGCGCAGGACTTGGCCCTCGTCGAACCCCACCCATACGTCTTCGAACGTGATGGCCGGTCCGAACCCCATTCCCTCTCTTGCCGGTGTGCTCATGATGCTTATTCGTGATTATAGCGGCAAATGCGCTGTGCGTCGGAAATGAAACGCGCCCGCGGATTCGAACGGCCGGTCGCTTGCATCAGAAGATTTTGTTGGAAAGATACAACGAGAGTTTCGTCATGAACGTGTCGGCCACGATGATCAGCACCGAGCTCACCACCGCCGCTTGCGTTGTGGCCCGCCCCACGCCCTGCGTGCCCCCGCGAACGGTCAGCCCCTTGTAGCACCCGATCGTGGCGAGAATAAAACCAAATACCACCGGCTTCATAAATCCTTGCATCAGGTCCGCAAAATCCAGCGCGTCAATCGCGCGGCGCCAAAATGAAATGGCATCCAGACGCAGCGTGAAGACGGAAGCGGCGCAACCCCCCAGCAGGCCGATGAAATCCATGATCGCCGTCAACAACGGAACCATCAGCAGCGCGGCAAGCAAGCGCGGCGCGACCAGCTTGCGGCTGGGATCCGTCCCCATCGCGCGCATGGCGTCCACTTGTTCCGTTACCAGCATCGAGCCCAGCTCCGATGCGATTCCCGTTGCGCAACGGCCCGTCACAAGCAATCCGGTAAATGCCGGCCCGAGTTCGCGCACCAGCGCAATCGCGACGACGTCGCCGGTCAGCGATGTCTGTCCAAAACGGATGAATTGCGACCCCGTCTGCAGGACCATAACCGCGCCGATAAAGAATCCCGACAACAGGATGATCGGCAGCGACCCGGCACCGATAAAATCCATCTGTTCCAGCGTGTCTTGAAAGTAGTGCGGGCTTGTAAAGATGTTGGCAAACGCCTGGCCGGAGAGCAGTGCGTAGTCCTGAACGGCGGCCACTGCTCGTTTCGTCGAGTCCCCCAATACTTCAGCCACGGAGACGGTTTCTTTCTGTCTTGTCTGGCGGCCGGTGACCTGAAGAGGAGTGTCTGCCACGAGTACCTGTTCGCGTTGCTTTCCGCGACGAACTGCTCGGCACAGCTACAGCAACGAAAGCCTAACCGTGCCGCAAGGACACGTCAAGTCAGCGATGCTGCTTCCCTTCCAAGGAACCAAATGAGTTACAGACTGGTATTCTCTGGTGCGCATTAGGCTTCGGATCGCACATCTCGATCACGTTCAGATCGCCGCTCCCGAAGGACGCACAGCCGCCGCCTCGCGCATTTTCATTCGTACCGGAGCGCGACAATCGGATCCACGCGCATGGCGCGGCGCGCGGGAATGTAACACGCAAATAGCGCCACACCCGAAAGCAGAATGGCCACGCTTGCAAACGTGATGGGATCAGTTGTCCCCACTCCATAAATCAACGTGGTGATGAGCCGGGTCAATCCAAATGCGGCAGCTAGTCCGATCACGACTCCTATCAGGGCAATCCTCATGCCCTCTCCCAGCACCATCCGCAAGACGTCTCTGCTGGATGCGCCGAGCGCCACACGGACTCCAATCTCGTGCGTCCGTTGGCCTGTCAAGTAGGCAATCACGCCATAAATGCCGACAGCGGAAAGAATGAGGGCGAGCGCAGAAAAAATGCTCAGGAGAAACATTGTCAGTCGCTGCGTGGAGATCGGGCGGGAAACGATTTCTTCCATGGGCCGGACCTGGTAGAGTACCGCGCTGCTCTCCACTTTTTCGGCAGCTTGCCGAATGGCGCCGGTGATGTCGCCGGAAGTGGCCGCGGTGCGCGCGACGTATTGGCCGCCGTTTGCCAGGAGCGGCCAGAATCTGTCCGGCACCTGCCAGACCGGCAGATAGAGTTCGGCCTGCATATTCTGATGTTCACGCGAACCCAGACCCCAGTGTTCGACGTGGCCGACGACGCCAACGATCTCCGGCTGCATATCGAGGAGTGCGAGGTTGAGGTGTTTTCCGATGGGATCCTGATTCGGAAAGTATTTGCGCGCGAAGCTAGCATCGATCAGCGCGACCGAGGCACCGTGCTCGCTGTCCTGCTCGGTGAACGTGCGGCCGCGATCGACGGGAATGCGCATGGCTTGGTGGTAGCCCGAATTGACGAGATAAAAAAGCGCGAGAGGCATGTCGTTATCATTTGCGGGCTTGGGCTGGCCTTCGAGCCAGAAAGGAACGTCGGAATCTCCGGTCATCGGCAACGACCCGCCAACGATGGAGACGCTTTCCACGCCTCGAACGCTTTCCAGTTGCCGCAGGGTCTCGCGGTACATTGAGCGAAGCTGGTCGGGAGTGGAAGCTGAATTGGAACTCGAGGAGATGCCAAACGTGAGTACATTGTACGGATCGAATCCCGGATTGATATTGCCCAGCGCCGAGAGGGTGCGAATCATTAATCCGGCGCCGATGAGCAGGACCACAGCCATAGCCATCTCGATGACAATGAAAACACTCTGCGTGCGATGACGCGCGCCGCTCGAACCGCGACCACCTTCCTTCAGCGTTTCATGGGTATCGGGGCGCAACGTCTTGAGCGCGGGAATCAAGCCAAACACGATGCCGGTCAAGACGGAGATGCCCAGCGTGTAAAAGAGCACGTGACCATCGAGAGCGATTTCCTCCGAGCGCGGCAAGCTGTCGGTCAAAGCGGCAACCAGACCGCGCGCGCCCAACTTTGCCAAGACGAGTCCGATGCAGCCGCCGGCGATGCCGAGCAGCACGCTCTCTGTAAGCAACTGGCGGATCACTCGCGCGGGACTGGCTCCCAGTGCGGCGCGAATCGCAAATTCGCGCGCGCGGCCGGTCGAACGCGCGAGAAGCAAATTGGCGACGTTCGCGCAGGCGATCAAAAGCACGAAACTGACGGCACCGAACAGCACCAACAGAATTCCCTTCACATTCCCGACGACGTCGGTCTTGAGCGGAATCAAGGAGATGCCTGAGTCCTTATCGGCCTCGGGATAAGCGTCGGCAAGGTTTTGGGCGATGCGGTTCATATCGGCGCGGGCTTGATCGATGGTAACGCCCGATTTCAGCCTGCCAATCGAGTTCATACCCATGCTGATGCGACGATCGCGAAACGTCGGATCGTTCCACTGGCCGATGGGCACAAAAATATCTGTGTTGCTCAGCCCCGTGATGTGACCAGCGGCAACACCAACAATCGTGTACGCTTTGCCGTTCAGCGTGACGTTCTTCCCCAAAACGTCGTGCGCGGAGCCAAATTTGCGATGCCATAGTCCGTCGCTGAGGATGGCGGCGGGACCGGCGCCAGCCTTGTCCTCCTCGGAGCGGAATGTGCGGCCGAGAAGCGGCTGCATGCCGAGGGCCGTGAAAAACTCCGCCGAAATCATGTGCGTGTGAACGCGCTCTGGGTCGCCGGCGCCAGTCATATTGAAATCGTCGGACCGGAAGGCACTCAAGGACGCGAAGGAATGGCTGTCTTTCTGCCAGTCTAGGAAGTTCGGATACGAGATGGAGCTTTCCTGAAAGGTAGGCGACTTCGTGTAAACAGCCACCAGTTCGTCGGGGTTGGGGAACGGGAGCGGATTGAGGAGCACGCCGTTAACGACGGAGAAAAGGGCCGTGTTCGCACCGATTCCCAGCGCGAGCGTCAAGATGGCGATCGCCGTGAAGCCAGGATTCTTCGACAGCACGCGCAAACCATAGCGGACGTCTTCCCAGAAGCTAATCATTTGCGGCCTCACTCTGCTACACACCCACTGCTGCAAGGCTTCTGAAAGTAGAAACGAGACTGCGCTGGTTTTTGTTTCGACAAATTGTGCATTCAAATTATTTGCCCAGCCGCATCGGGTGACGGGGAGGAGAAACTGTGACTGACGACTTGTGACGCCGGCCGGGCCAGTGCCTCGGCGTCGTCGGAATCGCCGTGTGCGACGCCCTAGCTGCCGCATTCGCCCGATCCCTTGTTGCCTATTACATATCCCCTTTATTTTCAAGCCATTGGACGCTCTTTCGCAAGCAGCGAGAACTCAGCTCCTTTCTTTTGAGTCGATTCCGCACTCTTTGCGCAAAATACCCGGGGGTGGGGCACCGTTTCTCCGGAGCGTCCCGGCAATCGCGTCGGGAGCCCTTGCGGGCTGGGCTACCGCACGGTTGTGCGCTGGACGGAGCGCGCAGCGGCGGCTACACTGTTTGCTTTCCATTTCTTCTGAATCGAATACACGCAAGTTC
>WNFI01408213.1_pt1 | contig 10198 bp, 10 predicted proteins | sample 5400471 | NCBI WGS metagenome assembly WNFI01 (sample SAMN13153348, study PRJNA577476) | soil metagenome | isolation source: 100 cm saprolite on Douglas fir-dominated hillslope | place: USA:California | collected 2013-09-17 | reverse complement strand
GCAGACGATCGCTTCCTCCTCGAACACCGGCCCCGCCAGCACCTTCCCCATGGGGTCCACGATGCAGCTGCCGCCGCGCATGAGCAGCGTCTGCGGTGACTCTCCCAGCGCATTGGGGATATCCGCGGGCATGTCGGATCTCCGCAAGACCTGGCAGGCGCTGAGCACGAAGCAGCGGCCCTCGAGCGCGATGTGGCGCATGGTCGGCAGCCAGGTCTCGCGATCGTCGGCGGTGGGCGCGCAATAGAGTTGGACTCCCTTCGAGTACATCGCCATGCGCAGCATGGGCATGTAATTCTCCCAGCAGATGACCGCGCCGAGCCGCCCAAGGCGGGTGTCGAAGACCGGCAGCGTCGAGCCGTCGCCGAATCCCCACACCAGTCTCTCCGCTGCCGTCGGCATCAGCTTGCGGTGCTTGCCCAGGAAAGTGCCGTCGCCGGCGAAGAAGAGGACGGTGCAGTAGAGCGTCCCGCCCTCGCGCTCGATCACTCCCACCAAAAGATGAAGGCGGTGGTCGCGCGCCATCTTCGCCATGCGGTCGACGTCGGGCCCGGGCACCTCGATCGCCGACTCGAAGTAGCGGCGGAAATGTTCGCGGCCTTCGTGCGTGCGCCTGCCCACCACGGCGCCGAAGTCCATGCCCTTCGGATAAGCGGAGACGAATGCCTCGGGGAAGACGGCGAGCTCGGCGCCGTCCCGCGCCGCTTGCGCCACCAGGCGGCCCAGCTTGTCCAGCGTCCGCGCGCGATCGAACGCGACGGGCGCTGCCTGCACCACCGCTGCCCGGATCTTCATCTGCTCACCAGCCTGCCAGGGATTCTTCGAACAAGCGGGCCAGTACCTCCTCGCCGGCCGGCCGCGGCGACAGCCTGGTCACCCGGGCCTGGGGCAGGGTGCCCTGCACCAGGGCCGGAATGTCGGATTTCCCGTAGCCGAGCGCGCGCAGGCCGTTGGGCACTTTCAGCCGCTGCATGAAGGAAACGATCCTGTCCGAAAGGATCTTGCCCGCGTCCTCCGGCTTGGCGCGCGACACGTCCGCGCCCAGGATCCCGGCGGCGACGAGGTGCCGTTCCGGATTCGCCTCGGCCGTGAAGCGGAACACCGCAGGGGCGTTCAAGATGACGGACATCCCGTGGGGCACGAGCGGATGATCGACCTCGAAGCCCTCGGGCCGGAAGTCGCGCACCATCCCCGAGACGGGATAGGACATCCCGTGCGGAAGATGCACTCCCGCATTCCCGAATCCGACCCCGGCATAGGACGCCGCGAGCATCATCTTCTCGCGCGCTTCGCCGTCGTCCGGATCCTCCACCGAGCGGACGAAATACTTCGACACCCAGCGCAGCGCTTCGAGCGACCAGACGTCGCTGATCGGGTTCGAGCCTTGGTAGGCCGGGCGCAGCGCGGGGCGCTCCGGCCGCGGGCGGCGATGGAAGGGCAGGGCGGTGAAGGACTCGATGGCGTGACTGAGGACGTCGAACCCGCTCGCCGTCGCCACCGCCTTCGGCATGCTGCGGGTATTCTCGGGATCGAGGATCCCCAGCGTCGGCTTCAGCCGCCGGTGCGCGATGCCGGTCTTGGCGTGAAGCGGGGTGTAGTCGAAGATCGCGACGCCGGTGGTCTCGCTGCCGGTCCCGGCGGTGGTCGGCACCGCGATGAGCGGCTTGAGCGGTCCGGGGACCGGCCGGCCTTTGCCGATGGGCGCGTTGACGTAGTCGAGAAAATCGGCCGGATAGGTCGAGTAGAGGTTGGCGGCCTTGGCGGTGTCCATCGTCGAGCCGCCGCCGACGGCGACGAAGGCGTCGAAGCCACCCTCGGTAGCGAAGTCGATCGCCTCGCGGAAGGAGACGTCGCTGGGCTCGACCCGCACGCGGTCGAAGGGGGCGAACGGGATCCAGTTTTCGCGCAGGCTCTCCACGACGGTGGCGACGGGCTTCAGCCTGGCGAGGTTGGCGTCGGTCAGGACCATCGCCTTCTGCACCTTCATCTCGGCGAGATCCATTCCGATCTCGCGCGTGACGCCGGGTCCGAAGCGGATGCTGGAGGCAGCGAGTTCGAACGCGTATTCGAGGGCCATCGATCCTCCTCAGGCGGTCTGGAGCGCGCGGTCCCTGGGCACGGCTCCAGCACGCCAGCCGAGCCAGATGACGGCGAGCGCCATGGCGGTGAGCACGACTGCGATGCTCACGCGCGAGAGCGTGGCGAAGAGGCTGAGCGTGCCGCTGGAAAGGCCGGTCAGGGTGAGCCCGAGGACGGGCAGGACCGGAACGCCGCACCCCGACAGCGCGCAGGGGCCGGTGGTGAGGCCGAAAACGCTGGTCACCGCGCCCGCGATGCCCGCGGGACGCGCAGCCTTGAATCCGATTCCGCAGGCCTCTCCTTCGCGCCGCCGGTACGACCAGAGCGCGAAGAACGCTCCGAACACCAGCGAGGTGAGGACGATGCGCGCCAGCGTCGGGACGTCGATGATGAATCCCCAGTCGATGCCCTCGCCCTTGTTGTCTGCGCTCGCCCAGGCGATGGCCACGTTGGAGAGGAAGGACAACTTCTTCCCCAGGGGCTCGCCCGAGACAACGTACTCGGGCAGGTGCGAGAGCCAGGGGTTGAAGCTGAAGTAGTCGACGGGCCTGCGCGCGAGGGAGAGGATGACGACCGGCGCTATCAGATTAAAGACGGACACGGCAGCCGCCACGCCCCAGACGATCTTCGCCCGAGACCGGAGGGCGGCGGCGATCCCGCGGAATGTCTGAGCGATTGCGGCCAGGACCATGAGGGTACCGTCCCTTCGGGACCGCGCAGGATACGTGACTCCACTCGGCGTCGACAATGGGGTCCGTTGACTTTTTCCAAATGGCGTGTGTTAAGCGCCGCAGCCGACTCCAGTTGCAGTGCAGCGCACAAGGAGGCTCGTATGTCAGGTCGACCGACGCGGCGGGATTTTCTCTCTCAGCTCGGTGTCACCACCGCAGCCGCCATCGGAGGCTCGATGGTAGGCGCAGGCGTCGCCGGGATCGCCCACGCCCAGGAGAAAGCCAAGGGCGCCATTCCGGACAAGCCGTTCCGGATCGGGCACATGACCTTCTTCACCGGCGCCGGCGCGGTCCTCGGCGAGCCGATGTACAAGGGCAACCTGCTCGCCGCCGAAGAGATCAATGCGCAGGGCGGCCTGCTCGGGAAGCGCAAGATCGAGATCCTCAAGGCCGACGAGGCGGCCGGCCTCGATGCCAACACCAAGGAGATGCGGCGGCTCAAGCTCTCCGAGAAGGTCGACCTCTTCATGGGGATCACCTCCAGCGGCAACAGCCCCGCGCTGGGCCCCTTGGCCGAGGAGCTGAAGCTCCTCACCATGTTCGTCGACGGCTGCACCGACTTCCTCTTCGACAAGGCCGTCCCCAACCCCCGCTACGTCTTCCGCATCACCAACATCCAGTCGGCGGACGGGGCGACCTGCGCGGTGGCCGTGGCCCAGACCTGGCCCGACGTGACGAAGATCGCGCACATCCATCCCGACTACTCCTACGGGCGCAACTGCTTCGATCACTTCAGCATCGTCACCAAGAAGCTCCTGCCCAAGACGCAGAACGTCTCCGAGGCCTGGCCCAAGCTCTTCTCCACCGACTTCACCCCGCACATCACCAAGACGCTGGCGGCCAAGCCGGATCTGCTCTGCACCTCGCTCTGGGGCGGCGACTACAACGCCTTCTACAAGCAGGCGCTGCAGCACGGCCTGTTCGGCAAGATGAAGGTGGCGACCACGCTGGCGTTCGGCTCGGCGCCCCACTCGGTCGGCAAGGACCATCCGGAGGGCGTCTTGACCGGCGTGCACTCCAACTACCACTTCACCTATCCGGCGGGGAATCGCTGGCCGCTCAACAAGACCTTCGTCGAGAAGTACAAGGCCAAGTTCAACGAGTATCCGAACTTCCAGGCCGAAGGCGCGTACACCGCGACCTTCGCGCTCAAGACCGCCATCGAGAAGGCCAACAAGCTGATGGGCGGCTGGCCGGACGACGACGCCATCATCGGCCAGCTGGAGGGCATGATGATCGCCGGACCGGGAGGCTACGTCTACATCCGGCCTGACAACCACCAGGGCTACAAGGACGCGATCACCGGCTTCAGCAAGAACGTTCCGGACTATCCGTTCCCCATCCTCGATCCGGCCCGGATCATCACCATCCCCATCCGGAACATCACGGCCCCACCCGGCTGGCCGAAGGGCGATCCAACCTCGACCTACACCTGGATCGACCAGACCTGGCCGACAGTGAAGACGACGTAGACCTGCTCGGTGGACATCCTCGTCATCCACCTCTTCAACGCGCTCCTCTACGCGTCGGTGCTTTTCCTCATCGCGGGCGGGTTGAGCCTCATCTACGGCGTGATGCGGATCGTGAACCTCGCGCACGGCAACCTCTTTGCGCTGGGCGCGTTCATGACCGCTTCCGCGGTCGGGTCATGGTTCGCGGGATCGGAGTCGGCCTTCCTCTATCTGCTCCTGCCCGTCGGCGCGCTGGGAGCGGCCGCCGTCGGAGCGATCCTGGAGCCGACGCTCTTGCGGCCCTTCTACAAGCGGCCGGAGGAGTACCAGCTGCTGGTTACTTTCGGCCTCCTCATGATCCTCGAGGACGTGATGCGCTTCGTCTGGGGGCCTTACCCGCTCTCGGCGACCATCCTCTTCGAGAAGATGGGCAGCCTCAAGGTCGGCGAGTTCATCTATCCCCGGTACAACCTCCTGGTCGTCGCCATCGGCGGCATGGCGGCCCTCTTCCTCTGGGCGTTCATCTACCGGACCAAGTTCGGCGTGGTGCTCCGCGCCACCTCGCAAGACATGCGCCGCGCTTCGGCCCTGGGGGTCAACGTCAACCTCGTCTACATCGAGGCCTTCACCATCGGCTGCTTCATGGCGGGACTGGGCGGCGCCATCATCGTTCCCGGCCAGTCGGCGGTGCTGGGGATGGGGGTGGACGCGCTGGTCCTCTCCTTCATCGTGGTGGTGATCGGCGGCCTCGGCAGCCTCGAGGGCGCGCTGGTCGGGGCGCTGATCGTGGGAGTCATCCGCGAGATCGGCATCAGCGTGTTCCCGGAGATCGAGCTGGCGGTGCTCTACCTGATCGCGGCCGTCGTCCTCCTGGTGCGCCCCGCGGGACTGTTCGGCCGGGCGACATGAGCACCCTCCCCCAGGCGCACCAGAGGCGCTCGCCGCTCAAGATCATCGCCTGGGCAGCGCCGATCGCGGTCGTGCTGCTCGTCCTGCCCTGGCTCATCGACCCGTATCAGACCATCCTCCTCGCTTACGGCCTGGCGATGGCCATCGCCGTCCTCGGCTTCAATCTCCTCCTCGGCTACACGGGGCTGCTCTCCTTCGGCCACTCGGCGTACTTCGGCGTCGGCGCCTACAGCGTGGCTTTCATGGTCAAGTACCTGCACGTCCAGTCGATGGAGCTGTTCATCCTGGGAGCGATCGTCGCGTCGTTGGTGGTGACCACGCTCTTCGGCTACGTCTGCGTGCGCTACACGAAGATCTTCTTCAGCATCCTCACGCTGGCGCTCTCGCAGGTGCTGTGGAGCCTGGCCTTCAAGTTCTTCTGGGTGACCGGCGGGACCGACGGCCTTCGCGTCCCCACTCCGAAGCTGCTCGGAATCGTCACCCCTGGCGAGCAGGAGGACAAGGTCCACTTCCTCTCCCACGGCTACTACTATTACGTGCTGGTGGTCTTCATCGTCTGCGTGGCGCTGATGTGGCTCATCGTCCACTCGCCCTTCGGAAAGGCCCTGCAGGCCATCCGCGACAACGAGACGCGCGCCCGCTTCATCGGCATCCGCATCCGCCAATACCGGTTCGTCGCTTTCCTCGTCTCGGGCGTGTTCACCGGCATCGCCGGCGCGCTCTGGGTGCCGCTCAACGGTCTCACCAGTCCCGATATCCTCTACTGGCCGTTCTCGGGCGAGATCGTCTTCCAGGCCGTGCTGGGCGGATTCCGCAACTTCACCGGGCCCATCGTCGGCGCCGTCGTCTTCAACTACCTCAAGACGTACGCCGTCGGCTTCACGGTCTACTGGCAGGCGTTCATGGGCGTGATCCTGGTGGCCCTGGTGATGGTGCTGCCCACCGGCCTGGTGGGCACCGCCAAGCTGCTCGGCGCTTACGCCGCAAGGCGGTTCGCCAAATGAATCTCCTGGAGACGGCGAAGCTGACCAAGTACTTCGGCGACACCCACGCGGTGGACAAGGTCGACTTCACCATCGGCGAGGGCGAGGTCCTCTCCCTGATCGGCTCCAACGGCGCGGGCAAGACCAGCCTGGTGAACCTGATCAGCGGGCTCATCGAGCCCGACAGCGGACGGATCGTCTTCCGCGGCGAGGACGTCACCCACCAGTCCGTTCACGGCCGCATCAAGGCCGGCATCGCGCGCAGCTTCCAGATCGTCAACCTCTTCGACGAGCTGACGCTGCTCGACAACGTGGCCCTCTCCATCTTCTCGCGCGAGGGGAAGACGCGCCTGCTCTTCTCGCTGGCCGATCACCAGCACGCGGTGTGGCAGGAGGCGCTCGACATCCTCCGCCACTTCGGGCTGGAGGCGAAGATGTCGCTCTTGGCCGGCGGGATCTCGCAGGGCGAGCGCAAGCTCCTCGACGTGGCCGTGGCCTACGCGCTCAAGCCGCGCCTGCTCTTTCTCGACGAGCCGACCAGCGGCGTCAGCACCCGCGAGAAGGCGCCGATCATGGACGTGATCAGCTCCATCGTGCGCTCGGAGAAGATCACCGCGGTGGTGATCGAGCACGACATGGACATCATCTTCAAGTACTCGGACCGCATCGTGGTCATGCACCAGGGCGTGATCCTCGCCAGCGGCACCCCGGAAGAGATCCGCCGCAACGAGAGCGTGAAGGACGCAGTCTTCGGACCCACCCATGCTTGAGCTCGAGGCCATCGACACCTACCGCGGCCGCGCGCAAATCTTGCGCCAGGTGTCCCTGTCGGTAGGGGAGAAGGAAGCGGTGTGCCTGGTCGGCCGCAACGGCGCGGGCAAGACGACCACCATCGACACCATCATCGGCCTGCTTCCCAGGCGCTCGGGGAAGGTCACCTTCCGCGGCCAGGACATCAGCGGTCTTCCGCCGCACCGCCGGGCGCGGCTCGGCATCGGCTACGCGCCCGAGGACAGCGGCCTGTTTCCGGATCTGACGGTGGCGGAGAACTTCCTCATCTGCCGGTGGCTCGCCCAGTCTTCGGGGCGCGGAGCGCAGGCGGCGGAGACCGACGAGCGCGTGAACGCCGTGTTCCCCGAGGTCAAGCAGCTCGCGCAGCGGCGCGGCCTCAATCTGAGCGGCGGCCAGAAGAAGATGGTCGCGATCGCGCGCGCGATGATGCTCTCGCCCTCCATCCTCCTGCTCGACGAGCCGTTCGAGGGCCTCGCTCCGGTGGTGGTGACGCGGCTGATCGAGGCGGTGCGGAAGATCAAGGAGATGAAGATCTCGGTCCTCATCGCCGAATCGAATCTGGCCAACGCGAGCAGGGTCGCCGACCGGCTCTACGCCATCGATCGCGGCGAGATCATCTACAAGGGCGATCCGCGATTGGTGGTCGAGAACCAGGACGTCATGAACACGATTCGCGGGTAACTACCGGTGGGCCTGAAGCGGATGGTCACCGAGCAGTCCTCGCTCCGGCTCGTCTCGCTGGCGGCGCTGATCGTCGCGTACACGCTCATCTCCTCCTGGGCGCAGAAGCCCGACCTCCTCCCGCCCACGCAATCCATCGCCGAAGCCTTTGCCGATCTCCTCACCACCGGCATCGCCCAGAAACCCGCGGGCGAAGAGCACGCGCACGCGGGTCACCACATGCATTCCAGCGAGCAGGTGGAGACCTTGCTACAAGAAGGCGTGACCTTGCAGGGCTCGCTCGCCGTCAGCACGGCGCGCGTCCTCTTCGGACTGGTTGTGGGCCTGCCGCTCGGGATCCTGATAGGTCTCTTGCTGGGCTGGAGCCGGCGGGCCGACGACTACCTGCATCCGATCTACGTCCTCTTCCGATCGATCCCGCCGCTCGCGCTCATCACCTACGTCATGCTCTGGCTCGGGCACAGCGAGGCGCACCGGCTCATCCCCATCGTCTACGCCGTCGCCGCCACCATGGTCATCCCCACCTATCACGGCGTCCGCGACGTGGCGGACAAGTACGTCGTCGCCGCGCGATCGCTGGGCGCGCGTGGTGCGCTCCTGCTCCGCAAAGTGGTCATCCCGGCCGCCAGCCCGGCTCTCTTCGGCGGGCTCCGCTACTCGCTCGCCATCGCCTGGATGACCGCCATCGGAGCGGAGATGCTGATGGCGGAGAACGGGATGGGCAACCTCATCGTCGGCGGCGGGCTGTGGTCGTCGCGGCTGCAGACGCGATCCGATCCGGCGGTGATCATCGTGGGCATCGTGGCGCTCGCGGTCGTGGGCTGGGCGATGGATGTTGCGGCGAGGGCGCTTTCTGCGCGGCTCACCCGCTGGGTGAGGTGACCGATGGCGATCCGTGCGAGGCGGGCGATGGTCGCGCTTCTGGCGCTCGCTGTCCTTTATGGGATCGCCGCCTGGATCGGCCGCGGGCGCCTGCCGGAGCGGGTCTGGGTCGGCGCGCATTACGTCGAGAACGTCGAGCTGCTTCCGACCTGGCGTTCGCTGGCCGTGGAGGGGACGTTTCTCGTCGAGTCGGAGATCCTCGCCGGCAGCATCGCGGTGAGCACGAGAAGGGTCCTCGCCGGACTCGTCCTCGGTTCCGTCGTCGGGATTCTCCTCGGATTTCTCACCGGCTGGACGGCGCGCGGCGAGTCCCTCGCCGATCCCTGGGTGACGCTCTTCCGCTTCACGCCCGCGATCGCGCTCCTGCCGCTCTACGTGATCTGGTTCGGCTACGGCGAGACCTCGAAGGTCCTGCTCATCGCGACCAACGTGGCGGTGATCACGCTGCTGGGAGCGCACCAGGGAGTGCGCGGCGTCCCCAAAGTCTATCTCGATGCCGCCGCCTCGCTCGGCGCCGGGCGCTGGCTCCGCTTCCGGAAGATCGTCCTGCCCGCCGCTTTTCCCTCCGTCTTCGCCAGCGTGCGCATCGCCGCCGGGCTGGCGTGGGTCACCATCGTCGTCGCCGAGATGGTCGACCCGAGGATGCCCAGCCTCGGCTATCTGCTGGCGCTGGCTGGCGAATATCCGCGTGTGCCGACGATGTTGATCGCCGTCGCAACCGTGGGCGCCCTGGTGCTCGTCTTCGACATGCTGGCGCTCCTGCTCCACGCCCGGGCGACGCGCTGGATGAGACGGGCCGCATGACGGCAAAGGCGCCCCTGCTGGAGGCCGTCGATCTCGGTTACAGCTACTCCGGCCCGACCCCGACGCAGGCTTTGGCCGGCCTCAGCCTCGACGTCGCGGCGGGCGAGTTCGTCGCCGTGCTCGGCCCGGTGGGCTGCGGCAAGACGACGCTGCTGCGCATCTTCGCCGGCTTTCTTCGCCCCACCAGCGGGGTGGTGCGCTGCGAAGGCGCGGGCATCGACGGCCCCGGTTGGCAGAGGGGATACGTCCTCCAGGAAGAGGCGATCTTTCCCTGGATGACGGTGCGGGAGAACGTCGAGTTCGGCCTGCTGGCCAAGGGCCTCGAGCCCTCGGCGCGGCGGGCGGTGAGCGACGAGTTGCTCCGGCTGATCGGCCTCTCTGCCTTCGAGTCCGCTCATGCAAAGGATTTGTCGGCGGGCATGTCGAAGATGGCGGAGGTGGCGCGCGTTCTCGCGACCGATCCCTCCATCCTGCTGCTCGACGAGCCCTTCGGCGCCCTCGATGCGCAGACGCGCGCCCGCATGCAGGACGCGCTGGCGAAGCTCTGGGAGCAACGGCGGAAGACGGTGCTCTTCGTGACGCACGACGCGGAGGAAGCTCTCTATCTCGCAGATCGGATCGTGGTGCTTTCGCAGCGCCCCGGCCGGGTCAAGGCACGCTTCACGGTGGAGATTCCGCGGCCGCGATCCTTCGAGACCCGCTTCTCCGCGGAGTTCATGGCGCTCAAGCGAAAGCTCTGGGACGCGCTCGGGTGAGCGGGCGCAAGCGGCTCCACGCGGGCCGCCGCAAACATCGATCGTTCATGACGCGGTATCGGCTCGCATGTGACGCGGCGCTCACCGCAACGGCCCGTCCGGGCCACAGCGTGCCCTGCACGCGCGGCACG
>WNFI01408102.1_pt1 | contig 10199 bp, 7 predicted proteins | sample 5400471 | NCBI WGS metagenome assembly WNFI01 (sample SAMN13153348, study PRJNA577476) | soil metagenome | isolation source: 100 cm saprolite on Douglas fir-dominated hillslope | place: USA:California | collected 2013-09-17 | reverse complement strand
TCCCCCGCGATCGGCGCGGGCGCGGCCGCCTACGCCCCATCGACCGATCTCGACGGCAAGCCGCGGTCCACGACCGCGCCGTCCATCGGGGCTTATGAGGGGACCCCAGTCACCGCGTCGACCGGAACCGGCGGTACATCGACCGGAACCGGCGGCACGTCAACCGGAACCGGCGGCACGACACACAAACATCGTCGCTGGTCTTAGCGTTGAGTGCCTGCCGACGGGCTTAGCGGCGCAGTAGCCTGACCGCGCATCGAACGGAGCCACCAGCGCGTCCCGGATCCAGCCCCGCGAACGGCGGGGCTGGATGCCGGCCAGCTCAACTGGGATCCGACCACAACATGCGTCTCCGTGCCATGGTCCGCCTCCTCCCTCGGGAGAGCACTGCCATGGCAACTGACTGGCCGACGAGGCGGTGGCGCTCGAAGGGTTTTGCAGCCGGACTTTAAGATCTAGTAGCCGCATGTCCCGGATGACGCGCGTGCCATGGCTGCGACGTTCCGAATGATGCGGAACATGCACCCTCGCCCATCAACCCGCCGACGATCACGAACAACCGCATCATCCCTGCTTTGGCCGAACGTCATCCGCAGCGGCCAATACGCCACGACACGACAGAGGACTTGCGCGACCGCCTGCGCACGCTGAAGCCGCTTGAAGCAGAATCGCATTGGTCATCGAGAAGACGTCCCGCAGGGCGAGCGGGGAATAGCGCTCATCGCGGTGCTGTGGATTCTCGTCCTGCTCGCGACCCTGGTGCTGGGCTTCGTCGCCGACGCGCGCACCGACCTGCGCATCGCCCGCAACAGCAGCGAGGCCGCGCACGCCCGCACCATCGCCGATGCGGGTGTCACGCTGGCCATCCTCGGCGCGTTCGATACAGCCCCCACCAGCCAGTGGCGCGGCGACGGGCGCATCCACACGCTGGCCTATGGCGGCGGCACCATCCACGTCCGCATCGAGGATGAGGACGGCAAGCTCGACATCAACAGAACGCCGATCCCGAGGCTACGTGCCCTGTTCGCAATCCTGGACGCTGAAGACCCGGAGCTGATCGCGAATTCGATCGAAGAGCAGCGGGGCTCGGTAATCGAGGCCGCGAAGCTCTCCGGCAATCTCGACGCCGTGGCCCCGCCCGCGTTCTTCGCGATGGAAGAGCTGCGCGAGCTGCCTGGCATGACGCCCACGCTCTATGGCCGGCTCGGCCGTTTCGTGACCCTGTATTCGGACAATCCGAGCGTGAATTCGCTGACCGCACCGGCCGAGGTGCTCAAGAGTATGCCCGGGGCGCAGCCGGCGCGAATCGACGCGATGATCGCCCTGCGCGAGCAGGCCGCCGCCGCGGCGGGCCGCGGCCAGAGCACCGCCGACGCGCCGATCGAGCCGCGACAGGCGCTCAGTGTCTTCACCATCGTGTCAGAGGGCGCCACGCCGAGCGGCACGCGCGCCACCCGCAGCGCCACCGTGTCGCTGACCGGCTTACCGGAAGCCCCGGTGCATTTTCTGGCGTGGCGCGAAGGCCGGCCCGACGACGTGGCCCCACCGTCCGCGCCGCTAAACTGACAGCCAACGTGACACCGCTCACGGCCGCTCTAATCGCCTCGCCACAACGCGCGAACTGGCTGCGCTGGCAGCAGGTGTAACAGCGTGCGGGCAAGCGGCCTAGCGCCGTACACGCGCATATAAGGCACCTGACGCGCGCCAAATGCACGGAACACGCGCTCAATCGGTTCCAACATGGACCCCTCGAAGTCGAAGATCAGCCGCATCTCCGATGCGCAGCGGATCGCTTCCCACAGGAGCAGGTTCTGCGCACCGCTCTCGCGAAGCCCGGGGTTCGCGCCGCCGAGCAGGTAGTACGCGCAGGCTGCATCCATGACGAGATACAACGCGGCGTGGAGGCGCCCTTGCGCATCCTCCGCGAAGAACATGCGGCGCGCACCGTGCAGCGAGCATGCTGTATCAATGCGATACATCAGATTCCGGCTGAACGGCAGCGCCTGCCCCTGCCGCCGGAACGTGATCTCGACGACATCGAGCAGGCGATCGAGGCTCATGTCGGTGCGGACGTGCAGTGTCCTTTGCGCCTTGCGAATATTGCGGCGCACGTTTTCCTGCAGCTGGCCCCACACCTTCTCAAGGTCGGCAATCTCTTCCAGAAGATAAGTATATCTCGTTGTCTGCTGAAAACCGCGCCAGTAGAAGGGAAGCCAATTGGTCATCCGGCGATGGAAGCTTGCTTCGAAGTAATCCCATCGCGGCAACTGGTCGATAAGCTCGTTGAGCAGCCTTTTCTCCCGGGCCATCCGTCTGGCCGCGCTGGCGCATGATGGCCGGATCCATGGTCCGAGGACCTGCGTCAGTGGCGGCTGGCGGATGACGCGGAAACCCAGTTTCCGGTGCAAGACGATCGGCATGCGGGCGACGATCTGGCCGCCTTCGACAACCTCCAGGGACTGCCACGCGTTCGGCGCGACCGAATCCAGCCACCATGCTTCCTGAAAGATGCAGTACGCAGTCATGACCCAAGGTTGGAAGCGCTCAGCCTCTCCAGCGCGACGGTTTCACACCCTTCCTGAGCCATTCGAGCCAGCAGAAGGCGAGCGGCAGGGGATCGTCGGGACGCCAGACGCTGCTCCTCACCTCCGCTTCCTGCGGCGTTCTGTCTCCAAACGAGCGGCTGGCGATCAGCGATCGCCAATAGCAGGACGGGTCGCGCCAGATGACGCTTTCACTCGGGCGGTATCCATTAACGACGGGCAGGTTGAGCTCGTGCCGGTATGCCGCGAGCGGGATATTCACCCCGTTCAGACTCGCCACTTCCTCCTGCCAGTCGGCGCGGCCGATTGTCGGCTCAATCATGAGGAATGCACCAGTGCGGCTATCACGCTTGAATTCCATGCTGCACATTCCGGCAAACCCGGTGATGCCGAAGAAGGCGCGCGCCAGCGGTTCCAGAACATCCGCCACTTCGGGAGCTGGCATGCAGCTTGCGGTGCTGCCTGTCGCCGGCGGCCAGGACCGGAGCTTGCGGCCGGTGAACGAGCTCGCGACGATGCCGTGATCACCGTGATACTGCAGACAGAAATAGATGTTGTCGTCGGGACCTTCGACCCATTCCTGAACGATCAGGTCTGGAACGAGCGGGAGTATGGCCCGACAGATGGCCTCCGCCTTCGCCGGTTCCTCGGCGCGCACTGCGCGCGGCGCCCTGCCCCGCAAGAAGGCTTCCTTGCTCGCGGGCTTGATCACCGCCGGAAAACGTATCCGACGCAACTGCACGAGGTCTGATGGTTCGCGTACGGTCACTATCGCCGGCACGGGGAAACCATGGCGCTCTGCCAAGTCCTGAAAACCGACCTTGTGCAGAAGCTGACAGACGCGGTCGTGATCAGGCATCCGGATGCAATACGCATGCTGAATCCTGCTGCGATGTTCCGAGACCGCGCGCACCTGAAGATCTGATGTCAGGAACAATACCGGCCGGCCATCAAGCTGATCGCTGAGAGCAAGCAGGCCATCGACCAGACCGGGTCCTTCGATCTCAGGCGAGATAAAGCGCCGCACATACCGCGAGTGCATGGCCGGCCGTCGCGCGTCGCTGTCCACCACCACAACCGGAACCCCGGCTCGACCCAGGCTCCGTGCCAGGCCGAGGCCGCAGATATCCGCACCGACGATGACGGCAGGGGTGTTTCCGGGAGCGGGGCCCAGCATGGGAGGTTATTGCCCAGGCTGGGCGATCAGGCGCGCCACGGCTCGTGGCGCCACGACTTCGCCGAGATGGCGTGAAAGACGGCGGGCAGTGAAACCGGCGCCGAACATGAACCGCATCATGGGTCCAAAGTTGTTCGCCGAGGCGAGACCCACGAAATAAAGATTGGGAACCGAAGATTCGAAACAGGCGGACAAAGCGGGTGATTGTCCTTCAACCCGAAGCGCTGACCGGAGCCTTTGACTTAGGAATGACAAGCGCTGGATATCGGCCCTGTAGCCGGTTGCCGCGATCACATGGCTGGTGGTGAGTTCGCGGGCAGACCCGTCACGGCCGGCGAGGCAGAGCCTCACCCGGCCGCCACAGTCCAGCGCGCGCTCGACCTGGTATCCCAGCAGTAGCGGAATCCGGCCCAGGATGCGGTCCTTTATGTGAGGGCCACCGGCCGGACCAAGATACGTGCGCACGATCCTGAGGCGCATCCGCTCCGGCAGATGATGAAACAGTACGGGTGCATCGGTGTAGAACCGGCTGCGCAAGCCAAAGCCGATGCCGGAAAACGGGTAGCGAATCCGCTGCCAAAGCGGACGATCGGCCTGCGCCGGAGAAACAAAGTGTATCTTGTGCCCACGGGCCACGATACGAACCTGAGCGCCGCAGTCGCTGAGAAGGGCGGCGACATCTGTCGCTGACGCGCCGGCGCCGATCACCGTTACCTCCTCTCCTTTGAATCGCCAGCCGTCCTTGTGGACCGAGCTGTGGGAAAGGAGCGCCGGCGGCAGACGCGCTAGCGCCGGCGGCACGTACTGGAAATGCGTCATTCCCACTGCCAGCACCACGCGGCGGGCTGTTACTGTCTCCCCGTCGGCCAACCGGATGACGAACGCTGCGCCCGACCGGTCGAGTTCATTCACCGTCTTGTCTTCCAGCCCGGGCACCACGCGTCGCTGGAAGGCGAGCCCGTAGGAAATCAGCGTCGAGATGTGTACGGGAAGCCCGATATCGGCGTACGGCAGATGCATCTCTTCGCAGAAGCTTCGCAGCGTGAAATGGCCGGACGGATTATAGATGTTCGACGCGACGCCTTCCGACTTCAGCAGCATGTTGGCCGGCATTCGCTCGCGCCAGGTGTGCATCGGGTTGCCGAAAATGCGGAAGGCGATACCGCGTTCCTGCAGGTGCGCGGCGATGGAGAGCCCGTATGGACCGGCGCCGACGATTGCGAGGTCCAGAGGCTGCGTCACGTCAACCGCAGAAAGAAAAATAGTTTGGCCGGGCGCGCGGCTGGTGAGCGAGCAGCTGCCCTGATGTCTGCCCCGCCGGTCCGAAGGCACAGCCCTTCGCGTGCATTTTTCCGCCCCTGACGAACTGCACCTTTTCAATGTCGTTCAAGGTAGGCACGTCGCGCGGGCCGGGCAATCACCCGATCGGATAGGCCACGCGCGCAAAGAGATGGAGCGCATTCACGACAACGGAAACCAGAACACGATCGTTCTCCCCGCGGCCGGCAATGGCCATGACTACATCTACGGCAACGTTTTCAATAACGGAGACACGTTCGATCCGCACTCGCTTCTCGCCGGCACGAACTGGGACGGCGCGGCCGCTGACCTGAGCTCATACCTGAAGATGGGAACCAGCAGCACGGGGGCATAATGCGGTTCTGTACGTCCGGACAACGCCCACGGGCGCGTTTCGTCACGTGGCGACATTCGAGGCTTCAGGTGCGGCGGCGGGCGGTTGCTCGAACCACAGCCCGCTCACGCACTGTTTCAGAATTTCGGCACACAAGGGAGGGGCCGTCGCGCAGTGACGGGTGAAGCGCATGGCGTCCAGCCTTGTGACGCGAAATGATTCTACCCCGTCGCCGCCGCGCCGTGTCAGACGATCCCCGCAAAGCGCGGCGGCAACGCTCTAGAGCGACGTTGCGCGGCAATTTCTTTCTTTCCTCGTCGCTAATCCTTTACAGATAGATAAGAACGTGCGATCTTTTGCTATCGATAACAATGGGGCAGCGAGTTGCGAGGGTTGGCGCCGTGGCGAAATCCCGTCCAACATGAATAGGGCTGCCAACGTTGCCATTATCGGGGCGGGACCGTAGGGCGGGGCGCGCTGGGTCGAATTCCGAACCTCGGGTGCCCCGATGCGTCGCTGGCGGGCACGGATTGCGGCAGGTGTTGCTGAACTCCGACGAGTATAGGTGGCGCGCCGCCAACGGAGGACGATCTATCAACCTCGCAGCCCCCGAGCGAGCGCGATTGATCATGAGCGGCCTGTTTTCGGATAAACCGCTGGCATGCGTCTTGGCCGGCATGGATTTGCTGCGGCCGCTTGGGTTGGCCGGCATTCGATGCGCCGTGGTAGCGCATCCCGGGAGCCCGCCTCTTTACTCACGCTTTACGCGCGCCGCGCTCTGCTGGGGAGAGCTGAAGGAAGAGCAACTCGTCGATGCGCTGGTGCGCTTCGGGTCGAGCCAGCCCGCGCCCCCTGTTCTGTTCTATGTTGAGGATTCGCACACGTTGCTCGTCTCGCGATATCGAGAGCGTCTGGCGCGGGCATTTCGCTTTGTGATCGCGGAGCCCGCGTTGGTCGAAGATCTGGTCGACAAGGGCCGTTTTCAGTTCTTGGCGGAGCGCCTGGGCTTACCGGTGCCAGCGACGCGTCGGCTTCATCCTGTTGCCGATTCGAGGGCCCCGGATCTCGATTTGCGGTTTCCGCTGATTATCAAGCCGCTGACGCGCCAAAAGGACTGGGACGCGATCGGCAATTCGCGCAAGGCGCTGCAAATCGATACGCCTGAGGCGCTGCAGGGGCTTTGGCCATCCTTTGTGGCCGGCAGGAGGGATATCCTGGCTCAGCAACTTATTGCTGGTCCAGAGACGCGCATCGAGAGCTACCATGTCTATGTCGACCAGCGAGGGAACATTGCCGGGGAATTCACCGGGCGGAAGATCCGCACCTATCCAGCTTCCTACGGGTACAGCACGGCTTTAGAAATCACGGATGCGCCGGATGTGACGGCGCTCGGGCGCAGCTTGATGGAGAGGCTCGAGTTGCGAGGCGTTGCGAAATTCGACCTCAAACGTGATGAACGCGGTGCGCTGCATCTTCTCGAGGTCAATCCTCGCTTTAACCTCTGGCATCATCCGGGGACAATTGCCGGCGTGAACTTGCCCGCCCTCGTTTACGCCGATTTGGTTGGGCTGCCCCGGCCGGCCGCGCGGCGTGCCCGGGCCGGCGTTCGCTGGTGCCTCATCTGGAGGGATTGGCGCGCCGCCCGGGCGTGCGGCATGCCCCTCCTCCGATGGCTGCTCTGGGTGCTCGGCTGCGAGGCAAAATCGGCGGTGGCCTGGGATGATCCGATGCCGCTGCTGGGCGCCGCATGGTTTCGCGGCACGCGCGTTCTGCGGGATCTCGCCTCGCGGCGCACCTTCCATATTTGGGTCGGATCATGAGACTAGCAATCGTCTCGGATATTCACGCCAATTTGGAGGCGTTGCAGGCGACGCTGCAGCAGATTTCGACTCAACAAGTCGATCGCATCGTGTGTCTCGGCGATGTCGTTGGCTACAACACCAACCCGGTTGAATGCATTGCGCTGCTCCGAGGATGCAACCCGTTATGGGTGGCCGGCAATCACGACCGAGCCGTCACTGGCCAGATAACGACCGCCGGGTTCAGCCACACCGCCGCGCGGGCAATCGCCTGGACGCGCACGCAGCTCAGCGCCGATGACGTCGATTTCCTCGCTGGGCTACCGCTGAAGGCCAGCCTTGAGGCTCACCTTATCGCTGTCCACGGCGCCTTACACCGCAATACCGGCTGCGAGCTTGTCCGTCTCGACAACGACGAGCGGCGGCAGTTGAGCTTCAACGCGCTCATCGCGAATCCCTTCGGGGCGCGTATCTGCGCCTTTGGACATACGCATGAGCTAGGGATCGTCGAGCTTCTGGACGGTGTCATGCGGGCGCAGACGAGCGATGAAGTGACGCTTCGCGACGAGGCGTTTTACCTCGTCAACCCCGGTACCGTCGGACAGCCGCTAACCGCCGATCGCCGCGCGAGTTATCTGGTTATGGATACCGCGCGCCGGGTGATCAGCGTGCACCGTGCGGACTACGACTTTTCAGTCCCGCGCGCGAAGAGCCGGAGGGCGGGGCTGTTGCCTCGCTCCTCGTTTGTCCCCGCCCCCGTGAAGGCGCCGCTCAAACGGGCCGCCCGCGCGCTCGGCTTATATGCCAGCTTGAAGAGGTCTGGGTGGTAGCCCGCTGACTGTGCGATCACACCGGCTCAGCTCCAAAATCTCCAGTAAGGCCTTGGCAAGCCGCCTTGCGTGATAGCGCTGCGACAGCCCCCTCACCCTGGCCCATGCGGGCATCTGCCCGCGCTCGCGGCCTCTCCCCATCAGAATGGGAGAGGAGCATAACGGATTTCTAATGCATTCAGGTCCGCCAGGGAGGGCGGAACTGGGTGGCGACGATCTGGTCGTAGGCGCCTGGCCGTGCCCTGATGTCTGTCCCGCCGGTCCGAAGGCGCGCCCCTTCGCGCGCATTTTTCAGTCCCTGACGAGCTGCACCTTTTTCAACGTCGCGCGAGCCGGGCAATCACCCGATCGGACAGGTTTACGGGGGGTGCCGCTTGGTGGCAGGCTTGCGGCATGCAGAAAAAGGCCGGTTCCGGAGGCGGGACGGGCCGCGGGAGGGACGCGGTTCCGGAACCCATCCAGGTGGCTCATCTGTCCTCGGGCCATCATGCCGACGATGCGCGGGTTTTCTGGAAAGAATGTCTGAGCCTGGCGCGGGCGGGGTATGACGTGTCCCTGACCGTGCCGGAAGAGTACCCATCCAGACTGCCGGGGCTGCCAGCGGAGGTCCAGGTGAGCGTGGTGCGCAACCGGCCGGGACGTTTCGGCCGGTTGATTGTTACGCCATGGGTCCTGCTGGGCGCCGGCTTGCGGCGCAACGCCGACGTCTACCACATTCACGAACCCGAGTTGCTGCCGATCGGCCTGTTGCTGCGCCTGTCCGGGAAGAAGGTGATCTACGACGTGCATGAGGATGTTCCGCGCGACATTCTGGTCAAGGGCTGGATCCCCGCCGCCTTTCGCGGCCCCGTCGCGGCGGCCGCCGGTACGCTGGAATGGATCGCCGGCCGCGCGCTGTCAGGGGTGATTGCAGCGACTCCTACGATCGCGCGTAGGTTCCCGTCCGGTCACACCGCGCTGGTGCAAAACTTCGCCCGCATTTCCGAATTCGGCACCTGTGCGCTGGACGCGCGCGACGACTGCCCCGCTCTCGCCTATGTCGGCGGCATCACGGCGGACCGATGCGCCCCGGAAATGGTAGAGGCGCTCGCGCGGCTCCAGCGCTTTCCTCACGTGCGTCTGATCATGGCCGGGCCCATCCACCCGCCCGGCCTGCAGGACACGCTGGCCGCTTTGCCGGGCTGGCGCCAGGTCGACTATCGCGGCCACCAGGACCGGCCGGGTATCCTGAACATCCTTGCGAAGGCGCGTATTGGGCTTGTCCTCTTTCATTCTTCGCAGAACTACATCGAGGCCCTGCCGGTCAAATTGTTCGAGTACATGGCCGCGGGGATGCCGGTCGTAGCCGCGGATTTCCCGAAGCTGCGCGAGATCGTCGAGGGCAACCGCTGCGGTTTCTGCGTGCAGTCGCGCGACGTGGCGGCTGTCGCACAGGCGATCGACTGGCTCCTCGCCCATCCAGCCGAAGCAGACGAGATGGGCCGCCGCGGGCGCGAGGCGGCGATGAGCCTGTTCAGCTGGGAAAGCGAGGAACGCGCTCTGCTCCACTTCTATGGCCACGTCACACGCGGCGCTGTCCTGCCGCCGGCATGCAGCGAGCCGGACCGGCGCGCCGTGGTATCCGATGCGGAGGCCCACCGCATCCGCACTGTGTATGCGGAGCGGGGGCAATCGCTCGCCGGGACCCGCAAGGCGGATGAGTGCAATCCGGGCAACCTTGCTCTCGTGCATGAAACGCGCGGGCGGCTAGCGCGGATACTTCACGACCGGTTCGCCAAGCCCTTGCCGCAGTGCCGAATACTCGACGTGGGATGCGGCTCGGGCGCGCTGCTTGGCTGGTTCCACCAGCTGGGCGTGCCTGCCTCCCATCTGTTCGGCGTGGACCTTGTCGCGTCCCGGATCGAGGGCGCCCGCGAGGCGTATCCGGGCTGCACTTTTCAGGTCGGCAATGCGGAACAACTTGATTTTCCCGACCGCTGGTTCGACCTCGTGGCAGTCTTTACCGTGTTCTCTTCTGTCCTGGACCGCAATATGGCGGACAATCTCGCGCAGACGATCGGCCGCGTTCTCGCCAGGGACGGCGCGGTGGTTTGGTACGATATGCGCTGCCCGAATCCCTGGAACCGGAACCTGAGGGCGATGACCAGAGGGCGGATCCGGGAGCTGTTTCCGAAATTCGCACTGGAGCTGGAGCCGGTGAATCTCCTGCCCCCCCTG